>Ga0126381_100001328_pt1 | contig 26652 bp, 21 predicted proteins | sample PanSoiMetPlot_28_FD_96465 | JGI IMG/M metagenome (GOLD analysis project Ga0126381, IMG submission 96465) | Tropical forest soil microbial communities from Panama - MetaG Plot_28 | ecosystem: Environmental > Terrestrial > Soil > Tropical forest > Bulk soil | place: Panama | collected 2016-02-17
CCGTTCACCTACCTGGACGACGGCGAGTTCGAGAACCGGCGCAGCCGCAACGTCCGGGTGCCGCGCGGCCTGCCCGTCGAGGCGCGGGACCTGGCACGGCTTGACGCCGACGCGATCGACCGTGTCCGGTCGGAGGTAAGGCCGTCGCCGCGGGACGCTGACGAACTGCACGACCTGCTGCTCACGATGTACCTGATGCGGCCGGTCGCGTCGTGGACGGGATACTACGCCGAGCTCAAGGCCGCCGGGCGGGCGTCGGCGGTGCGCGACGGCGCGTTCTGGTGCGCGACGGAGCGCCGACCCCTAGTCGAAAACGAGGAGGTCGACCCCGAGGTCGCGGCCGAGATGATGCGCGGTCACCTGGATGTGCTCGGCCCGGCCACGGCCGCGGACCTCGCCGAAGCGACCGGGCTGTCGCCGCGGGACGTGGAGATGGCGCTGCTGCGGGTGGAGATCGAGGGTTTCGCGCTGCGCGGCCGGTTCAGCGATCCTGACGGTACGGAGGAGTTCTGCGCCCGGCGGCTGCTCGCGCGGATCCACGCCTACACCCGCGAGCGCAGGCGCCGCGAGATCGAGCCGGTGACGCCCAGGGACTTCATGCGGTTCCTGCTGCGCTGGCAGCACGTCGCGGCCGGCACCCGCCGGGAGGGCAGCTCCGGGGTGCTCGCGGTCGTGGAGCAGTTGCAGGGCTTCGAGGTGGCCGCGGGGGCGTGGGAGAAGCATGTCCTGGCCGCCCGGGTGAGCGGATACCAGCGCGAGTGGCTCGACGGGTTGTGCCTGTCCGGCGAGATCGCCTGGGGCCGTCCATCTTTCCCGCAGCCCGAAGCCTTGGGCGAAGAGGTGCCGCGCGGGCGCGGCCTGAGCCCGTCGCGGGCGACGCCGGTCACGCTGACGATACGCGAGGACCTGCCGTGGCTGCTGCGCGCCGCTCGCGGTGACCGGGAACCGGTCCAGCCCGGTCCCGGCCGGACGCTCGACGTGCTGACCGTGCTGGCCGCACGGGGCGCGCTGTTCCCGGCCGACCTCGCCGCCGCGGCGAACCGACCGCCAGGCGAGATCGAGGAGGCGCTGTGGGAGGGCGTCGCCAGGGGCCTTGTCACCGCGGACGGCTTCCGTGCCGTGCGCACGCTGCTGGCGCGCAGGCTGGCGGCCAGCGCGGGCCTCCCCCAGACGCGGCGCCGGCTGCGCAGGGCCGGCCAGCCGACCACGCGGGCCGGCGGCCGGTGGTCGCTGCTGCCGCCAGCGGCGGCGGGCTGCGACCCGGACGAACTGGCGGAGGCGGTCGCCGAGCAGCTGGCCGCGCGCTGGGGCGTGGTATTCCGCGACCTGCTCGTCAGGGAGAACATCGCGGTGCCCTGGCGCGAGGTCCTGTGGGCGTTCCGCCGCCTTGAGGCCCGCGGCCTGATCCGCGGCGGCCGCTTCGTCAACGGCTTCAGCGGCGAGCAGTTCGCGCACCCGGACGCGGTGGACGTGCTGCGCCAGGTGCGTAAGCAGCCGCGTGACGGCGAGACCATCCGGCTGTCCGCGGTCGACCCGCTGAACCTGGTCGGCGTGATCCTCCCAGGCACCCGCGTCCCCGCGACGGCGACGAACAGCGTCACCTACACCGACGGCGCGGTCTGCCTGTCGCCAGATGCAGAAGCCACCGTCCGTTCGGGATAGAACAAGTCTTCCTCGGAACGGCCGGTGGCTTTTCTATGTCCGCAGGCTATCCAGTCTTCGTGCGCTACGGATTCGAGGGCGGCGACCAGCCGGTGGTGGCAGGGACGTTCGACCAGCCTGTGGTGTCAGGCGTGACAGTGGAGGCGCCAGCGTTTGCGACCTGCACGCCAACAGCTAGGGCGGCGGCCGCGAAAGCGGCGGCCGCTATCCGGACGGCCATTCGCCGGGAGGGTCGACGAGGGGGCATGCTGTTCCCTTCACGCGCGATCGGCTACGTCCCTGCTGGACGCGCTTGGCGACACAGGGAAACTATCGCAAACGAACGTAACGATGCGGACATTTCTCGTCAATACCGTAAGTCACACTTAATACTGAGGTAACAGGATTTTCCGGCTGACCGCGCGCTCGTTCGCCGCTTGCGCTAGCGACGTTAGCTGATCGAGGAGTGGACGACCTGCGGGTTGGCGAGTGCGCCGTCGACGAAGTCGAAGATGCCGGGCGCGTTCTGGAACCCGTTCGTGCCGCGGGGATTGTTTCGCAGCGTGGAGTACTCGATCGTCAGCGTCCCGCCGCCGGCGTCGACGACGAAGAAGATCGCGCTGCCACCCTCAGGTGCTTTGTTGCCGCTGATCTGGGTGCCGTCGATGACCAGGTTGTAGTGGTTGCCGTCGGTGTAGATCGCGCCGCCGCTGCCGCCTCCCGGCGTGCCGGAGCGCGCCGGGTTCGCGCCGCTGCCGGTCGCCTTGTTACCGGTCAGCAGGCTGTTGATGACGAAGAAGTTCGCGTACAGGCCGCTGAGCGCGGCGCCGTTAGAGCACGAGTTGCCGCTGAAGGTGTCGTGCGTGATGTAGACGGGCGTGGCCATGTACATGCCGAGCGCGCGGATCGCCGCGCCGCCGAGGTCGGGACCTGTGGCGTAGCACCGGTTGCCGATGAACGCCGAGTTGACGACCTTGAGCTGGCCGCCCTCGTCGAAGATGGCGCCGCCGCCGTAGTTCGTGGTGCTGGACTGCCGCACGGCGGCGTAGGCGTCCTTGAACGTCATGTTCTGCACCACGAGCCGCGGCCACTGCTGTTCCCAGCAGTCGCTCGTGGTGAACTTCTGCCTGGGGTCGCAGGTGTTCATGTACAGGATCCGGATCTTGCCGCGGCCGCTCAGCGTGACCTTGCCGCCGCCGTCGAGCACGACCTGGTGGCTGGTGTTCACCACCTTTGCCGTCGCGTTCATCGCGATCGTGACCGGCTTGGGGCCGCAGTTGAACGTGATGATGCCGCCTTCGGCCACCGCCCTGACCACGGCCGCGGACGTGCAGCCGGCCGGCGTGCCGCGGCCGATCACGTGGTTGGGGTGGCTGGTGTTCACGGCGCGGCCGGCCGGCGGGACGGGCCTGTTGCCGTTCGGGTTCCCGACGTTCCCGACGTTCCCAAGGCCCGCGGCGCCCGCGGCGCCCGCGGCGCCCGAGGCGCCTGACGCGGCGCCCGCCATGGTCACCGCGGACAGGACGCAGGCGCTGACGAGTGCGCCGAAGAAGAGGAATGTGCCGGTTCGGCGCATCGTTCGCATGGCGCCTCATGCTAGTCACGCCCGACGCAACACCACCCCGTTTTCGCCAGGATGCACGCCTGGTCAATATCGTTAGCGGCGTCGGGTAGTTGTTGTCCGCCGCGCGCCGCCGACTGACCGGGGAATGCCAGATGGAACCCACCGCAACGATGACCCCAGTGCCGGTACCTGCGGTCCAGCAGGAGTCGACGGCGGTGCGGCAACGTCGCCTGGCCGCCGCGCGCCGGCGCGCCACCGCGCTGCTCGCCGGGGTGACTGTGCTGTTCCTCGCCGTGACCGCGGTCGGCGCCCACGGGACCTTCCTCGGCTTCGTGCAGGCAGGCGCGGAGGCCTCCATGGTCGGCGGTGTCGCGGACTGGTTCGCGGTGACGGCCCTGTTCCGCCATCCGCTCGGCGTGCCGATACCGCACACCGCGCTGCTGGTTGAGCGCAAGGATCAGTTCGCCGCCACGCTCGGCCGGTTCGTGCAGGAAAACTTCCTCAACGCGGACGTCCTCGTCGAGCGGATCCGCGCCGCCCGCCTGGCGCCGCGGCTGGCCGCCTGGCTGGCCAACGAGGCCAATTCCCGCCGTTTCGCCGGCCACGCCGCGGACTTGGTGGTGACGATGGCCGACGCGCTGCGCGACGAGGACGTGCTGCGCGTGCTCACCGCCGAACTGACCCGGGCGGTGGACGCGGTCGAGGTCGCGCCGCTGGCTGGGCGGGCCGTGCGAGTCGTCATCGCCGAAGGCCACCACACCGAGCTGTTCAACACCTTGCTGGCCGGCGTCGACCGCTACCTCGCCGATCATTACGACGAGCTCAGCGAGCGGTTCGAGACCGAGGCGCCGCGCTGGGTGCCCGACATGGTTTACAAGCGGGTCTTCGACCGCCTGTACCACCGCCTGCGCGAGCGGCTCGCCGCGATGGCGGCCGATCCCGACGACCAGGCGCGGCATGACTTCGAGGCGTGGATCGCCGGGCTCCCCGCCCGCCTGGAGACATCCCCGGAGCTGCGGGAGCGAGGTGAGCGCTTCAAGCGCGACGTGATGAGCAGCGCCGGGGTGCGGGACTGGGCGTCGACGCTGTGGCAGAAGACCAAGGAGGAACTGCGGACCCAGGCCGCCGACCCGGACTCAGAACTGCACCTGCGGCTGGCCAGCGCGCTGGCCGCGGCCGGCCGGCGTCTGGGCTCGGACATCAGCCTTCAGGAGGGCGTCGAGCGCATGGTCGAATCCGGCGCCAGGGCGCTGGCCGACCACTTCCACGACGAGCTCGGCGGGCTGGTCACGACGACCATCGAGCGGTGGGACGCCAGCCAGACGTCCAGCCAACTGGAACTGCTCCTCGGCCGCGACCTGCAGTTCATCCGCATCAACGGCACCGTGGTGGGCGGGGGCGTAGGCCTGATCCTGCACGCCATAGTCCTGGCCTTCTCGTGATGGCCGCCAGCTTCGGCGTCGTGTTCGACGCGCGGCATCCCGCTTCGATCGCCCGGTTCTGGGCCGCCGCGCTGGACGGGTACGCCGTCGCGCCATACCCCGAGGAGGAACTTGAGCGTCTGCGCCAGATGGGGATCAACGATCCCGAAGACGATCCGAACGTCCTCGTCGAGGCGCCCGGCAGGCACCCGCGCATCTTCTTCCAGCAGGTGCCGGAGGCAAAGACGGTGAAGAACCGCGTCCACATCGACCTGCGGGCCGACGACCCGGACGCGGAAGTGCGACGGCTGTGCGCCCTCGGCGCGAGCGTCGTCGCGGAGCGGGAGAACCTGATCAGCATGCTCGACCCCGAGGGAAACGAATTCTGCGTCCTGCGCTGAAACTCCCCTGACGGATTCGGCGGCGGGCCGGCAATGATGGTGCGTGACCGTGCGAGAACAGGCGTTTGAGGCGCTCTACACCGCGCACTACCAGGCGATCGCGGGCTACGTGCTGCGGCGCGTGCCCGCGGACGAGGCCGATGATGTGATCGCGCAGGTCTTCACGGTGGCGTGGCGCCGCTTCGACGATGTTCCGCCCGCGCCGGCCGATCGCCCCTGGCTGTTCGGCGTGGCGCGCAACAGCGTCGCCGACCAGCAGCGCTCGCAGCGCCGCCGCCTCCACCTGCGCGCGCGGCTGTCCCAGGACGTCGCGACCGCCGGCTGGCAAGCACCTGCCGCTGACCTTTCTGGTGACCCCTCAGGCGAGCAAGTCCGCGCCGTCATGAGCGCGCTGCGTCCCGCCGACAGGGAAGCACTCCAGCTCGTCCTGTGGGACGAGCTCAGCCACGCCGAAGCCGCGGCCGTCCTTGGCTGCAGCCCGAACGCGTTCGAGCTTCGCTACCGGCGCGCCCGCAACGCCGCCCGCGACGCGGTTTACGCGATGCGGATACCGCAGGAATCGAGGACCGAATCGTCATGAACATCGAAGACCTGATCCGGGCGGCCAACCCGGTCCGGACGAGCGACCTGCCCGCGGGCGATTCGCCGCGGGCCCGGCGCACGCTGGACCAGATCCCGCGCGAGCGTGCCGCTCCAGCCGGCGCGGGACGCGTCCGGCTATCCCGCCGGGCATGGAAGGGGACGCTGGCAGCGGTCGCGCTGACCGTCACCGCCGCGGGGGCGGCGGTCGCCGTCATGCTGTCGAACGTGCTGGGAGCGCCGCCGCGGCTCGCCGCGGCCTCGCCGCACGCGTCACCCACGCACACGCCGATCGTTCGCCCCCTGCCTCACCCCGAGCCCACTCACCGGGCGACCGTTCGGCTCCCGACCGCGCGCCAGGTCCTGCTGACGGCGGCGGACCACGTGGCAAGACAAACGCCCAGCGGTCCGGTAAGCGGCACGTACTGGCGGGTCAGGATGATCAGCGGGCTTAGCTTCCCCGCCGGGACCGCGGCCAACCCGTATGACATATCCCTGACAACCACCGCCGACCAGTGGAACCCGGGCACGCCAGGCCAGAAGGAGTGGGAAATCACCCGCCAGCTCGGCGCGAAGCCGGCGACCGCGGCGGACGCGGCGGCGTGGCGTGCCGCCGGCGCCCCGGCCACCTGGCACAGCGGCCTGTCGGCCAACAAGAAATCCATGTGGCTCGGCGGCTTCCCCTACCCGTGGATGGACACGCTGGCCGCCTCCACCGCCGCGGGCGCCCCCACCGCTACCTGGCAGGTCAGCGACGGCACGGTCGGCTACATCGAAGGCGACCTGTCCGGCCTGAACGCGGCGCAGTTCCGCCAGCTGCCCACGTCGCAGGCAGGAGTCGCGGGTGTGCTGCGCGGCTACTACGCCCAGCTGAGCTACTGCATACAGCATCCACGGGGGTGCTCGACCAAAGACCAGGTCATCTGGGCGGAGGCGGTGATGCTGCTGCAGGACCCCGTCTCCCCGCAGGTTCGGTCGGCGACGTTCAAGGTCATGGCCGCGCTGCCGGGGGTCAGGGTGCTAGGGCTGATGACAGACCCGCTCGGCAGGACCGGCTACGCGCTCGCCCCCGGCGGGCAGTCGCCCAACCCTGACCCGGCGGACTACAACCCGCTTCAGGTCATCCTGATCGATCCGCAGACAGGCTCATACCTGGCCACCGAGGAAATCGGGCCGATGCCGCGCAGCGTGCACTGCCTGTCCTTCGACAAGAAGAACCGCTGCGCGGGCGCCACGACAATCGGCCGGAGCTATCGGGACCAGGTGGACAGCTACGTCGCCGTGGTCAGCGACGGCTGGACGAACGCCGCGCCGGTGCTGCCGCCGCCGTCGGCCTGGTCGGGTCCCACCGGCTTCCCCGGCCTGCCGCCGCTGCCGTGACGAGCCCCGGCCCCGCATGGGGGCCGGGGCCGGGGCCGGGGCCAAGGACTGGCTTACCTAGTTGTAGACACCCGGATAGACGTTCCAGCCGGGGGAGAAGTACGGTCCCTTGCCGCCGCCGTACCAGCCGCCGCTGCCGTCGGCCAGTTCGGTGTAGTTGTCGCCGGTGGTCGGGTTGTAGACGAACAGGTCCGTCCTCCCGTCGCCGTTGAAGTCGGCGGTATAGACGTTCCAGCCGGGGGAGAAGTAGGGTCCCTTGCCGGGGCCGTACCAGCCGCCGCTGCCGTTGGAGAATTCCATGTAGTTGACGCCGGTGGTCGGGTTGTATACCCAGATGTCGGTCTTGCCGTCGCCGTTGTAGTCGCCGGGGTAGACGTTCCAGCCGGGGGAGAAGTACGGTCCCTTGCCGCCGCCGGTCCAGCCGCCGCTGCCGTTGGAGAATTCCATGTAGTTGACGCCGGTGGTCGGGTTGTACACCCAGATGTCGGTCTTGCCGTCGCCGTTGTAATCGCCGGGGTAGACGTTCCAGCCGGGAGAGAAGTACGGTCCCTTGACACCGCCGGTCCAGCCGCCGCTGCCGTCGGCGAATTCCATGTAGTTGACGCCGGTGGAGGGGTTGTACACCCAGATGTCGGTCTTGCCGTCGCCGTTGTAGTCGCCGGGGTAGACGTTCCAGCCGGGGGAGAAGTACGGTCCCTTGATTCCGTACCAGCCGCCCGAGTTGTTGGGTAGCTCGACGTAATTGTCCCCGTTGCTGGGATTGTAGAGGAACAGGTCGGTGCGCCCGTCGCCCAAGAAGTCGCCGGTGTAGACCTGCCAGCCCGGTGAGAAAGCCGGTCCCTTGCCGCCGCCGTTCCAGCCGCCGCTGCCGTCGGACAGTTCGGTGTAGTTGGCACCGGTGCTCGGGTTGTAGACAAACAGGTCCGTCCGGCCGTTCCAGGTGAACTGCCCGGTGTAGACCTGCCAGCCGGGCGAGAAGTACGGTCCCTTGACGCCGCCGGTCCAGCCGCCGTTGCCGTCCGGGAACTCGATGTAGTTGGCCCCGCTAGCCGGGTTGTAAACAAACAGGCCGGACTTAGGCGGGGCAGGCCGCGTCGGAGGCGGCGGTTGCGACACCGACGGGCTCGGCGTGGGCGCGGGAGAACCCGACGGGAGGGGCTGCGATATCCACCAGTTGGTAATGGCGCTTACCAGATAGCCCGCCGCGTCGTCCTTGATGCCGTCGAGACCAGTGCGGTACTGGGTGTGAGTGCCCCGCCACGCTTCGTACCACTTGAAGAATCCGCTGCCGCATACGCCATCGTTGTTCAGGCAGTAGGATTCCGCGTTCGAGGCAAGATCCAGCGAGTCGTTCGGGTAGCCATCCGGCATCCAGTCGTTGGGGACTTTGTAAAGGCCCAGGGGTATGACGGCGCCCGTGGCGAGGCCGTCGCCTGAGTTGTCCTCGGCGGCGTCGATCCTCGCGTTGGCCACATGCAACGGGTCGCCGAACATGACGATGGCGTTGGCGTTCTGCGGCACGTTGTATGCCCAGTGCAAGGCCATCGCGCCAAGGCTCTGCCCGACGACCGCGAGGAAGGTGTTCGGGCAGTTCTGCCGCCACCCGGCGACATAGTCGTTGATGAACGATCCTTCGCCGGGCCCGGCATTGGCCGAGTCGGAGGTGTAGTCGAAATAGTCGGCGGCTATGTACGGCGGGAAATCCGCGTCGTCGTACGGGACGCCCTGTTCCCTCATGTTGAAGAAGTAGCCCTCGCGAGTCAGTATCGACTCGACCTCAGAGTCCACGGCCGCCACGTCGGCGCCGATTCCCGAACCGTCCATCAGCGGAGTCGACGAGCCGGCAGGCGCCAGGTGCGGGGGAGCGTCGTCGTCCCCGCGAAGGCCGAGGAACAGCACGTCAGGGCAGTACGACGCCGCGGCGGCTGGCTGCTGCGCGCGCACCGTTCGCACCGTGCGCGCCGCCGAGGCCGCGGCCGTCTGCGCCGTGCCGACGCTTGTGATGCCACCCCATACCAGGCTGACGGCGGTCAGCGCCGCCAGCGTGCCGTACGCGTGTTTCCTTCCGATCATGGGTCCTCCGATGATGCGCGCGGTGATAACCAGAACCCGCCCCCGCGGGGCTCAAACCGAGCATTCCGGTGACCGTCACACATCCGTCCTAATCTCGTCATAAGGACGCGATCTGGTCCTGCGCGAGCAGGCGCTGCCATCCCAGACGACCTGCGTCACCCCGATGCCGAGGACGTCCGCGCCAAGCTGGCCAAGCTGTGGCGCTGGGACAGACGCCACCGCCCGTTCGGGAAAAGGGATTTAAAGCCTTTCCTCCGAACGGGCGGTGGTCAATCTAAGCGGACACTCATTGCGCGGTGCACTTCAGGCCCGTCAGCGAACTCGGAGCGGTACCGCTGCCGAGCAGGCCGAAGGTGGTAGAGCCGCCGTTCGCGGACAGCGCTCCGTCGTAGCTGAGGTTGGCCGCGCTGACGGCGGCGCCGGTCTGGGTTTCCGACGCGCTCCAGATCTGCGTGATCGTCTGCGAGCCGGGCCACGAGTAACTCACGGTCCAGCCCTTCGTCGCCACCGCGCCGGAGTTGGTCACGGTGAAGCCGAGCTGGAACCCGGGCGTCCCGCCCGTCCAGGAGTTGCTCACCGACCAGGTCACCGTGCACGCGGCAGCAGTTCCGGTCGGGGACGGGCTCGGGCTGGGGCTGGGGCTAGTGCTCGGGCTCGGGCTGGGGCTGGTGCTCGGGCTCGGGCTGGTGCTCGGGCTGGGGCTAGTGCTCGGGCTGGTGCTCGGCGACGGGCTGGTGCTCGGGCTCGGCGACGGCTGCCCGTTCCCGTTGGACAGCACGACGATCGACTGCGCGGGCACGCTCACCGAGCTACCCGAGAACGTGCTCGTGGCGATGGTCGGGTTGGCCGCGGAGTAGGTGTACTCGGTCTCGCTGGTGCTGGTGATGCCCAGGCTCGACGTGGGGATCGAGTAGGCGGTGGTGGGGTTGGCGTTGACCAGCATCACGGAGTAGCTTCCGCCGGACTGCTGCGAGTAGTAGCCGTAGATGTCCGGCGTGGACACCAGCAGCGTGCCGACCTTGGCGCCGTGGACCGCGAGCTTGGCGGCCAGCGCGTAACCGTAGTACGGCGCGTACGGGGTGTCGACGGCCGGCTCGCCGCTGCTGCCGGAGGAGAACATGCCGAAGTCGGCGGTCGGGGTGCCGTAGTTGTGCACGTCCCACCAGTCAACGGACTGCGCGCCGAAGGACAGCCACTCCATCGTGTTGGCTGCGGCGAACAGCGCGCCGACCGGCTCCTCGTTCCATTCGTTCGCCGTCTGCGAGATGTTGGTCTCGCCGACCACGTAGTACGCGCTCGGGTCGAAGGTGGACAGCGCGGTGTGGATTTCGGCGGCCGCGGCTGGGACGTTGTCGACGAGCGACATGATCGACTGCACGCTCTCGCCGCTGGGAATCCCGTTGATCGGGTACCAGTGCACGTCCGCGCAGTTGATGTCGGCGGCGTCGGCTTGCAGGATCGTGTCATTCCACTGCTGGAAGTTCGTGACACCGGAACCGGGCGCGAGGTTCCCGTCCATCCCGTAGTCGTAGCAGATCTGCGCGTTCGAGTTCGCGGACTTCATCGCCTGCATGTAGCCAAGGGCGTTGCTGGCGTAGGACGCCGCGGTGTGCGGGTTGGCGTGGTTGTCGATCTCCCACGAGCCGTATTCCTCGTTGCCGATCTCCCACAGCGAGACGCCCTGCCCGGCCGTCGCGGACTGGGTGACCCACGCGGCGGCGTCGGCCGGAGTGTCCGAGCCGTAGTTGACCGTGACGAACTTCTGGCCGTTGGTGATCGCGTCGACCTGCTTGGAGTACGCGGCGAAGTTAACAGGGTCGGCGGTGCCCTGGTAGGTGTTGGGCTGCCACAGGTAGCCATCGGCGTAGGAGCCGCCGGGATACCTGATGAGCCCCGTGCTCGCCGACGACAGGCTGCTGGCGATGGACGAGTCGGGGAAGTTGGTGTCCCAGGACGCGGTGTTGACGCCAAGCGGGTCAAGCGAGCCGTTCAGCGTGGCGCTGCCCGAGCCCTCAGACGGCCCGACGCACGAGACGGTCGGGATCGGGTTGGACGTGCCGTTGTAGTCGGCGTTGAAGCCGAACGTCTGGGACTCTCCGGGGGTCAGCACCGCGTTGTAGGTCCCGCCCGGTGTCGCGGTCACCGACGTCCCGGTCTGCGTCACGGTCGAGCTGTACGGGGAGCCAGTGATGATCGTCTGGCCGGCGGTGAACGTCCAGTTCACCGTCCAGGTCTGGATCGTGTACGGAGCGTTGTTCGTGACGGTGATCGTGGCGCCGAAATCGGGCGGGCTGTTAGAGGGCGTTTGCCAGCCGATCGTGAAAATTGCACTACACGCGGCCCCGGTGTCGGCCGGTGCGGGGGCCGCGGTCAGCACGGTCGCGGAGACCGTGCCCGCGGCCACGAGCAGGGCCGCGATGAGTGAAGTGCGCGAACGCCAATACGTCCTCGGCATTACTGGCTCCTGCGAGGGTGCTAGCGGGCGAACCGCTTTACCGGTTAAGTTGCCGAGATAGTACGCCCGGCACGTCCGAAGTCAACTCCCCTCCGAAACCCGCGGCGCGGTACTTTCGGTGCTATGGCCAGCCAGTCAGAAAAGACGGAACGGTTCCTCCGCATCCACCGCCCCGGGGATCCGCTGCTGCTGCCCAACCCCTGGGACCGGGGGTCGGCGAAACTACTCGCGGCACTGGGTTTCGAGGCACTCGCCACGACGAGTTCGGGGTTCGCCGCGACGCTCGGCCGCCTGGACGGCTCGGTAAGCCGCGACGAGGCTCTGGCCCACGCCGCCGCGATCGTCGCCGCCACCGAGCTTCCGGTCTCCGCCGACCTGGAGAACTGCTTCGCCGACGATCCGGACGGTGTCGCGCGCACCGTCTTCCTTGCCGCGGAAACCGGGCTGGCGGGCTGCTCGATAGAGGATTACAGCGGTGACGACAGCGGGCCCATCTACGACATCGGGCTGGCGGCCGAGCGCGTCGCTGCCGCCGCCGAGGCCGCGCACGCCGGTCCTGCGCGTCTCGTGCTCACCGCGCGCGCCGAGAATCACCTGCACGGGCGGCAGGACCTGGCGGACACGATCACCCGGCTGCAGGCATACCAGGAGGCGGGCGCCGACGTGCTGTACGCCCCCGGCTTGACTGCGCTGGCCGACATTCGGCAGGTGGTCACTGCGGTGGACCGCCCGGTGAACGTCCTCGCCTCGTCCGGCGTTCCGCCTGTCGGCGAACTCGCCTCGGTGGGCGTCAGCCGGATCTCGGTCGGCGGCGCGTTCGCGTTCGCCGCCCTCGCCGCGCTGGCCGACGCGGCGGCCGAGCTTCGCGACAAGGGCACCTACGGTTACCTCGCGAACAGCGCGGCCGTCAGGCAGGCCATCCGCCGCGCGTTCTAGCCCTGCCCCCGGTCGGCGACACATACGGAGGGCGGCTTCACGCCAGCGCTGCCACAGCCGCAACACCAGAACCGGCAGTGGATGATCCGCAACCGTTAAGGGTCCGTGCTGCCGTATGAATGGCCCATTGGTACGCCTATAGGCGGTTGTGGCAAGTCCCCAGCGGCCGGGGCCGGGTTTCCGGTCCCGGCTGGGGCGGCGGTGTCGTGGTAGCCGTCTTGGCTGGGGTTGAGGAGTTCGGGCAGGGCGCGCAGGGTGGCGTCGGTGATTTCGGCGCTGACGGTGACCTGCCCGCCGGTCTTGTGCCACAGGATGTGCAGGTCGAAGGCGGCGAACAGGCGTGCTTTGAGGACGGGTGGCAGGTCGGGGAGGATGTCGCCGGCGTAGGGGATTTCGTCCAGGATGGCGGGGTCGATGGCCTTGGGCTGGGTGGCGGTGAGGGTGTCGAGCTGGGTTTCGGCGTCGGTGCGCTGGGTGTGGAGCTGGGCGAAGCGGTCGCGGATGCGGGCGCGCATGGCGGCTGCGACTGGGTCGTCGGGGTCGGCGGGGAGTTCGCCTAGCGCTGTGATCTGGGCGTTTTGCTGGGCGTCGAGTTTGCGGATGGTGGCGCGCAGGGCGGCGGCCTGGGTGTTGCGGCGGGCCTGGGCGTCTGCGTCGGTGGCGGGAAGCTGGGCGGTGAGCAGTGCGGCGCGGCCGGGGCTGAAGACGCGGTCAAGGAAGAATCGGGCTGGTAGTCAGCGAGTAGGCGCGCGAGGTGGCACGAGGCGGCTACCTCCTCCGTCGTCATGGCTTGCGGCGGCCGGTTTGCCCTCACGGGTCCGGACATGTCCAACGCTCCCTCCTAGCCGGCCTGTGTCCACGCTTGGCGGGCGCGTTCGTCGATCTCGATCGTTGACAGGTCGTAGGCGTGGGTCAGCGCGGCATAGTCCGCCGAGTGCGGCGGCAGCCGTTCTAGTTCCGCGCGCATCTCTGCGCGCTTGCTGATGAGGGTGGAGTCGTCTAGCTGGGCGAAGTCCGGAGGCTCGTCGGTCATTGGTCTGCCCTGGGGGGTAGGTGGCGGCGGCTTCTGGCAGCCCGCCGCGCTGTTCAAGGGACGACGGCGCGCGACAGGGCGTAGGGCTAGCTTCTGTAGCCGGCGCAGCATTCGGTAGAGCTGTGCCAACATAATTGCTATGTCCGCCAACAACGGAAGCAATCCGGCAACGCATTTCGGCCGTCAGATGCGTAAAGAACGGCTGGCTCGCGGGTGGTCGCTGCGCGATTTCGCTGCGCGCACGGGAATTGACTTCACCACGGCATCGCGGATCGAGAACGGCAAGCGCCCGCCGACTGAGGCTGCGGCGGCAGCCTGCGATGCAGCGTTCCCTGAACGGCGCGGCTGGTTCTGCGAGTACTACGAAGAGATGCGCACGTGGTCTGAGGTGCCGGCCGCCTTCAAGGACTGGTCAGAACTTGAGGACAAGGCCGTCAGCTTGTGCGCGTGGGCACCGGCCATCATTCACGGGCTGCTGCAGACCGAGGACTATGCCGCTGCTCTGCTGCGCACGTATCCGGCCGTCACCGACGAGGCGGTGACCAGCAGGCTGGCCGCTCGCATGGCGCGGCAGCGCCGGCTGTTCGCGCGGAAGGTACTGGCGTGGTTCGTCGTGGATGAACTGTCGCTGTACCGGCTTGTCGGTTCGCCTGCGGTCATGGCCGCGCAGATGCGCCACCTGTCAGCGGTGGCGGCCTTGCCGGACGTGACGCTGCAGGTCCTGCCCGCTGTCGGCAACCCGGGTGTGAGCAGCGGGTTTGTCATCGCTGACGATTCGGCGTACGCCGAGCACGCGGCGAGTGGGTTCGTCTATGCAGGTGAAACGTTTTCGGCGCTGATGAGGATCTTCGATAGCCTTCGGTCGGAGAGCTACCGAGCGTCGGAGTCGGCGACGCTGCTGGAAAGGATGGCCGGGGCATGGACTGGCGGAAGTCCACGTATTCAGGTGCCAACGGCGGGGACTGCGTAGAAGTCGGCCACGCCGCGCCCGTGGTCCTCGTGCGAGACACCAAGAACCGTGACGGCGAGACGCTGGCGTTCACCGCTGATGCGTGGCGCAAGTTCACGGCGGAACTCCGGCAGTTCTAGCGGCGGCAGACGTCTTGGCCGCGCGGGCGGGGCCACGGAGCGCGCTGCGTCTTCCGCCTGTCGCGCAGGCTGCCCGCGCCCGGTGTCGATCTTGACTGGCCCGCGCTGCGCGCGGGCCGCCATCAGGCCTGCGGGCGCAAGCGTGCCGGCCTGATGCCCGGAGGCGCGGCAGCCTTGTGCCGTCAGGCACCGGGCTGTCGTGCTTCCCAGGGGGAGGCAGGAAGGGGGTCCGGGTGTCCCCCACGGTTTTTGACCTTGATCTTGACCTTGACCTTGACCTTGACTTTGAGATCTTGATTTTCGGCGGAGTGTAGTCGGAGGGGTTCCCGACCTCGCCTCCTTGCTCTTTGAGGGGATGAGGTCGGGAACACCGCAGACGCAACGCAGCCGCACGTTCCCGCTGGCAGGGGAATGCCCTTGCCTATGTGGGGGGTTACAGTGCCGGTACGGTGAGCGCTGTGCTGTCTTGGGTTTGTACGGCCTATGTGCGGCGCGTGCCGGGCTGTGCCCGCAGGGGCAACAACGCCTGCGGTGGGGCCGGCACCCGCACCAACTACGGCACACGTTCTCGCCTGATTGGCTCGCAAGCGGCGGTTCCGAAGGTGACCTTATGCGTCTCGTCGGCTGGAAATCCCGTGCGTTGCTCAGCAGATACGCGGAGAGTGCGGGCAGACGAGCACGCGCGGGGATGCCCACCGACGGCTCTCTGCTGGGGATCGGTTCTAGCGTTCTGCCTCTATAGGCGCACAACGATATTTCGCTCTCCAGCATCCTCAGTTAAGCGGGCCGGCCGCTGCTTGGAACGGGGAGCCGTAAAGCCCGCGCAGCTGCGGTTCCTGTTCGCATCCTGAAACGTCTACCATGCATGTATGGTGGGGTGATTCAAAGATCGTGACGCGACGAGACCAGCCGGGGGAGCAATGAGCTGGCCTGAACAGCACGACCGCAAGGATGGGGGCCAAAGCCGCTCAGGTAGGTTCTCTAGTCCTCTGGCGATAACAATTATCAGTGGGATATTCGGGCTGGTGGGTGCGTTTATTGGGCGCGTCAGTGCTCCGCATGCAGGTTTCACCAGCGGCTACGGGCCTGCACCAGCAGTAACAATTACCCGGACAGCCACTGTAATCCAAACAGTTACTTCAACGTCAACACCTGACATCCCGGTATCAACGCCACCGCAAGTGGCCCCACAGTCATCCCCAAAACCGGTAACATCCGCCATCCCTATCTTGAGCCCGATTATAAACCAGCCTGGATGGACTCTAGCATGGCACCAGAAAGTATCCATCGATCCAGAAGGAATTATATTCGGAAGCTCAGGCCCCTACATAGGCAACGGAAGTAACAGTAACTATGACCTGCAATACGTGCCCGACGATGGTAACGGTAACGCATGGAGTTGCGGAGGCTATGCACACAATTTGGACTCCTGGTCATACAGCTACCGACCAGGTCCGGCGACGATAATAGGGCTTGTCGGAATTCGCGCAAACTGTGCATCCGGCCAGATTCATGTAGGGGACCGCTATTTCCTTACCCTAAGCATCTCGGGAGGCGGAGTAACAATAAACAGGATAGCATACATGCAAATTACTGGAACAGGGCCTGGAAGCATAGTCGCTGAGACCTGGGTATGGAATAGCGACTAACCCTCTGGGACGATTCGGGCACCGAGCAGCTGACTGGGGTTTTTTCCCATTAGAGCCGCCAAGATCTCATCAGATTGCGAGAGCGCCACGCTTAGGGAGTTTATTCGGTAGAGGAGGCCACCCACGGCAAGAACGCGGCGAGCGGCAGGTCCTGACGCGACGCTGGCGCTAGGCGCCGGGGGGTGGGTGGGCGGGCCGACCGCCCCGGCAGGGTTGGCTTCCGTGGTCGTGGCGATGATACGCAGGAGTGGGGGTTCAGAGTGCGTAGGTCGCCTCGATGGTGAGGGAGCGCGCTGGGCTTGGGGCGCTCGCTGTCGGGTACTTGCTGCAATCCCCTATAGGCGGCTGAATGGGACATTCATACGGCTCCCGCCGCTTACCCCTCCGTTGCATTACGCGCCAGCGAGTGTGCCTCAAAGTCTGCTCGGCAGCGCAAGATTCGCTGAGCGCGGGCGTTCCACTGTGATCTATGGCCACTGATGCACAAGGGCGCCAGCTCTCGGACGACGGCAACTACTACTGGGACGGCGCTAACTGGCAGCTCGTTGACCAGGGCGCATCGGGTGGAGGTGACCCTGCTTCGGCACAGCCCGCGCAGACTACCGACGCGCAAGGGCGTCAGCTCTCGGAAGACGGCAGCTACTACTGGGACGGCGGCAACTGGCAGCTCGTTGACCAGGGCGCGGCATCGGGCCATGGCGGAGGGGACCCCCAGGCCGGCGGCCAGGGTGATGCGACTGCGACTGCGGCCGGAACTTCGCAGGAGCAGCACATGTCCATGCCGGAAGGCTCGTCGGAAGGATGGCTGGACGTTGGCGAGGCGCTCCCGGAAGGCTTCGACGACTACGTGTCCGGAACCTCCGTCAACACCGACCTGCTTGGCTGGACGGGGTGCACGCCGTGTGTGCTCGGCTGGCGGATCTGCTATGGCACGATCGCGGACCTGGAGAAGAAGTGGGACCGCTGCTACGCCTGCGAGCCGATTGGCACGAGCGGCAAGATCTGGAAGTGCCCCTGCTAGTGCGCGCTTATGACGCCGGGGTGACCGCCGCGCTCTCGGGTATCCGTCGCAGTGTTCGGGGGAGCTGGCGGCGAAGCCGCTCGCGCACGATGGGCTCGAACATCTTGGGCACGCCGTCGAGGGTGAGCTTGTACGTGAGCTTGCAGCCGTCGCCCTCAGCGGTCACCTGGTAGGACTGGCGCACGGCCGGCTTGGTGCCCTCGTCGGTGGCGAGCGTGATCAGCTCACCCGGGACGAACTGAACCACGGTCACGTTGACCTCACCACGCCAGCCCATTTCCTTGCGCGTCTGGCGCACTCGCGCGCCGACGCGGAGCGGGCCGTCGACCAGGGTCGCTGATTCCACGGCCTCGTGCCAGGTCGCGTACCCGGGAATGTCAGACAGCACAGCGAAGATGGCGGCGGCGGGCAGGTCGTAACTCGCGGTGTCGGCGATCTCGATCATCGTGTTGCCTTCCCATGTTGGTTCGACGGGATATGACCCATACTCCCAATCGAGGGCGCTCTGCACAGTGCCGCTGGTTTGTGCATGCACGAAGACCGCAGTTAGTTCTGAAGGCGAACCCTCTCCTAGATGGTGGCGTGACCCGTGAGGCGGATGTCGCGGGAAGAGGCGCCGAGTTCGAGGCGGAAGTCCCCGGGTTCGAGCCTCCAGGCCTGACGTGCGACAGACCAGTAGGAGAGATCTCGCGGGGACAGCGTGAATACGATCTCGCGCGACGCTCCAGGTTCGAGGAAGATCCTGGTGAAGCCCTTCAGCTCGAGCGGCGGGCGCGCGACCCTAGACACCGGATCCCCCACGTAGAGCTGGACCACCTCGTGACCGGCCCGGTCACCGGCGTTCGCCACGACGCACGCCACCGTCAGCCCGTCGTCGCCATCCTTGCTGACCCGCACGTCCCGGTACTCGAACCGGGTGTACGACAGGCCGTGCCCGAAGGGGTACGCGACCGGCCGCGCGGTCGCGTCGTAGCCGCGGTAGCCGACGAAGACCCCCTCTCCGTAGCGCACGTGCCCTTCCTCGCCCGGGAAGCTCAGGTGTGAGGGAACGTCCTCCAGGCGCAGCGGTATCGTCTCGGCCAGCCGCCCGGACGGGTTTACCGCCCCTGTGAGCACGTCGGCCAGCGCCGAGCCCGTGGCCTGTCCCGCCAGCCAGCATTCAAGCACCGCGCGGACCCGGTGGTCCCAGGTGCTCGTGCGCACGACAGAGCCGTTGAAGAGCACCGCCACGACGGGGGCGGCGCCGTCGGCGAGCTGACGGACCAGGTCCGTCTGGACCTCCGGCAGGTCGATGTGGCGGCGGTCGATGTGCTCGACCTCAGCGCCGGGCGGGAGCCCGACAAACACGATCACCATGTCCGCGTCCCGCGCGGCGTGCAGCGCTTGCTCGGCGAGGGTCTGGGAGTTCGCGTCCGTGACCGGGACGCCAAGGGCGCTTTCCCTGCCGAGCGGATACCCCGGCGCGAACCGGATGCTCGCCAAGGGCAACGCCGCCGCCAGTTCGTCCAGCGGCACGTCGACGCGCAGCGGCGTGACCTCGGAGCTCCCAACGCCCTGAATGTAGGGCCGGCGGGCGAACTCGCCGATCACCGCGAGCCGCAGGCCAGGCCTGTCGCGCAGTGGCAGAACGTCTCCGTCGTTCTTCAGCAGCACGATGCTCGCCGCGGCCGCGCGTCGGGCGGTTGCGTGGCCGGCCTGGGCGTCGAGTTGGCACGGGCGGCGGGCCTGCGATCGGCGCGACAGCCGCACGACCCGCGCGACGGTTTCGTCAAGCACGGATTCCGGCAGGGACCCGCTGGCCACCGCCTCGATGACCGCCGCGTCGCTGATGCCGGTATTCGGCGGCATCTCGATGTCAAGCCCGGCCCGCAGCGCGCCTACGCGATCATGCACCGAGCCCCAGTCGGATATCACTACCCCGTCGAAGCCCCATTCATCGCGCAGCACCTCGGTGAGAAGCCAGCGGTACGCGGACGCGAACGTTCCGTTCAGCTTGTTGTAGGCGGACATCACCGCCCACGGTCTGGCCGTGGTGACGATGTGCTCGAACGCCGGCAGGTAGATCTCGCGCAGCGTTCGCTCGTCCACGTCGGCGCTTACCCGCAGCCGGTCGGTTTCCTGGTTGTTCGCCGCGAAATGCTTGACGCAGGCGCCGACGTGCTGCGACTGGATGCCCTCCACCATGGCGCCGCCTAGGCGCCCGGCCAGGCAGGGGTCTTCAGAGAAGTACTCGAAGTTGCGCCCGCACAGCGGTGAGCGCTTGATGTTGATACCCGGGCCGAGCAAGAGGGCGACATCCTGCGCGCGCGCCTCTTGGCCGAGCGCCTCGCCCACCTGCCTGACCAGGCCCGTGTCCCAGCAGGAGGCGAGCGCCGAGGCGGTGGGGAAGCACGTCGCCGGCAGCCCTGGGCCGGGAAACTCACCGGTCTGCTTGCGTACTCCGTGCGGGCCGTCGAACATCATGAGCGCCTCGACCCCGGCCTCGGGGACCTGCGCGGTGTTCTTGTAGTCCGCGCCCATGCAGAGCTTCACCTTCTGAGCCAGCGTGAGGCCGGCTTCCACGGAAGTCATGCCCGCCGGAACTCCAGTGCGTGCCAGGGCATCGGGCCGTCAAGCGCCACGTCCCTGATGAACTCGTAGCCTGTCGACTCGACGAGGGCGCGCATCTGCGGCAGCGTGCGTTCCCTGCCGCCCTCCACGGTCATCATGAGCAGGTCCATCAGCTGCGGATGGGGCGGCTCAAAAGACTCGGTCAGCAGGAAGGTGAACACGAGCAGCAGCCCTCCCAGCTGGCCCGCGCTGTGGCAGCTGCGCAGGATCGCGCGGGAGATCTTGTCGTCCCAGTCGTGCAGGATGTTGGACAGCAAGTGCACATCGCCCGCGGGGACTCCGGCGAAGAAGTTCCCTGGCGTCAGCTCCACCCGGTCGCTGACCCCCGCGGCGTCAAGGACAGCGGGTGCCTCCGCCAGCGCCTCCGCCCGGTCAAGCACCACGCCCGTCGCGTCCGGCGCGGTCTGCAGCAGGTACGCCAGCACCGTTCCCCGGCTGCCGCCCACGTCCACGACTCGGCGGGCGCCTGGCGGAAGTCCGTAGCCCGCTGCCCGCATCTGCTGGACCATGACCGTGGAGCCGTCGCTCATCGCCCGCGCGAACCAGCCGGCCACGTCCGGATTGCGCTCGAAGTAGTCCCACGGACCGCCCGGTGCGCCGCGGTCCACCGGCTGACCGCTGCGCACCACATCGCCGAGCCTGCCCATGCCGTCCCACATCGGCGGCGCCACGAACCCTAGCGCCAGCGCGCGAAGCGACCCTGGGACATCGGTCCGCAGCAGCTCACCGGTCTTGGTGAGCGCGTAGCTGCCGCCGTCTCTGTGAACAATGCCGTACACCGCCGCGGCGGACATCAGCCGGGCTAGCGGATCGAGCGCCGCGCCGGTGAGCTCGGCGAGCTCTTCGGCGCTGCGTGCGGCCCCGACCAGGAGATCCGGTATCGCGAGTTCGGCCATCACGCGGACGACCTGCGTCGCCATCCAGCCGCCGAGTAGCTGCCCAATCTCGCGAGCTTCGGGATCGTCACTTTCTATGGCGAACAGTGACGGTATGTAGGCCATTACGTCTGTTCCTTTGCCAGCGGGGGACTGTCAGGCCCGTTCCTATCACGCGTACGCCGCCTGACAAGGAGATCGTGAGCAGCGCGAAACACGTTCCGTACTCACGCCCCCGCTGCATGTGCAAAGCGCTGAAGTCGCGGTCGCGTTCGCGTGACGCCTTGGGCGATCACGACGGAATGCGTAAGTACGTGTAGGTGAACGAGACAACCCATGGAGGTGCGAGCATGAGCCTGCGCGTCGTAGGCGCTGGATGGCCGCGAACCGGGACGACATCGCTGAAGATCGCGCTGGAGACGCTGCTCTCGAGCCGGTGTTATCACATGTACGACCTGTTCGCGGAGCCTAGGCAAATCGAGGCCTGGGAGCAGGCACTCGACGGTGACATGTCAGGCGTGCGCCGCGTGCTGTCCGGCTATGGAGCGGCTCTGGACTGGCCCGCGTCGTTCTTCTGGCGGGAACTACTCGACGCTAACCCCGACGCCGTCGTCCTGTTGTCGGTCCGGGATCCGGTTGAGTGGTGGGAGAGCATGAGCGCCACCATCGTGCCGGTGTCAGAAGATGGCCGTGAACTCCACGGCGACACCGGACGCTACCGGCCGATGATGACGACGCTAATGCGCCAGGCGACCGGCGCCGACGACTGGAGTTACCAGGACACCGTGCTGGCCGCGTACGAGCGGAACACCGCCGAAGTGCGCGCGGAATGCCCGGCCGATCGACTCGTCGAGTGGTCACCCGGCGACGGGTGGGGGCCGATCTGCGCGGCGCTCAAGATGCCCGAGCCGGACAGGCCGTTCCCGTGGGTCAACACGTCCATGCAGTTCAACGAGCGCATGACGCATGTATTCGGGCCGTCGTGAGCGGTGCCGTCGTGAGCAGTGTCGTCGTGAGCAGGGCCGGAGCTTACCGGTTCCCGAACATGATGGTCTCTAGCATGGGACCCACGCGCTCCGCGACCTCGTGCAGCGGGGCCGACGCGAGCGGCTCGGCGCGCATCACGTACCGGTTCCAGGCCAGGCCCATGAGCTGAGCGGAGATCACCGCGGTGCGCCAGCTCGCCTGCTCGTCCTCCGACAGCGGGGCCCAGATCCGGTCGGAAAGGAATTCGCGCAGGCTGCGTGCCGCCTCTGGTGAGGACGAGATCGCCTGGACCATGTTCACGAATGCCTTGCCTGCTTCGGGCTGGGAGTCCCACTGGGCGAGGAATCCCTCGACGAGCCGCGCTCCGGGCGATGTCGCGGTCACCTGAACCTCCCGCATGATCCGCTGCGGGTCGGCGGGCAGGTGAAGGGTGGCCGTGTAGAGCGAGGCCTTGTCCGTGAAGTAGTGGTAGATGAGGGCGGGATCCACCTCGGCCCGCCTGGCGATGGACCGGATGGTGGATCTGTTATAGCCGTGCACGAGGAACTCGGTCCGGGCGGCCTCGACGATTGCTCCCTTGGTGTCGGGGTCGCCCTGGCGGCGGCCGACGCGGGCCATCAGTGCGCCCGCGGGGTATCGCGTACCAGGTATTCACGGGGCGTGAATTCTGCTGGTATACTCATCACCCGTGAATAATATCGCTGCTGACCCGCGCAAGCGGCGCAGGCCCACGCTGGCCAGGCTCGCTGGTTGGTGCTACGGCCACCGCCGCAGCGTCCTCGTGGCCTGGCTGATCGCGGTGGCCGCGCTGATCGCGACCGCTGTCAGCCTCGGCAGCAGCTTCTCAGACAACTACGCTTCTAGCGCGCTGCCCGCGCAGCAGGCGCAGAACCTGCTCGACGCGCGTTTTCCGTCCCAGTCGGGCGCGACGGTCTACGTTGTGGTGCACTCGGCCCAGCCGCTTACCGGCGCTGCGGCAGTCAAGACCATCGACGACCTGACGTCCGCGCTGCGCAAGGGGCCGCACGTCTCGTCCGTGACCAGCCCGCTCGCGCCGGGTGTCCGCGGCCAGGTGTCGGCCGACGGACGGACCGCGTTCCTGGTCGTTAGGTTCGACACCACCGACGCGCTGGTGCCCGCTTCCGCGACCAACGACGTCATCCACACCGCGCTCGGCTTCGCGCGTCCCGGCCTGGCCCTCGCCGTGGGCGGCACCCCGGCCGACAACGTTGTCACCGCCGCACCGGGCTCGAGCGAGGGCATCGGGATCACCGCCGCCTGCATCATCATGCTGCTGGCGTTCGGGTCCGTGGTGGCGATGGGGTTGCCCCTGCTGATCGCGCTGACCGGTGTTGGCATGGGGTTCGGCATCGTTTTCGCGGCCAGCCACGTGCTGACGATCCCGACGTTCGGCCCCGACCTGATGGCGATGATCGGCCTCGGCGTGGGCATCGACTACGCGCTGCTCATCGTCACCCGGTACCGTCAGGAACTCGCGGACGGACTCGAGCCGCGCGCGGCCACCGAGGTCGCGCTGAACACCGCGGGCCGCTCGGTCCTCTTCGCGGGCGGCACAGTGGTCATCGCCCTGCTCGGGCTGCTGGTGATCAACATGCCGTTCATGGACGGGCTCGCGGTGAGCACGATCCTCGCGGTGCTCATGGTGCTCGCCGGGGCGGTGACCCTGCTCCCCGCCATGCTGGGCTTCGCCGGCCACGCTATCGACAAGCTGCGCGTGCCTGGCCTGAAAGTACGTCAGACCGGGGCGGTTGCTGGGATAAGAAGCGGATTCTGGTACCGGTGGAGCCGCACGGTCCAGCGTCGTCCCTGGACCTGCGGAATCGCGGCGCTCGCTGTGCTCGTGATCGCGGCCATCCCGTTGTTCTCGATGCGCCAGGCGTTCAGCGACGCGGGCAACGGCCCGGTCAAGCTCACCACGCGCCAGGCCTACGACATGCTGTCCGACGGGTTCGGGCCCGGCTTCAACGGTCCCTTGATTATCGCCGCCAAGCTTCCCGGGCCGCACGCGGTCGGCACTCTTGACAAGCTCGCGACCGCGATCCGCGGCACCGCCGACGTCGCGTCGGTCACGCCCCCGGTACTCGACAAGACTGGCGACGCGGCGGTGCTCATCGTCTATCCGAAGACGTCGCCGCAGGCGGCGCAGACGGCAACCCTGGTCGGCACGCTGCGCGGCCACGTCATCCCGCGGGCGACGGCCGGCACACCAGTGACTGCCTACGTCGGCGGCCAGACCGCGGCAGGCGTCGACACGGCCGCGTACATGGCGGGCCGCCTGCCCTGGGTCATCGCCGTCATCATCGGGCTGGCGTTCCTCCTGCTCATGGTGGCCTTCCGGTCGATTCTCATCCCGTTGAAGGCGGCGGTGATGAACGTCTTGTCGATCGGCGCCGCGTACGGCGTGATTGTCGCCGTGTACCAGTGGGGCTGGCTGTCACCGCTGTTCGGCGTCAGCAGGCCGGGGCCGATCGATCCGTGGATACCGCTGATGATGTTCGCTATCACCTTCGGGCTGTCCATGGACTACGAGGTATTCCTGGTGTCCCGGATTCAAGAGCGCTGGCTCGCCAGCCATGACAATTCGAGGTCGGTCGCCGAGGGCCTCGCCTCGACCGCGCGCGTCATCACGGCCGCCGCCGCCATCATGGTCTGCGTGTTCGCGTCGTTCGTCATCAACGATCCGCTGCGCGTCCTCAACGTGTTCGGCCTCGGACTAGCGTTCGCGGTATTCATCGACGCGACCGTGGTCCGGATGATTCTCGTCCCCGCGATCATGGAACTGCTTGGCGACGCGAACTGGTGGATGCCAAGCTTCCTGCGCCGGACCTTTGCCGAGATCCAGGTCACTGAGGAAGGCACGCGGACCCCCGTTCCATGAACATCGCGGGTGCCGCCCGCGCACGACCGTGCCACCCAAAACAGCGCCCCCAAAACAGCGCCCCCAAAACAGCGCCCCAAAAACAGCGCCCCCAAAACAGCGCCTCTCGCCGGAATCTGGGCTCCGGCGAGAGGCGCGGCTTGTGTTATCGGGACCTCATCCGAGGATCCGGCCGAGCTGCATGCCCAGCACGGGGTTGCCCTCGACGCGGAGCTTGCCCGTCATGAAGGCCTCGGTTCCGCTGAACTCGCCCCGCGCCATGCCGAGCAGGTCCGCCTCGTCGATGTTGATCTTGACGTCGGGACTTTCCGTCGCGCCGGACCGCAGATCGGCCTTGCCGTCATCGATGATGAGGGTCCACATGCCGCCGTGCTCACCATGCACGGTGTACTGGTAAGTCGCGGTCAGCCCTTCGCTGCGATCCGGGTTCGCGACCAGCGTGCTGAGCATGTCATCGAAGACTTCCTGCGGAGTGTTCATGCCCGGCTCTCCTCCTGTCTCGGTTTCCTCGGTGGCCGGCGTCGGCGCGGCCCCGTCATCTAGCCCGGTCTGGGCCTGCGCCCATGCCTGGTGTGCCTGCGCCATCCCGGCACCGAGCCCTTCACCTTCGACGTGCTCGTCGAGCCGCCGGGAGAACGGTCCCCAGTGCTCGCAGATCTTGCCGTCCTTCAGGCGCAGCATGTTGATCTCCATGCGCCGCTGCGCCCACTGCTCGGCCGGCACGTTCTTGCTTTTGCCCTCGAGGAACCCGCGCGGCGTGCCGGTCTGGATGCTCCGGCACATGACAGTGTCGCCTTCCGCGACCAGGTCGAGGATCTCGTGACGCACGTCCGGGTACACCCAGCGCAGGTACGGGACCCAGGTGCGCACGACCTCGGGACCGGAATGCCCGTCCAGCGGGTAGTTGCCCTCCAGGTACTCATGGTGGAAAAGCTCGTCCACCACGCTCCCCAGGTCGCCGCCGTTGATGATCTCCTCAACGAACCGGCGGACGATCACTTTGTTCCGTTCAGGCTCGTCAGACCCGGCGGGCATCGCCGCCGTGGTCGTTTTCATGTCTTGGTTTCCCATACCTCGTCCTTCGGCTGGTCGGTTGCTACTGCCGTGTTCCGTTCGCTGCTACATCCATCACCACCAGGGCCGGGGATTCGTTGCGGAGCATGATCGCCTTCATGGCCTGCGGCGCCTCGGACAAAGTGAACCGGTGCGTCACGAAGCGATCGACGTCAAGTTCTCCGTCCGCGACGAGCTTGGCGACCCGCCGCACATCGGAACGGGTGGCGTGCGGGCATCCGGAGACGCACAGGTTGCGGGTCATGATGTCGAGATAGCTCGTCTCGATCAGGCTCGGGTTTCCCGCCATGAACACCGCCCGTCCCGACCGGTTCAGGACGGGCAGGCTCTGCGCCGCGACCGCGGGCCCGATCGGAGTGAAGTCGACGATGGCGTCGACCCCGCCTGACACGTCCCGGAGCGCCTCAGTCAGGTGTCCCTTCTTTTCCCATCCCGCGTCCAGTTCCTCAGTGGCGACTGTCGTCACGTACGGGAACAGCTGTGACAGCCGGTCAAGCGGGCCTCGATGAGCGGCCACGGCGATGACCCGATCGAAGCCAGCCAGCGGCGCGCAGGCCACCGCGAGACTCCCGTTGGCCCCTGAGGCGCCGGTGACGAGAAGGGTCCCGCCGGGCGCAGTTGAACGCGCGACCGTTACCGCCTTCCACGAGATGGCCGCGGTAGAGAGCTTGCACCCGGCGGCGAAGGAGGTCCCGTCCGTCAGTTTGTCGAGGTTCGACTCGGGCACGCGGACGAACTCCGCCATGCCGCCGTCGTGATAGCGCTCGTACAGTGGCATGCCCTCCGGCTGGAACAGCGCGTAGCCGATCATCGCGAATGAAGGGCAGGCGCTCTCGTTGCCTTCGGCACATGGCGCACACGATTCACGCCGGCATCCGAGCGGGGCGTACACGTGTACCCGGTCTCCGGTGCGGAACCCGGAAACGCCCGGTCCCGTGGCCGCAACCACTCCCGCGATCTCGTGC
>Ga0126381_100001329_pt1 | contig 26627 bp, 22 predicted proteins | sample PanSoiMetPlot_28_FD_96465 | JGI IMG/M metagenome (GOLD analysis project Ga0126381, IMG submission 96465) | Tropical forest soil microbial communities from Panama - MetaG Plot_28 | ecosystem: Environmental > Terrestrial > Soil > Tropical forest > Bulk soil | place: Panama | collected 2016-02-17
CGCCCATCTTGGCCAGTGATCACCGGTCGCCTGACAATCGTGCACTTTGCGCATCGCGCCGAATTTCTGAGAAGCCAGTCACGCAACGGCGAAGCGGAGATCCCGAGCGCAAAGTCTCGGCCACTCAGGCAAGATAATTTTACTTCCGCGACTGGTATTTGGCGGACCAATGGTGGATCATCCGCGCTCTGATCCGTCTGTCACAAAGTGAATCGAGCGAACGGTGCCGCACCCGCGCATTTCTCTAGTTCGGTATGCTCCTCTCGCATGCTTGGCAGCCCTTCTGTGTTCTGGCGCGCACGCCCAGCAGACCCAGACTCAACAGCTGCCGGAGATAGACACCTACGTGCAGTTAACTCCTCGATACCGACTGATGTTCTTGGCCTCCCGTTCGAACGACGGTAGCACCGTGAATTCCGCACAGATTGGCTCGAATCTCGACATCAATTTTCGCCCGCTCCGACGGAGGCCATTGCGCACCAACGATTCCTCCAAATCGAATTTGCTCACTTTTCGCATCGGCTACCAATATCTCAAGAACTCTGGCAAGCCGAATGAGAACCGCGTTCAGATGGCGCTGACCTCACGCGTCCACCTGCCCTGGAGAATGGAATTGGCGGAGCGAAACCGCTTCGACCTGCGCGTCATTGGTGATCAGTTTTCCTGGCGCTATCGGAATCGGCTGACTCTGGAAAGGTTTTTCGCGATCAGGTCTTTTTCTTTTTCGCCCTACGCACGGGGAGAAATCTATTACGACAGCAAGTCCGGCACATGGAGCAAGAACACCTATTCGTTTGGAGCGGTATTTCCGATTCGCAAGCGCCTGGATCTCGAAGGCTACTATGAGCGGGAGAACACGACTGGTGGCGATCCCCCACATGTAAATGGAATTGGAATGACCCTGTCCATCTACTTCCGCCGGAGGCCGGCTTAGCGAGGCACCGTAGCGATTCGTTCTTAGTGGCCTCTGATCCGGTCATCAGCAGATTAGGCGAGCAATCTGAGGCTCGAAACTGGTTTTCCGCGACTTGGAAGGAAACGAGCTGGAAATGTGCCAGGATCACACGGCTCAAGTCCTGATGCGTTAACAGGTTCCGATAACTGTCGAGAAATCCGCTTATCACCAGCAATCGGTGAAGGCGTTTAGTGCATCCAATCCTGAAATTCCACGCATAGGCTCTTGAGGTGGTGAGGCATGGCGACGGCCATCACCTACTATGTTCACGAAAGTTGGCGAGACGGCCTCTTCACGGCATGCCTTCACCGTGGTGATTGTATCCATTGCGACGAGGGTCGAGGTCAAGTCATTTTCCAACGCTCCGTGCCCAGCACGACCACTTTTGCGTTCTCGCCGACGAGAGCGTGCTGCCAGACCTCGACGAGCGTTCCGCAAGGCTCGTGGCTTCGACGACGGGGAGCGTGGCGCTTTCGATTCGGTTTTTCAGCGTTTCTTGACAACGGCACAACCCAGCGAGTCATCGATATCTGAACTTGTCCTCCGAGCTAGGACAAGTCGTCAGGGGCCGGAGGTCGTAGGTTCAAATCCACCCCCCCCAACTAACCTTTTTCTTCCGCAACGCTCGTCCGCTTATCCGAAGAAATCTACTGCCACGCGAAGATCCCGCGTGCTGATATCTTTTTCGACCTTTGTCAGGCGCGATACTCGCTAGGTGGGCTCTGAACGTCTAAACTTGTTTGGAGCTAGAACTTTGAAGATACAGGGGAAAGTGTCCATTTCCCCAAAGGTGGCTCGGCACTTTGATTGACGTCCTCAAGAATCTTTTTCAACAACGGTTCCAGGTAGCGGTTGAGAAGGTACAGCCGCTGCAGGGAGAATTGGGCGCGTCGGGGCGGAAGATCATTCGGCTGAGTGGCGGGAAGTTCAGCGCAATCGGCATTCTGTACAACGTGCGCGAAGAGAACGTGGCTTTTTTTGAGTTTTCCAGACATTTTCGCGCGCATGGCCTGCCCGTGCCGGAAATCTACGGCGAGGATTTGAGCCGCGGCGCCTACCTGGAAGAGGATTTCGGCGATACGACGCTTTTTGAATTCCTGTCGGCAAATCGCGCGGGCAGCAAAATTTCTCTACGCACAATCGAAGCGTATCGAAAAGTAGTAACACTGCTTCCGCGATTTCAGATCGACGCGGGACGCGGCCTGAATTACAAGGCCTGCTACCCGCGCGCGGAGTTTGACGAGCAATCGATCGCTTGGGACCTGAACTATTTCAAATATTATTTCCTCAAGCTGGCGGGCATTCCATTCAACGAGCAGTTGCTGGAAGATGATTTCAAGCGGCTCACTGCCTTCCTGCTGAGCGCGCGCTCCGATTTCTTTCTCTATCGCGATTTTCAATCGCGCAACATCATGCTGCGCGACGGCCAGCCGTTCTTTCTCGATTACCAGGGCGGGCGCAAAGGCGCGCTCCAGTACGACATCGCTTCACTCTTATTCGACTCAAAAGCCGATTTGCCGGCGGCGTTGCGCCAGGAATTACTCGATCTCTACATTCATCGTGCCGGTGATTTCGTTCCGCTCGAGCATTCTGTGTTTATGCACCACTACTACGCATACGTGTATGTCCGCATGATGCAGGCATTGGGGGCTTACGGATTTCGTGGATTCTATGAGCGCAAGAGTCATTTTTTGCAGAGTGTCCCTTACGCGCTGAAGAACTTGGAGTGGTTGCTTCAGAATGTGGAACTGCCGATCGCGATTCCCACGCTGATGGACGCTTTCAAAAGAATGCAAGATTCCGAGAAGCTGCGAGAGGTCGCTTCCAAGGAAGTTCCGGCATTGGGCGCGGTTGCTTCCGCAGATTCGCGAGTCGTTCCAGGTAAAAAAGACCGACTGACCGTGCGAGTGTTCAGCTTTTCTTATCGCCGCGGCATCCCGAAGGATGAGACCGGCCACGGCGGCGGATTCATCTTCGACGCGCGCAGCGTGCCGAATCCGGGGCGCGACGAAAGGTTCAAGCCTTTGACGGGAAAAGACGCGCCGGTGATCGAATATCTGGATCAGCAGGAGAGCGCGCATCAATTTCTCGGCAGCGTCGTGTCGCTGGTTGACGCAAGTGTAAGGACTTATCAGAAGCGTGGTTTTACGAGCTTGACCGTCTCATTCGGATGCACCGGCGGGCAGCATCGCTCGGTCTATTTCGCCGAGCAATTGGCAAAGCGTTTGAACGGCAGGAGCGGTGTGGAAGTTGTCGTTCGGCATCTTGAGCTGGAGAATCGGCACAAGTGAGAGCGATGATTCTGGCTGCCGGCCTCGGGACGCGTCTGCGTCCCCTCACCGACGATCGGCCCAAAGCGCTGGTGGGTGTGGGCGGCCGTACCATGCTGGAAATCACGCTAGCGCGGCTGCGTGCGTTTGGCATTCGCGAGGTGATCATCAATGTCCACTACTTCGCTGAGATGATCGTCGATTACCTGAAAAAAAATGACAACTTCGGTATGAACATCGAGGTTTCGCGCGAAGATGTGTTGCTCGATACCGGCGGCGGCTTGAAGAAGGTGGCCGATTTCTTCCTCAAAGATCAGCGAGATCGCGAAACGCCCTTCATACTTCACAACGTGGACGTTGTGAGCACGATCGATTTAGGCCTCATGGCACGATTTCATCGCGAAAATCGGGCTCTTGCAACTCTTGCGGTACAAGATCGTGAGACGTCCCGCTACCTGCTCTTCGATGAGCGTCATTGGCTGTGTGGCCATCGAATCGGCCGAGATCAGGAAGACGAACTGGTGGGGTCAGCGAAGCAAGCAGAGGCGCTGGCTTTCTCCGGCATCCATATTATTTCTCCGCGCCTCTTCGAGCTGATGCGGGAGACCGGCGCCTTTTCTATCGTTACTGCCTATCTGCAGCTGGCCGCGCAAGGAGAAAAAATTCTGGCGTTCCGGGCGGACGATTACTACTGGCGTGATTTGGGCAGGCCGGGCGACGTGATCCAGGCGGCACAAGACCTGAAGCAGCAAACCCTATCATGATCTCGGCTCTGCAGTGCGGCGCTGAGTGTTGTCGTCATCTAGCCTCGAATCAGCGGCCGGGTAGTGAGGCATGGGCCTTCGGACAATCGGATTCTTGACGCGTTCCCAGCGGCGGAAGTCGGGTGGCCTCAGCGAGGAATGCTTCGCAACGCGGCGAGGATGCAAGGGCCGTCTTGGACGCATGCCGCGAAGCGTCCTTCTAAACGGCACATCGCTGCCTGAAATCTCGTCACAGGCGCCCGCAATTCCAAAGTATGTGACGAACAGCCCGCCGTTCGCGAGAACACGACCGTCCTGGTCCGTATTGCTCAGCAGGAATGCCACCACGTTGCCCGCGTTGTCCGATGCAAAAGCCTCCAGAACATCACCACTGGCCATGCTTGGGCCGTATGCCTTTGCCGTCAAAGAAGCGATCGTCATCGTCGAAAAGCATACGTTTGCTCCTGCGATCGGCGCCAACGTCCCGGTGACGTTAAAAATTCACTGAAAACTGCAGTGGTAGAGTTACTTGCTTGCATAACGGTTTGCGCCGAGGAAATGCAACGAGACGTAGGGGACATCGCCGACCACCCAACTATCGTGCCCGGGAGGGCCGGGCGGAATGTAGAAGAGTGTGCCGGCACGAAGTTCGTGGATGGTGCCGTCTTCCATAGCGGCAGTGGCGCATCCGGAGAGCACCAGGCCAACGTGCTCCACATTGCATCGCGAGGCGCCTACGGTCGGTCCGACATGAACGGACCACTTCCATTCTGGCTGATAGGTAGCGCGACCGATAGTCAGGCCCCCGATGTGGACAAGCTCAAATTTTCCTTTTTCGAATGTGCGTACTTCGTCGGGTTCTTCAAAGCGCTTCAAAACAGCATCAAGCATGGAGATAACTCCGTTGTGAGCCAGGCCGGAGGAAGTGAAACAATCATACCAGTTCGAGCCGCCTAGACTTCGTGCCGTCCCAACGTCGCGCTCGAATCACGCCTTCATTCCGTGCGCAGGGCGCGCATCGGATCGAGAGTGGCCGCGCGACGCGCCGGTATTACGGCGGCGAGAAACGCGGCAAACGCCAGCGCTGCGGTGGTAAGAAGCAGGATTCTAGGATCGTAGGGTTTCACGCCAAAAAGCTGTGTAGCCATGGCGTGGCCCGCGGCAATCGTCACCGGAATCCCGATGACGAGGGCGATTCCCATCTGCAGCAAGGCTCCCTGAAGCACCAGCTTCAATACGCTAAGCCTTCCGGCTCCCAGCGCCATTCGAACTCCGATTTCGTTCGTGCGGCGTTCCACCGAGTAGGCCGTCACTCCGTAGAGTCCTACCGATGCGAGGACGAGCGCGAGCAGTCCAAAGAGGGAAGTGAGTTTCGCAATCATCTTCTGCTTCGAAAAATTATTGTCCACTTGTTCGCCAAAGCTCTTGAAGTCGATCACCGCAAGATCGGGATTCACGTCCGCGAGCACGTGACGCACTTGCGCCTCGAGGTAGGGCACTTTCCCGAGCGTTCTTAGCTCAATGGCGTTCAGGACATGATTCCGCTCTTCAAAGGCGGTGAAACGAGGATTGTTGAACGCCATGCCCTGCGTTTCAGACAAGAAAAACATGGGCGGGATTTTTCGTGTCGGCTCCCGATATTGTGTGTCTTCTGTTACGCCCACGATTTCATATGAATCCGCGTGTTGCATGTCGATATATCCGAAATGGTGCCCGAGCGGGTTCTCATCTTTGAAGAATTTCTTGGCGAAGGCTTCGTTTATGACAGCGACGCGCTGTGAGCTCGGTGTGTCTTGATCGCTGTTAGAGCGGCCTTGAATGATTTTGGTGCCCAGGGTCTCAAAGTATCCGGCGCTCACACGCAGCCAGGAAGCGTTATTCTCATTGGAATCGGGCGGCGGAGGCGCCTGCCCTTCGATATAGACCGTTTCGCCCCAATTGTCTCCTTCCATCGGAGTGTAAAGAGAAAAGCTCGCCTGGCCCACGCCCGGTATCGCCGCGAGCGAATCGTGAAGCTGGCGAAAAAGCGCTTCCATCTGCGCGGGCTTGTATCCCGCCATTTGCGGATCAATGTGGGCGATGTAGCGATTGGGTGTTTCGAAACCAAAATGCTGGCCCTGCATATTGCGCAGGCTTTGAATCAGCAGGCCTGCGGCGGAAAGAAGCACGAGTGAGAGCGCGGCCTGCGCGATAACAAGCGATTTCTGCGTCCAGCCACCACTGCCGGCGCTGGAGCGCCCGGCGCCACGCAGAGCGTCGGCTGGGGCGGCGTTGGCGGTGATCCATGCGGGGCCTACACCGAAGAGGACCCCAGTCAGCAGAGACAGCGCGAATGTAAAAGCGAGCACCGGCAGCGATGGCGAGGCATGAATCGCCACATCGGTGACCGGGAATGCGAGCCGAAGGATGAGGTGTGTTCCGATGAAGGCTATGGCCACACCCGCAATTCCCCCGAGGACCGCCAGCACAACGCTTTCGGTGAGCACTTGGCGGATTTGCCGCGAGGGCGAGGCGCCGAGCGCCGCGCGTATGGAAGTTTGCAGCTTTCGCGTGGTGGCTCGGACGAGCATCAGGTTCGCGACGTTCGCACACGCGATGGTCAAAACAAGCGCGGAAATCCACATCAGAAGATGCAGGCTGGAAAGATATTCATCGCGCAGGTGCTGAACGCCGGCCCCACCTGGGGCAAGGCGCAGGGTCTGCTTGGCCACGGCATCGCGCTCTCCGAGCTGAAGCTGTGCGACGGGACTCAGAAGCCACTGCTGCAACTCCACCTGCATGTGCGCGCCGATCTGTTTTGGATCCGCACCCGGCGTGATGCGTCCGATGATGTCGAGCCAATCCTGCTGAGGAAAATCGACGATCGCTCCGGGTCCGTCAATGAGCGGCTCGTCGGCAATTGGAATCCAGAAAGCAGCCGGATCGGTGAGGCGATCGCCAAAGAAAGCGGCCGGCGCAATGCCAACCACGGTGAAAGGCTGCCCGTTCAAAGTTAACGAGGCCCCGACAATCGAGGGGTCGCCGCCGAACTGCTGTTGCCACGCGCGATAACTGATCACAGTTGCCGGAGGCGCGCCTTTGCGGTCGTCGTCGGGAGTGATCACCCGCCCGGCGTACGGACCAATGCCAAACATGGCGAAGTAGTTTCCGGAAACAAATTCGCTTCGCATCGACCGTGCGGCTTCGCTCGAGCCGGAGCGGCGCACGCCGATCAGATCGTGCCCTGCCTGGAAAGCGGCGAGTTCAGCGAAGCCGGGCGTATTGTCGCGAAACGTCTTGTACTTGTCGTAGGAGAAGAGCGACCAGTTGTCCTGAAGACCGCCATTCACGCAGCAATTTTCAACGTCGCCGACACGATAGAGTTCACTCGGTTTGGCCACCGGGAGGGAATTGAGAAGCACAGCATGTACCAGCGTAAAAATCGCCGTGGTCGCGCCGATTCCAAGTGCGAGCGTCAAGACTGCGGTAACTGTAAAAACCGGTGCATTTGCAAATTGCCGCAGCGCGTAACGGATATCCTTCATCGGTTTCGACTCCCTCCTCTAGCTCATACGAAGAGGCGCCGCAGTTTGTTCAATCCTTTTTGTGACAGAAGATCGTGTCCTGCCCCAGCTGGAAATGGAGAAGGCATTCACCCGTTTAGATAGAGGGGAGCGAACGCATGACGTTGCTCGGCGGCGGAAACTTTCTCGAACGGCTCGCATCCTAAAATATAGGGTTGCTGGTTGTTCTCAGAAAGGAGCACTTTGTGCGTAACGATATTCCGCTGATCCTGGCGGCTCTCATAGCTGTGGGGATCATTGTTATCGGTTGCTTCTATCTTGCATCTCCTGAACGAATCTCAGGATCATTTGGTCTGAAGCCGCCTGCATCCGACGCCGACACTCGTGCCTGGCTGCGTCTTAAGGGAATTCGAGACGTGGCAGCTGGATTGGTGGTGCTGGCAATGATGCTGGCCGCGGACACGCGGTCGGTAGGCATAGCTCTACTCGTTGAAGCCGTCATTCCTTTCGGCGACATGTCAATCATTCTGGGGTCAAGCGGGTCGAGGTCGCGAGCGTTCTCCGTTCATGGCGTCACCTGCGCGGTGATGCTTGTCGCCGGCCTCTTGTTGATCCATGCCAGTTGAGAGAAATGCCCTGATTTGCGCTCGTGGTTTCGTGGCGCGGATTGCATGCCGCCAAGCCGAATTAGGATTTGTGGCTGGGAATTCCGGTCATCTCGGTGTTTGGCGCATGACTGGTGAGCTCGGTGCCCGTAATAATCGCGTTTCGGATCTGGCCGAAGAGGTCCGTGAGCGTGTTCGGCGTATGAGGAATCAGAATCGCATTGCTATGATCGTTGGCCGCGATGTCCTTCAGTGTGTCGAAATACTGCGTCATCAGAACAAGCTGCATCACATCCTGGGGAGTGGAACCTGGAACTGTTTTCGCGAAATCCTCCACCGAATCTTTAAGTCCTGTAATGATCGCTTTCCTCTGATTGGCAATTCCTTCTCCCTGCAGCCTTTTCGATTCCGCCTCCGCTTCCGCCTGCTTCACTAGAAGCAGCTTGTTTGTCTCCGCGCGTGAGACCGTGGCCTCCCTCTCCCGTTGTGCCGCATTGATGTCATTCATCGCGGCCTTCACCTTTTGGTCGGGAACAATGTCGGAAATCAGGACCTTGACGATCGAGTAGCCGTATTCCTTCATCGAGGCATCCAGATTATCCCTCAAATCCCCGGCAATATCGGCCTGGTTGAGGAAGGTGTCGTCTAACTTCATTTTCGGCACGTGGCCGAGCACCACGTTGTAGACCATGGACTCGATCTGTTTCACGGGGTCGGATAACTTGTAGAATGCCGCCTCGACCGCGTCGGGTATCACCTTGTACTGGATCGAGACAGGGATCTGAACGAACACGTTGTCCTGAGTTTTTGTCTCCACCTGCACGTCGAACTGTTGCACCTTCATACTCAAGCGGTAAACCACCGTTTCGAGGTACGGCGTCTTCCAGTTCAGGCCGGGGCCGGCAACGCGGGCAAACTTTCCCAGCCTCTGAACGATGGCCACCTGGGCTGTTTCAACCGTGAAAAACGAACCTAGCAATACGCTCAAGGCAAAGAGAACAATCAGACCGATTAGAAACAAAAGAGCAGAGGCCACGTTACTCCTCCTATGTTTTCGCTAACGCCGATCTCTGCCGCCCACCCCTTCCGAAGGCGCGGTATTCGAGTTTCTCGAAAATTGTGTAGTGGGAAATGATCTGGATCGGCAAACTCTGTGTGTGTGTCCGGCATGTTGCGGGATGATAGGCGACGCCCCAAGCCAAGTCAACGAGCCAAGTCCACGCGCACGTACTGCTTTGTTCCTAGATTGCCCGCACCGTAGACGTAGCCCAATTCTAAAAAAAGACACCTTCGCCGCCTCCGAAACCGTCGCCAAGAATCTAAGCCATCCCGTTTCAGTAAATTACCAGCTTGCAAGGCGCGGACTTCGGGACTACAGTTCCGGTCAGGAGCGCTGCCAGAATTCTGAATCACTTGCGCAGCGTTCGCACTCCAATAACAATGACAATCCAGATGCTTGCATTCCCGCGAAGCAGGATTTTCTGAGGAGAAGAAAACGATGATTAACAGAATTGCGCCCATTCTTCTGGTGGCGGGCGTTGCGGCCGCGTTTGCTGGACGGCCGGCTCCGCCCAACGGCTCCTGGAAGGTTGACAATGGTCATTCCGATGCCCGCTTCACCGTGGATGGCACAACGAATTTCGGCAAGACTGTGACTACCTTCACAGTCGGTTTCACCAGAGCGATAGGAACCGTTCGTCTCGATAAAGACGATTCCGCCAAATCCGTGGTCGATTTCAAGCTCTATCCCGCCGGTTCCATGATGCCTCCCATTGACGAAGACGGAAAAGTGAAGACGAGTTACCTTGTCACCATGGCGAATCAAACTCTCATCTGCTTCCATTCCAAGAGCGTTACCACTGACTCGGACGGCAGAATAAAAGCCGCCGGAACTCTCACCGTGACTCGTGTGGATCGCAACGTGGAATTGACGCCCAACGAGGCCTATGCGGGCCCGGTGTATGGTCCGCCCGTAATTCACCGCACTTCGCGCGATGCTACTTTCGTCTTTCACGCGCCAAAGACCGGCGAAGCAAGCGACGCGTTTCTCCTGAAGGGATCAACCAACGTGGTTCGCGAGGATTTCCCGCAACTGGTGGCCTCCGTGATCAACACGTATTGGCCGCCCGTCGTGGAGGACAAGAAGTGTGAAGCATCCTCCAGTACCAGCGCGGAAGATTACGCCGGCGCTCAATGCTCGGGGAAACTTGTGGATGACGGATCGTCCCTTCCGCGAGCTCCGACAGGAGCCAGCCAGGAAGATTATCCGGGAGCCCCGAACTTCAATGCCGTTGTCGGCCAGCATCTCAACATTCACGTTCATCTGAAACTCGTGCCGGCCGGCACCGCTGTTGCCCAAGAAACGGGCCAGTAAGAGGAAAAAACTCGAATGCGCCGGACGGAACCTCGTAATTCTCGGCTTCGGAGTGACGGCTCGCCAAAATAGAGCAACTCCCGGTCAGGTCTCACTGCGCAGGTTCCGTGCGGTCTTCGATTGCAAATCTTTATGCTGCCGGGCAAACTGCTGCGTACCGGCTTCTTTTCGCGTCTCGTTCGCCTCACTGGATAGCCTGCCTGCTGGGCTGCAGCCACGCAACCACAAGCTACGTAGAAGGCGGCGACGCCGCCGAGCGAATGGCGAACCTTTCGAAATTATAAGGCGCTCATTCGCGAGCTTGACCATCATCGGGCTCGTGTGCTTTCATGCCTCGGCCTTCAGACCGGCCACAGGAGAAACCACGATGATCGAGGGATTAATCTCCGCCAGTCCTCGCCGCGCTTCCACACGCCGCCAAATGATCGCCGGTGTAGCAGCCGCGCTCGGCGGGCTTGCTGCCGGCAGGAATGTTTGGGCTCGCGGGGGGCAGCAGCAAAACGCTAAAGAAGCTCCCAGCGCCTCCGCGAATCAGGCTCGCACCTCGCTTCACCAGGAAATCGAATTGAAGGCCGCTCCTCAGCGCATCTACGAAATTCTCCTCGATTCGAAGCAGTTCGCAGCCTTCACCGGTATGCCGGCCACAATCGATCCCCCGGCTGGCGGCGCTTTTTCGATGTTTGGCGAAATGATCGTAGGGAGAAACGTCGAACTCATCCCCGGCCAGCGAATCGTCCAGGCCTGGCGCCCCACGCACTGGGATCCCGGCGTCTATTCAGTCGTGAAATTTGAATTGAAACCGCAGGGCAGCGGCACGCTGCTGATCCTCGACCACACCGGTTTTCCGGAAGGGGAGTACGATTCGCTCTTCAAGGGTTGGGGCAGCCACTATTGGGACCCGCTGAAAAAATATCTGGGATAAAGCGAGCGAAACCCTGCTTGTGGCGCGGAAGAAGTTACCAGGTGCTGTAAGGTGTGTTCTCGAAGGGTGAAACTTTGTCCGATGCGGAATGAACCGAGCAAATTCCCGTCGTAGTTTGGTCAGGGTCCATCAACGTGTCGCAATTCACCGTGACCCAATCCTTCGTGCTCGTCATCGGGTCGTCCGGTATTGCGCCCAGATATTGCCCGGAAACGAGATCGTCCAGCGATTGCGGCGCGGCTTCCTTGTCCCTCGTGTAGTAATTGATCGCATCGTTCATCACCTTGAGATCGGTCTTCAGCACTGCTTCGCGCGAGCGAAGCACCGCATTCCGGTAATGCACGCTGGCGATTGTCGCGAGCACCAGGATAATCGCCATCACGATCATCAGTTCGATCAACGTAAACCCGCGCTGAATCGATTCGCGCCACCTGCGAGACGATTTATGCTGAGAAAGTTTCATCGCATCCGGGAAAATAACGGCTTGGCTACCAGTCCGAATATTTCGTTCCGTCCAGCGCCGTTCCTATGGACTTCGAGTAAACGTCAAATACATCCTGCCCGCCCCAGGAGGTCGAATCCGTGTCGTCCTGAACCGAACGCAGTCCCCAATCAGCCGTGCCAGTCATCGGGTCCTTCGGAATTTCCCGCAGGAAACGCACGTGCTGGCTCTTCGCGCCGGTTAGTTGAACGCCTTTCACCAAGGTATCGAGGTCGGGAGGGTAGCCCTCGGTTCCCGCCTTCACCTGAATCAAGTTCTTGTCCGCCGCATCCTTGTAACGGTCAATCGCTGTGCGCATTTCGCGAAGATCGTAGCGTAGGTCGGCTTCTTTTCTGCGTTTCACCGCCACGCGCGCCAGCGGCACTGCCACCGCCGCCAGCACGAAAAGAATCGAGCACGCCAGGATTAACTCGATCAACGTGAAACCCTTGGCGAGCATCCGGATTCTTCGGCCGCTGCAGCGTCCATGCGCCGGCCTTAAAGCGAAGGCGCGAGAGCCCAGAAAACGCGAGGCCATATTGCGATTTGCGCCGCTCATAGTGCCTCACTGCACCTGGATGGCGGCTTCTCCGGAAACCATGGGAATATTTCGCTGTTGAGAATCATGCGCGTTGACCTGAAGAATTTGCAGCACCGTGTTTCCCGGCGCCACCGCGCGCACAACGATTCCGAGCAGTGTTCCAGTTCCGTTCACGCCCGGAGTATTCGGCTGGCGCGTCGCGGAAATAATCACTTCGCCGCGCTGCTCGTCAATTCGTTGCACGATCGCAATTTCTTGCGTGCCGCCTGATAAAAACCCTCCATTGCGTACTTCTTCCACCTGCACCACGGCCGGGTTGTAGTGAATCAGCAAGGGAATCGAGTAGAGATCGGTCACGTTGGAGACGCTCAGCCCCAGTGTCATCTTGTCGCCCGGCTTCATCGCTACACTGGGCGGATCGAAACGAAGTTGAGACGCGGGAGTCGTTCCGCCTTGCAGGTTGCCTGCTGCGACGCCTTGCACAGGTGCAGCAGGCGCCGGATTCGCGGCGGAGGGTCCTGCTTTCGAGCCCGCATCAACATCGGCGTCGCCCCGGTACACTCGCACGTTCGAATCGGTTCCTGCTGCTATCGTACGAAGGTTTGCGGCGCTGATCGAGGGCAGCCGAACGATGTGCGGCGTCAGCACGATCAGCACCTCCTGATCCACAACGTCGGTGCTATTGTCAGAAAATAGATATTTCGCCAGCGGCACGGCCACCAAACCCGGAATCCCGTTCTGACTCTTCGTCTCGGAATGTTGAATCAAGCCGCCCAGCACGCTGACCTCGCCTTCTTTCAGCCGAACATCGTGCTCGATTTTGTTCTGCGAAATAACCGGTTGTTGGATCCCGCCGATATTTGTAAACGAAGCGATTGAGGAAATGTCTACGGTCAGCTTCATGCTCACTTCGTTGTCCGGATGTACTCTCGGTGTCACGTCCACGTTCACGCCCACATCGAGATACTGGAATTGTGTGTTCACCAGGGGGTTCACAACGCCGGCACCGCCGCCCACGCCCACTCCTACGCCCGCCTGGAAGCTGCCTGTCGCCACCGGAACACGCTGGCCGATTTTCAGCGATGCCTTCTGGCCGTCCGTAATTCGGATTTCGGGGTCCTGAATGATCTTTGTTTTGCTGTCCGTCGCGATTGCGTTTGCGGTTGCGCCTGGAAGCGTGATGCTGTAATCAGCCGTCGAAAGATGCTGCAAATTGTTCAACGTGATTTGCGGAATCGTCGTCCCGGTGCTCGTCGTCGAAGTGGTCGACGTAGTCGAGGTGGTTGACGTTGTGCTGGTCGTACTCGTCGTGCTGTTCGGCTGCACCGACGCTCGCGGGGTGAAGGCCAGCGAAACACTTTGGCCGGGCAGTATGCCCAAATCCCTTAACCGGGAGATGTTTGCTGACATCACCTGAACGTGTATCAACACTTCCGGCTTCGATTTATCAATGTCTCGAATAATTTTGCCCGCCAGCACCAGCTTGTCCGGCGTATCGCGGATCACGATCGCGTTTTGAGAGTTCACTTGTTGAATGCGCCGCAGATCCAGAAGCTGTCGAAGTCCGGTCACGATTTCCGTCAAATCCTGCGGCGTCAAAGTGTTGGAGACGTAAAACGTCTTCACCACTTCGTCTTCCACGTCTTTGCGCTTCTGCGGATTATCGGGCGCCACGAATATCACGCTGGGCGTAATCGGCTTCCAAAAAGATTTGCTTTCGAGCGCCACCGCATCCAGCGCTTGCTCGAGCGTCACGTTGGGCAGTTCGGCCGTGATTCGTCTCGACGTAAAATCCGGATCGAATATCACGCTCAGCCCCGCGAGTTTGGCGATCGTCTCGTACACCACGCGAGTGTCGTTCGTCATCTTCAAGTTGATGGGTTCGCGCGAAAGAGGCTTCAGTTCGGGAGGTTCCGAGAGCATCCCGTCATCTTGCGGATTATAGTTCATCGCCTTGGGAGCTTCGGATGCGTTCTGCGCCGCGATCTTCTCAAGCGTCCGCTTCACTTCCTGATCCGCAATCGAACTCGAAGGATCCACGGCCTGCGCCTTTTCAAACTCGGTCAGCGCCCGCTGCAGGTCGCCCTTTTGCTCAGCCGCTCGGCCCTGCCGGATGTGGAATTGGCCGTCCTCGAACCGCATTTGCGAGGCGCGCAGCTTGTACTCCGCGTTCGTCGGGTCTTCGCGCAGGGCCCGCTCGTAGTAGACGAGCGCGGTGTCATAGTCCTGCACCGCTTCGGCCTTCTTGGCAGTCTGGAAGTCCGAGTTGGACTTCGGGCACCCCACGAGCAGCGCCGCAATAAGCGCCAGGGATGACCCTAAAGTGAGGATTCGAAAGGGAGTTCTGGGATATTTGGCGTTCCCGTGAATGGAACGCTCCGCGCGCACTGAAGATATTAGACCGTTTCTACAAAGCAAACACGCCCTCCGAAATCGGCTGTCTCAGAACTTTCGCTGTCTTAAGACCAGGCTGTCTCAGGACCTGAAAAGTCTAGCACCCGCTCAGTGATGCGGCAACAAATCCCCGCGTTGCCGTACTTAGAAACTAATACCCCCCGCCGCGGCCCTTTGAGGCCGATAGATGAACGATCGAGGCTGTTTGGAACTCGGGGCGAATCCGTGACTTGCGAGACGTCTCGCTCGGCGGCTATCATGTTTGGTTCATGAAATCGGCGGCGAAGAAGCAGCACTATGAAGGCCTGAAGATCGTCGCGCAGAATCGCACGGCTTCGTACAACTACACCCTTGGCGATAAGTTCGAAGCGGGCCTCGTGCTTGTCGGCACCGAAGTGAAAACGCTTCGCGAGGGCAAAGCCGCGTTGCGGGACGCCTTCGCCGAGATTCGCGGCACTGAGGCCTGGCTGGTGAACTCTCATATTCCGGAGTATTTGCCGGGCGGTTCGCGGAACCACGACCCGCTGCGCAAGCGCAAACTTCTCCTGAACCGGCGCGAGATAGATAAGCTCCAGGTTCAGATTCAGCAGAAAGGCATGACCATTGTCCCGCTGAAGTTTTACTTCCGCGACGGGATGGCCAAGTGCGAACTCGCGGTCGGCAAAGGCAAGAAGTTCCACGACCGCCGCGAATCCGAAAAACAAAAAGAAGCAAAACGGGAAGCCAGCGAAGCGATCAGCCGCTCTCACCGCCGATAAAATCGAAAGATTCGATCGGCGATAAATCGAAAGGAAAACATGCAGATCCAGGTTGACTCTCAGCCGTACTTTTCAATTCAAAGCGATGCGCTCGTAACGTATGTTTTTGACGAAGACAACAAAATCGAGGGCCTTCTAGCCGATATCGACCGCCGCATGACGGGCGGGCTCGCCACGCTGGTCTCGAGTGGTGAGCTCACGGGAAAAGCTCTCGAAACCGTGCTGCTGCATTTTCCCGAGGGCATGGACGCGAAGCGCTTGCTCCTCGTCGGGGCAGGTAAGCCCGGAAAATTCGCGGTCGGCGATCTGCGAAAAATCGCCGGCGCGGCACTGCGCTATTTGAAATCGCGCGGCGTGAAGAATTTCGCATTTCTTACGCGCGAGGGCGAACGAAGCCCGGCCGCCGCGCAAGCTATCACGGAAGGCCTGCTGCTTGCCGATTTCGAGTCCGACAAGTACCGCTCGGAGAAAAAGAACAACAAAGAGATTCAATCCGTCTCGCTCGCAGGATTCGAAAACGGTTCGTCCTCCGGGGTCAACGAGGCCATCGAGCGCGGGCGCGTGATCGCCGAATCGCAGAATTTCGCGCGTGACCTGATCAACGAGCCTTCCAACCGCCTGACGCCGCGCATGCTGGCAGCCAAGGCCGAGGCGATGGCCAAGGCAGTTGGCCTGGGCGTCGAAATTCTCGACGACCGCAAAATCACCGAGCTGAAAATGGGAGCATTGCTGGGAGTGGCGCGGGGAAGCGTGGAGCCGCCGCGCGTAATCGTGTTGCGCTACGAACCGCAAACGCCGCGCCCGGGCGCGCCGGTGCTCGGGCTTGTCGGCAAAGGGGTGACGTTTGACACGGGCGGCATTTCCATCAAGCCCGCCGACAACATGGAAAAGATGAAGTACGACATGGGCGGCGCCGCCACGATGATCGGCGCGATGCGCGCTTTGGCTTTCCTGAAGCCATCGATTTCGGTAATCGCCGTGATGCCCGCGACAGAGAACATGCCGGGCGGGCGCGCGCAGAAGCCGGGCGACGTGCAGGTCGCCATGTCCGGGAAAACGATCGAGGTGATCAACACGGACGCCGAAGGCCGCATGGTACTGGCCGACGGACTCACTTACGCGAAGAAACTCGGAGTGACGCACATCATTGACGCAGCCACGCTCACCGGCGCGATTCAGGTGGCGCTGGCGAATGTTCACGTGGGCGCGTTCGGCACGCCGCGCGAATATCTCGATCAGTTCCTCGAGAGCGCAAGAGCCGCGGGCGAAAAGATGTGGCCGATGCCTATTGACGACGAATACCAGGAAATGATCAAGAGCAACATCGCGGACATTCGCAACACAGGCACCGGCAAGGGCGGCGGCGCGATCACAGGAGCGTGGTTCATCAAGGAGTTTGCGGAAGACACTCCGTGGATTCACCTGGACATTGCGGCGACGTGCTGGGTGGATGAAGGCCGCCCGTGGCTGGCCAAAGGCCCGACGGGCGTTGCGATTCGTTCGATCGTGGATTTCGCGATGAACCTGAAGTAGCCGCCGCCCGCGGACGGAGTTTCGTCGCCTGATCCAGTCGAACCCTGCGGATTTGAGCATCGGGTCACATTTTTTCCGGGGCTGTAATTCCCATCAATGCGAGCGCTGCTTCGAGCTGGTCATGTACGATCCCAGTCAAGCGGAGTAAGAATGATTTTCGTTCCGGGTTTTCTTCGCTCAGGATCGGATGCTTGTGGTAGAAATTGTTGAACGCCTGCGCTAATTCAAATGCATATCGCGCGACGAAAGCTGGCTCCTGCGCCGATACGGCTTGATGTACTCGCCCTTCGAGCGAACCAGCCAGCAGCAGAAGCTCCCACAGGTCATCACCAGTGGGTGCGCTGAGGAATTGCCCGGAATCGAAGCTCCCGCGTTCCATGCGAACGTAGTTATCGATGTCACGTTTTTTAGCGGCATTCTCGAGCGCATGCCATTTCCGACCAATGCCGTTGATGCGGACGACGGCGTATTGGACGTAGGGGCCGGTTTCGCCTTCGAAGCTGAGGGCGTCTTTGAAATCGAAGGCGATGACCGTTGAGCGCGTGAAGCGCAGCAGGAAGTAGCGAAGCGCGCCGACGGCTACCGCGTGCCCGATTGCTTGGCGGTCGGCTTCGGGCTCCTCGGGATGGCGGGCGTCCACTTCGGCTTGGGCGCTTTCTTCGAGTCGGTCGAGCAGGTCGTCGGCTTTCACGCCCTGGCCTTTACGGCCGCTTACTTCGACGTACGGTTTCTTGGCGTCTTCTTCGGGAATCTCGTAGCCCATTTCGCGAGCGCAGCGCGGCGTGAGAGCGACGACGTTGTAGGCGAAATGTTTTAAGTGGTCCGCTTGCTCGGTGTAGCCGAGGGCGCGGAGGCCCGTTGCGACTACTTGCTGCGGATACGCCTGGCGCGAATCCACCACGTTGAAAACTTCCTTTGCATGGCCGAAATGAGGCGCGCCCACATCGCTGCGGTCGCTCGCTGTGACCCAGGCTTCGTGTCCATCGGGATGCGTGTGGAAACGCTGGTAGTGAAAATCGCGGATGAGGAGGCCGAACTTCCAGAGGTGGTAGGCGATGTCTTTTCCGACGTAGGTGACGGTGCCGTTGGAGCGGACGATGATTTTCGCTTCGTTCACCTCGGTGTTTTCTTCCTCGGCTTCGGCCGGCTCGGCGCTATCTTTGTTCTCTTGTTTGTTTTGTTCTTTGTCCTGATCTTTGTCCCGTTCCTTGTCCTTCGGAAGCTGCATGACCCAGCAGCCGGCGTTTTTTCCTGTGGTTGCGAGCTGAATTGCGCCGCTCTTTTTTAGCATGTCGAAGGCGGCGTCCCAGAATTTGAGGTGCAGGATTTCGCTTTCCTGCGTGAGGAGGTCGTAATCGATTCCGAGGCGGTCGAGCGTTTCGAGATGGCGATGAACGATGGCGGTGGCCACCGGAGCGGCCATGCGCGCGGCTTCGCCATGGCCTTCCTCGATTTCTTTCAAGGTGCGCGCGCGCAGCTCGAGACGGGACTTGTCTTCGGCGAGAAATTGCGTGACGCGCGTGTAGAGGTCCCAGCAAACGTAGTCGAAGCGCGGCTGAAGGGTGAGGACGCGAACCTCGTCGATTGATTTTTTCTCGAGGTGGAGAAATCCGAGAACTACGTCGGCGACCTGGACGCCGGTATTGTCGACGTAATTCTGAATCTCGACATTGCGCCCGGCATGGCGCAGCAGTCGCACAAAGGTGTCGCCGAGGACGGCATTGCGAAGGTGGCCTATGTGCGCGGCTTTGTTGGGGTTGATCGCGGTGTGCTCGACGATTGTCTTGGGCGCATCGGGGCCGGCGGCCGCGGATTTCTGGGCCGACTCCTTGAATGCGCCTTTGAAAAATTCCGTGCGGTCGAAGAAAAAATTCAGGTAGCCGGCGCCGGCCACGTCGACGCGCGCGACGCCGTCAATGGGGGCGAGCGAATTGGCGATTTCCTGAGCGAGAGCGCGGGGCGGCTTTTTGAGGCGCTTCGCCAGCTCGAAACAGACCGGCGAGGCCGCTTCACCCATGGCGAGCTTCGGGGGGCGCTCGGTGGCGATGGGCACGTCGGTCTTGTAACGCTCGTGGATATGGTGGCGCAGCGCTTTGCGGATGCGGTCTTCGACGACTTTGTACACAAGCCTCCTACGGACGCGCTGAAAGAATCCGCGATTATAGGGAATGCGGCGAGGGGCGTCAAAGCGGGAGGGGAGCCAAGGAGGCCGTGTGGATAGGACGGCAAAAGCGCAAACCGAAAAGGCGGTTTTGTTACGATTAGAAATTGCGGGGAGCAAGTGTTTTCTATGAGTTACGGGAAATTCTAATCGCGGCGTTACGATTAGAATCTTGAGGCGTTTTGGGGGTCTTATCTCGCCCACGCTCCGGAGAGCGTGGCTGAGAGGATCGCGGGAGGTCTTGATCCTCGTTCATCGCGGCTCAGCTACTTTCTGGCCGCAATTACTTGCAGCCCATCGAAAAACGGCACGTATTAACTCTGAAGCAACTATCAATCCAATTAAGCTAGCTGGCCAATGAGGTGACGACAGACGCTTCCAACTTGATTTGTGGCGGGCGGGTCTGAGACCCGCCTCTACTGAGCAAATTATCATTTTTTCCAATGCCATAGTCAGGATGAGGAGGGAGCCACGCGCACGCCTGCGTAGAAGCCGGATTTGACAGGACTTAGAGGGCAGACTAACATCATTTTTTCGGACTTGCCGCGAGGACTCCGGCAGTGCACTCATGAAAAGTTTGCGGATCGCGTACTTCGACTGTTTTTCGGGCATCAGCGGGGACATGGTGCTGGGCGCGCTGGTGGACGCGGGTGTGGAGCTGCGCGAGATCGAAGCCGGCCTGCGAGGGCTCGGGCTCGAGAATTGGAGCATCGCGGCCTCGAAGGTGCAGCGCGGAGCGATTTCCGCGACGCAAGTGAGAGTCGAGGCGCGGGAGGAGCACCATCATCGCGGGCTTGCGGTGATTTTGAAGCGGATCGAGCAGGCTCATCTGGCGCCGCGGGCGGCTGCGCGCGCGAAGAAAATTTTCGAGAGGTTGGCGGCGGCCGAAGCGAAGGTGCACAACATGGAAGTGGAAAAGGTGCATTTCCATGAAGTGGGGGCGGCGGATTCGATTGTGGATATTGTGGGGTCGGCGATCGGATTCGACCTGTTGGGGATTGATGAGTTCGCGTGTTCGCGATTCGACGTAGGCGGAGGGCAGGTAAGAACCGCGCACGGAGTGCTTCCCGTGCCGGCGCCGGCGACTGCGGAGTTGCTGCGGGGCGCGCCAGCGTATTCGAGCGGAATCGAGAGGGAGCTGGTGACGCCGACGGGAGCGGCGATTGCGACGACGCTGGCGACGCGCTATGAAGAAATTCCGCCGATGACGCTGCGAACGATTGGTTATGGGGCGGGGTCGGCCGATCTGAAAGAGAAGGCCAACGTGCTGCGGCTGTTGATTGGCGATGCGGATTCGACGGACGCCGCAGTATCGAAAGCGGACGGGCGCTGGGATTCGCCGGTTACGGTGATCGAGACGAATGTGGACGACATGAGTCCGCAGATATACGGCTACTTTGCCGAACGGGCGCTGGCGGCAGGAGCGCTGGACGTGTTTTCGACGCCGGCGCAGATGAAGAAGAACCGGCCCGGGCAGCTTGTGACGCTATTGAGCGATCCGAAGAATGTGGCGCGGTTGATGGATTTGATTTTTGCGGAGACGACGACGATTGGCGTTCGCACGTATGATGTACGCCGGAAAACGCTGCAGCGCGAGTTTGTGCCGGTGGAAACGCCGCTGGGTTCGGTGCGGATGAAGGTTTCACGCATGAATGGGACGATCTTGAATGTGACGCCGGAGTACGAGGATTGCTTGAAGATCGCGGCTGAGCGCGGCGTGCCGCTGAAGCAGGTGATGGCGGCGGCGAGCTTTGAATTTGAGGCAAAGAGGCAGGGAAGCAAGAGGTAAGGAGGCAAAGAGGCAAGGAAACAAGAAAGCAAGGAAGCAGCGAAACGCAAGCGAGCCGGTAATTTATGGAAAATCCGACCATTGTTGATAGCAGGACGAAGTACTACCTTACGACGCCGATTTACTATGCGAATTCGCGGCCGCACGTGGGGTCTGCGTATACGACGATCGTGTGCGACGTGATCGCGCGGCACAGACGGATGACGGGCTTTGATGTGGCGTACCTGACCGGCACGGATGAGCACGGCGTGAATATTGAACGTGCGGCGGAGAAGGCGCGGATCTCGCCTGCAGAGCTGGTGGATCGGAACCAGCAGATATTTGTCGAGCTTTGGAAGCTGCTGGGGATCAGTTATACGCGTTTCGTCCGCACGACTTCGATGCACCATGCGCGGTCGGTTCAGACTCTTGTCCGGCGCACGCTGCGACGTTCACCGAATGCGATTTACAAAGCGAAATATGAAGGCCGCTACTGCATTTACGACAATCTGTACATCAGCGATACGCCGGAGCCGGCGGATTGTCCTACCTGCGGGAGGCCGGGAGAGCTGATTTCCGAGGAAAATTATTTCTTCCGGCTTTCGGCATATGCGGACCGTTTGCTGGGGCTTTACAAAAGCTGTCCCGAGTTTGTTCAACCCGCTTTCCGGCTGAATGAAGTGAGGAGCTTCGTGGAGAGCGGGCTGAAAGATATTTCCATCAGCCGCAAATCGATCAAATGGGGAATTCCCTGGCCGGATGATCCGGAGCACGTGTTTTACGTGTGGTACGACGCCTTGACGAGCTACATGACCGGGATCGGATTTGGAGAGGGCGACGAAGGCAGCGAAGAATTCCGGAGATACTGGCCGGCGAATCTGCACATGGTCGGGAAGGAAATTATTCGTTTCCACGCGGTGTACTGGCCGGCATTCCTGATGGCAGCGGAGTTGCCGCTGCCGCGTCACGTGTTCGCGCACGGGTGGCTGCTTTTCGAACAGGAAAAAATGAGCAAGTCGAAAGGGAACGTGGCGTACCCCGAACCGATTGTAAAGGTGCTGGGGAATGACGCGTTGCGCTATTACCTGTTGCGCGAAGTGGTTTTCGGGCAGGACGGAAATTTTTCGCGCGATGCACTGATTACGCGTTACAACGCCGATCTCGCCAATGGCCTTGGCAATCTGGTGAGCCGCATTCTGACCATGGTGGAGAAGTACCGCGAGGGGAAGATTCCCGATCCGCCGTTTCCACCATCGAGCGATCAGGTGATTTCGGTGAAGTGTGCGGGGGTGAGGGGCGAGGCGCGGGCGCTGATAGACGGGCATAATTTCAGCGGGGCGCTCGAGAAGATATGGTCATTGATCTCGACGATCGACAAGTTCGTGACCGACAACAAGCCGTGGGATCTGGCGGCCGACGAGCAGCACAGAAAACGGCTGGATGGAATTCTTTACGATTCCTGCGCGGGGCTGCGGATTGTGACTTTGCTGTTGTATCCGTTTCTGCCCAATGCGACGGAGAAAATCTGGTCGGCGCTGGGGCAGTCGGGGAAACTCGAGAAGCAGTTAATTGACGAAACGCCGTGGGGAAGCCTGATGCCGGGGACTCAGATCGGCAGACTCGAGCCGATTTATCTGCGAGTGGAGAAAAAGGAAACTTCAGAGAGGATCGAAGCCATGGAACAGGAAATTCGGAATCCGGGCAGAGCGGCGCCAGTGGGAACGAGTGCTACGCCAGCAGCAAACACGACATCAGCCGGAGCCGGGGCTGCGGGAGCGGCGACGGCACCTGCACCGGGCGCGAAAATCACGATTGACGATTTCGCGAAGGTGGAGCTACGCGTGGGCGTGGTGAAGTCTGCCGAGAAAGTGCAAGGAGCTGACAAGCTGTTGAAAGTGATGGTGGACATCGGCGATGAAGTTAGGCAGGTGCTGGCGGGAATCGCGCTGGCGTATGCGCCGGAGCAGCTGGTGGGACGCAAAGTGGTGGTGGTGACGAATCTTGCCCCGCGGAAGATGAGAGGGCAGGAGTCGAACGGGATGCTGCTGGCCGCGTCGGACGGGGCGGATGGGAAGCCCGTGCTGGTGACGTTTGCGGAAGATATTCCTGCCGGGGCGAAGGTGAAATAACCAATTATGGGCACTGGTGAGCCCGATTCATACGAGATACTGTCGTCGCATTACGACAGTGGCTATTGCTCCAAGCAAGATTTGGTCGACGCGCCGTTCTACGTTGATGTTGCCCGGAAATGCGGTGGGCCGGTGCTGGAGATTGCGTGCGGAACTGGGCGCGTCTTGCTGCCCATTGCCCGAGAGGGAATCGAAATCGAGGGTGTGGACAATTCTGGGGCGATGTTGCGCATTCTCCGCCGCAATCTGGAACGGGAGCCGCGCGAAGTACGCGAGCGAGTGACGATTCACGACGGTGACATGCGCGCCTTCCGCCTGGAAAGAAAATTTCAGCTGGTGACCATTCCGTTTCGTCCGCTTCAGCATATGTACAACGTGCAGGATCAAGTGGCCGCCTTGACGACTGCGGCGTTTCACGCGGGGGAAGGCGGTAGAGTAGTGTTCGATGTTTTCTTTCCGAACTTCGAGGGAATTCCTACGAACATCGGAAAAGAGATCTTAGATCTGGAGTGGACAATTGATGCGAAGCCGCCGAAGGTGGTGCGGCGATACTTTCGCAAGAAGTCGTACGACAAAATTCAGCAAACACTTAGCGGTGAATTTGTCTTCAGGACCTATGAAGGAGACAAACTGATTCTCGAGGAAACCGGCCCCCTGAAAATGTCTTACTACACATACCAGCAAATGCGCGCGCTTTTTCTGCTGGCGGGGCTGGAACCGGAAGAAGAATACGGTTCCTTTAGGCGGGAGCCTCTTGATAATGCGTCGCAGGAGATGATTTTTGTTCTGAAGAAGCTTGATCCGTGCAAGCCTCACACCTCAGGTGTGAGAGGAAATTAGTCTTGCGAATTATTGACTCACACGCCCACCTGGAGTTTCCGGAGTTTGACGAGGACCGCGACGCAATCCTGGAGCGCGCTCGGGCAGCGGGCGTCGAGACGTTGCTGGCGATCGGGAGCGGGACGGGACCTGAGCGGCTGAACGCGGCGATTCCGTTTGCAGAGCAGCACGAGTGGATTTATGCGACGGTGGGGATTCATCCGCACGAAGCGAAGCTTGCGACCGAAGAACATTTCGCGAAGCTTGACGAACTGGGGAAACATCCGCGCGTGATTGCGTGGGGTGAGATAGGCCTCGACTACTATTACGATCATTCGCCGCGGGAGGTGCAGCAGCAGGTGTTTCGACGGCAACTGAGACAGGCGCGGGCGGCGAAGTTGCCGATCGTGATTCACTGCCGCGACGCGTGGGAAGACTGCCTGGGGATGATCGAGCAGGATTGGCGTTCGAGCGGGTTGGGCGGAATTCTGCACTGCTTTACCGGGACGGCGGCGGATGCAAAGCGCGGGCTGGATATGGGGTTCATGGTTTCCTTCGCGGGCAACGTGACTTACAAAAAAATGCAGCCGCTGCGGGACGTCGCGAAGGAAATTCCGCTGGAGCGGCTGCTGACGGAGACGGATTCGCCGTTCTTGCCGCCGGAAGGGAAGCGCGGGAAACGGAACGAGCCGGCGAATGTGGTGGAGGTAGCGCGAGCGTTGGGGAATGTGAGAGACTTGCCGGGCGAAGAGGTGGCGGCAGTAACTGCTGCGAATTTTCGGCGTTTTTTCCGTCTTGAGGCGCAGAATCAAGCGACCCGCAAAGGGTAAAATTCGAAGATGGGCTTTGCCGTCCAGACCGTAAAGGAAATTTTCGAGCTGGTTCGCGACGATCTCACGCTGGTGGAGCGGGAGATTGCCGGGCAGAACGCGGCGGCGATCGAGCCGGTGTGCGAGATTTCGAGCTATTTGCGCGAGGGCGGGGGGAAGCGGCTGCGTCCGGCTTTGCTTCTACTGGCGGCTGGGGCTTCGGGTTATCGCGGGCCGAGCGCGATACGGTTGGGCGCGGTGGTGGAGCTGATTCATAACGCGACTTTGATTCACGACGATGTGATTGACGGCGCGAACACGCGTCGGGGGCGTCCGAGCGCGAATGCGCGGTGGGGAAATCACATGAGCGTGCTGGCGGGCGACTGGCTGTACATGCAGTCGTTCGAGATGGCGCTTCGCGAGCGGAATTTTGCGATCCTCGACATTCTGATCGATCTGACGCAGAACATGGTGGAAGGGGAGTTGCTGCAGTTGACGCGGCTCGGGCAGATTGATTTGACGGAGACGGAAGCGACCGAGCTTGCCTATCGCAAGACGGCGTGCCTGTTTAGCGGATGCTCACGGCTGGGGGCGATTCTGGGCCGGCAGCCGAAAAGCGTGGAAGACGCGCTGGGCGAATATGGACGAAATGCGGGGCTGGCGTTTCAGCTCGTGGATGACTTGCTGGATTTCACGGCGTCGCCCGAGCAGCTGGGGAAGCCGGTGCTGAGCGATTTGAAGGAAGGCAAGGTGACGCTGCCGCTGATTTTTGCGCTTCGTTCGGAGGCGGCGCTGGCCGCCGCCAGAAATGGGCATGACGGGAACGCGGCGAGCGGGCGGCGTCTGGTGGCGACTGTGCTCGAAGAACGCGGCTTCGTGAGCGTGCGCCCGGAGCAGATTACGCGCTTGGTGCGTGAGAGCGGATCGCTCGAACGCGCGGCGAAGCTCGCGCACGAATATGTGGCGCGCGCGAAAGATGCTCTGGCTGAATTGCCCGACTCGGAGTACCGGCGGGCGCTGCTTGCGGTTCCCGATTTCATTCTCGCCCGCGAGAACTAAAACCGAAATTCTGATTTGTAAGCGACCGACGGCAGCTACGGCTATTTCGCTGCTGAACTTTTCTCTCCTGAACTACCGGCAGCCGCGGGTGCTTGCTTTCCGAAGCGCACTTCGTGCGCGATCAGATCGCTCCCTACCGGCTTGGCATGAATTACGACGCGGTCGCCCACTTTCAGGTCTTTGAACGTAGCGCTGGCCCCGCTTTTGACGAACGATGTATCGGGCGCGATTTTTAGCACCTGCACTTCCTTGGACTGAGTTTCGACGGTGATCTCGGTGTCCGTAATTTTTGTGACGGTACCGAGAACGTGCTTGTCGGTGCCGTGAGCGAATGCGACGGTAGCGAGCGAAACTATCGCGAGGAGCGCGAGTATTTTGGTTAGCAAGATTCCTCCTTCGAGTGATATTGAAAATTGTTGTGTTTAGCGCCCATTCAAGAAATCTTCTTCCGACTGTTCCTCTTTCATCTCCGCGGGGCTGCGCGGATTGTGATTCTTCATGTCATCGAGATCCTCTTTGGTTAGATGCGGCAACTGCCGGATGAAGAGGACCAGGTGCCAGGTCTCGTGGTCGTTGGGGCCGCCGGCGCCCCAGGCGGGCATGCCGGTAAGCCGGATGCCGTTTTCGATGATGTAGTAGAGCTCGCCGTCGGTGAGGTTCTGGGTTTCTGCCAGACGCATATCCGGAACGCGCGGGTATAGATTCTGGCCAATCTCGGTCTTTCCGCTGCCGTCGTTTGCATGGCAATTCGCGCAATGATCGGCGAAATGGCGACGCGCTTCGATGAGGGCGTCAGGGCTGGA
>Ga0126381_100001330_pt1 | contig 26606 bp, 20 predicted proteins | sample PanSoiMetPlot_28_FD_96465 | JGI IMG/M metagenome (GOLD analysis project Ga0126381, IMG submission 96465) | Tropical forest soil microbial communities from Panama - MetaG Plot_28 | ecosystem: Environmental > Terrestrial > Soil > Tropical forest > Bulk soil | place: Panama | collected 2016-02-17
CGCACCAGTCGTTGGTGAGCTGCTGCACGTCCGGGTAGGCGACGACCGCCGTCTGCCCGGCTGGCTCGGTGGCGACCGTGTTCCAGTGCCCCGGGTCGGTGACCGTAGTCGTGAACTTGCACGTCGGGTCGCCCCAGCAGTTGTTGCCAACGTAGGTGTCGAACCCGTTGGACATGATCACGGGCGGATAGGGATACGGCCCGCAGTGATCGCCATCCGGGGTCCTCTGGATGCACGCAGCGCCAGTGGGAGTCGGGCTGGTGGTCGTGGGAGTCGGCGTCGGTGAGATAGTGCTGGGCGTTGGCACCGCACTGGTAGTTGTCGCGGTCGGGGTAGGTGACGGGGCAGCGCCGATGCCTACCGCGAACCCGTGCGGGCAGACGCCGCCGTGGCCGTCGAGGTAGCTGGCGAAGCTTCCCGGCTGCGTGTAGGCGTGCTCGACGGTCCGGTTCGGGCCGTCTACGCAGGCGTAGAGCGTGCCGGCTGGCGGCAGGGACGTGGCGGCGGTCGCCACCATGGAAACGGGAACGGCGACACCCGCCGCCAGGCCAAGCGCCGCCATCGCGATGAACAGCTTTCGTGTCATGTCTTGGCCCCGCTTCCGTAACTGGGATCTGATGAATGCCGAGGCCATCGGTGAGCGTTCGAAGGTGGACGAATTCACGTTTTGGCTGATCACAGGCTTATAGTCCCAGTAGATCATGCCTGTTCTGGCATGGCGGGATGGGGCTGCTTTTGCGCCACCAGGGCGACCGACTTCTACACCCCGCGTGTCATCTGGCTATCGGAGTCATGATGTCGAAGGTGAGCAGGTCGGCGACGAAGCAGTTGATGTCGCCGACGGCGGTGCGGCCGATCCAGACCGGGTAGCTGCCGTCGCCCCAGCCGCTATGGAACGCGATCAGGTTCGCGCCGGAGGCGTCGTCGGTCAGCTCACTGGACTCTTCGTATCCGAGGGCGAATTCCCTCGTCCGGCTGGCCAGGGCGGAGGCGGCCGTGGCGTCGAAGAAGCAGCCGGTGCCCGCGTCGACGCCGAAGCCGAAGAAGCCGCCGTCAGGCAGCGTCCGCGGGTCTTCGCCCGCGCGCAGCGCCATCTCCCAGCTGTCGACGGGGCCGTCGCCGACCCAGACCTTGACGGCGGCCACTGTCGGACCCGAGCCGCGCAGCCACCGGAACCGGGATAGCACCACCGGGTAGTCGCCCGGCGGGACTGTCGCCGTGAACGGGTGGCGGGTCTGCTGGTAGGTGTAGGACTTCGTCGTCGCCCACTCGCTCGCGTCGGGCTCGACCGGCCGGAGGTAGGTCGGATCGCAGGCGACCAGCGCTCCGGACGGCAGCCGGAGCGTGCCGAGCTGCGGGACTTCGACGGCGACCGTGCCGCCAACGCCCGCGATGGCCTCGCTGGTGCCGACCTCCAGCCGGGTTCCCGGCCTGAACAGCAGGTCCAGGTGGGTCGGCTGAAGCGGACGCGGCGGTTGCCAGGGCCACTGCGCGGGCGGCAGCCCGGTCCCGCCGGGGGCGGCCACGTCCTCCAGCTGGACCCCGGGTGACAGCTCATGGCCAAGCACGGCGAGGTGCTCAGGGAACGCCTGGATGAGCCGACCCCATTCGCCGAACACCGGGACATCGAGCCAGGCATCTGGCGGCTGGGCCATGACGAGCCGGATGGGGTTCTTGTTGCCCTGGTAGGTCGCCCCGCCGCCGCGGGCACCGTCGGTCTGTATCTCGTACTCGCCGTGGGTGACGTCGTCGTCGAACTCGGGGTCGGCCGGCCCGGAGTAGGCCCACTGCCGGCCGCCCCGCACGAACAGCCGATCCTCGGTGAGCCTGCGGCAGTCGGCCGTGAGCGCGCGGCGGCGCTGCTCGTCGAAGAACCACACGCCGCAGCTGAGGGCACGCCAGGCGACCTCGACGATCGCCAGCGGCTGCCCGGAAACCGACAGCAGCACCGCGTACTGCTCACCCGCGTGATCTCGCTCCGCGGCCCGTGCGGCCGCCAGCGGGCCGATCGCCATCCTGGCGCCAGGATCCCAGCCCTCGCAGTAGGTAACCTCTAGCCGGTCAATCAGCATGCCACGCCACCTTCGACCCGGTCTGTCAGCGACACGGCCCCGCGCTCCAGAACGGGGCAAGCCTAGCGCCGGCGGGGCTACGCTTGGGGCGCAAGCGGCGATGCGCGGGGAGGTGCCGTGACGCAGGATCAGGATGGCCCGGCCCGGGCCGCCCCGGCCCGCGGCCCCGTTGACCCCACGGTGGCGCACCAGGCGCGGATCTATGACTACTGGCTGGGCGGCAAGGACAACTTCGCCGCCGACCGCGAGGCCGCCGAGCAGGCTGTCGCCGCCTATCCCCCGATCTTGCGCGCGGTCCGCGCCCAGCGTGCGTTCCTGGCCCGCGCGGTGCGATATCTGACCGAAAGGGCCGGCATCCGGCAGTTCCTCGACATCGGCACCGGATTGCCGACCGCACGGAATACCCACGAAGTCGCCCAGTCAGTCGCGCCGGACGCGCGGGTGGTGTACGTCGACAACGACCCGATGGTGCTGGCGCACGCCCGGGCGCTGCTGACCAGCACGCCGCAAGGCGCGACCGCCTACCTGGACGCTGACCTGCGCGACCCGGACAAGATCCTGGCCGGGGCGGCGGACCTGCTGGACTTTCGCCAGCCCCTGGCTGTGCTGCTGATCGGCATCTTGCAGCTGATCCCCGATAGCGATGACCCGCACGCGATCGTGGCCCGCCTGACCGGGGCGCTGCCGTCCGGCAGCTGGGTCGCGATATACCACCCAGCCAGCGACATCGACCAGGACCGCGTCGCAGAGGCGGTCCGCCGCGTCAACGCCCGGTCGGCCGGGACGACGACACTGCGCAGCCACGCCGAGATCAGCCGTTTCCTCGATGGCCTGGAACTGCTCCATCCGGGTCTGGTCCAAGTGCACCGGTGGCAGCCCGGTTTGGCCGAGCCCGGCAACGTTGACCAGATCGCCGCCTACGCCGGGCTGGCCCGGCGAGCCTAACCGCTGACCCCCGCAAGAATCTTCAAGACCTTGGCGCAACTTCGCCGCATGCTGCTCGTTGTGATAGTCGGTGCTGCTTTCATCCGGCTAGGTTCTAGGGGCTTGGTCGGCGCCTTCTACTTGGGGGAGCGATGGACAGAGGGCCTGGATCGCTACAGGACTTGATCCGGCGGCGGCAGGAGGCCCTCGCCGCCGACGAGCAGGTGCTCGGCGCCGACCACCCCGAAACCTTGACCACACGCGGCAAACTCGGTCTCGCCTACCTGCATGCCGGGCGGGCGGCCGAGGCGATCCGCCTGTTCGAGCAGACCCTCGCCGACCGCCAGCGGGTGCTCGGCGCCGACCACCCCGACACCCTGGGCTCGCGCGGCAACCTCGCTGGCGGCTACCTGTATGCGGGGCGGGCGGCCGAGGCGATCCGCCTGTTCGAGCAGACCCTCGCCGACGACAAGCGGGTGCTCGGCGCCGACCACCCCGACACCTTGACCTCACGCGGCAACCTCGGTCTCGCCTACCTGCATACGGGGCAGGCGGCCGAGGCGATCACGCTGTTCGAGCAGACCCTCGCCGACCGCCAGCGGGTGCTCGGCGCCGACCACCCCGACACCCTGGGCTCGCGCGGCGACCTCGCCTACGCCTACCTGAATGCCGGGCGGGCGGCCGAGGCGATCCCGCTGTTCGAGCAGGCCCTCACCGACTCCAAGCGGGTGCTTGGCCCCGGCCATCCCAGCACTCTCGCCCTGCGAAAAAACCTCGCTGGCGCGCACCTGTGGCTGGATTCGGCGGCGAAAGCGTGAGGCCCTTTATTCCGAACGAAGCGTGGCGGCTATGCGCAGCCGGCCGACCGCGCGGGCGGTTGGCAGCGCGATGAGGTTGGCCGCCAGCAGGGTCACCGGGATCATCCACAGCAGCGGCGACGGGATCACGCCGTCTGAGGACAGGCCGGCCTGACTGGCGAACAGCTGCCAGGCCCAGTGCCCGCCGGCGACGCCGAGCGGCGTCCCTATCGCGAGTGCCGCCAACGTAACGATGCTGACCTGCCAGAACGTAACGGATCTGAGCTGCGCGCGGGCCAGCCCGAGGACCTTGAGTATCGCGAAGTCGCGCCGCCGCCGGCGCGCCGACGTGACCACGAACTGGGCGAGGACGGCTAGGCCGAGGACCGCGAGGACCCCGGCCAGCACCTGAGGCGTCGCGTCGATGGCCGCGTAGTTGGTCACCGTGTTTGGCCGCTGGTCGGTGATCACGCAGGTGCTCTGCTGGATGGTGCCGCAGAAGCCGGCCATCGCGCGCTCGAACGCCGCGATGTCCGCCTGCCTGCGCGGTCCCTGAGTGAAGCGAAGCAGCACGAAGTTGTACCCGGTGCCGCTAAACGCGGCCGTCTCCCGCATGAGCAGGCTCGCGGTGGTCTCCGCGCCCTGGCCGACGTCGGTGGGCGTGAAACTGCCCTGCCCGAAGTAGGGAAAGACGGCGCTGCCGACGATCCGCATCAGTCCGGCCGGCCCGCCGGCGGCGACGCGGACGGTCTGCCCGACGGACAGGCCCGCCTGGCGCAGCACCACCGAACCCAGCACGATCTCGTCGTCCGATAGCGGCGGGCGACCGTCGAGGACGGTGGAGGACATCAGCGGCCCGCGCCCTGGCGCCAGGCCGATCGCGGGGATCACCGTCTTGCCACCGTCGATGCTGACCGTGCCGTGCACGCCGAACGTCCAGCCTTCGATGCCCGGCACGTGGGCCGTGAGCCTGCCGAACTGGGCCGGCGTGATGGCCTCGAACTGCAGCTCAATCGCGGTGTCCCAGTCCTGCCCGTACAGCCGCGGCGTGTCGACCAGGCGTCCCAGGTTGGCGCCGAAGGTGACCGCGCCCGCGACCGCGGCCACCGCGACCGCCAGCCCAAGCATGGCGCTGCGCGCCGACACGGACGTCCGGCCGTGACCGCGGTCAAGCGCGAACCGCACGCCGGTGACCGCGCTGACGGGCGCGCCCGCCCGGGACAGCCGCTCGGCGGTCCGCGAGCGCCGCCACGACGGCCGCTGGCCGCCCTGGGCAGCGGCGCGCGCTGACGCCTGGCGCCACGCGGTGACCGCGACGCGGGCGAGCAGCAGGGCCACCAGGGCGGTAAACCCGAGCGCGAGCACCGGCGCGTTCACGCTCACGCCGGGATCGGGCTCGGCGAGCCTGGCCGGGCCGATCGGTGTCAGCGGCGACGCGAGGACCGCCACGGCGACCGCGAGCGCACCACCGCCTGTTGCTGTTATCAGAACTTCGAGGAGGCTCGCGGTGAATAGCTGGCCGCGGGTCATGCCCAGCGCCGCGAGCAAGTCGTTGTCCCGTGCCGCGATGAGCAGCGACCGCACCGCGACCTGCCCGACGATGAGCAGCGCGCACAACGCGAGCGCGACCGCGAACAGGGCGAGCGCCACCGCTTGCGGGCGGATCGCGCGCTCGACCGTCGCCGCCTGAACGGACTCATCGGCGAGGAATACCTGGCCGCCGGTGCCGGGAAAGCGCTTCGCCAGCGCTTGCGCGCTCGCGTCATACGACGTGATCGAAGCGCCAGGTCGCAGCTTCACGTACGCGCCGTCGAACCCTTCGTAGCCAGGCCCAAGCTCACGATAGAGAGCAAGGCTGGCCCAGATGGTCGACACCTGGTCCAGCTGATTCACCGCGACGACCGAGCCGCGGTCCACGAAGATGCCGACGACCCGCTGCGTCAGATGACGCGGACGCGTGCCACCGTGGTTGCTCATCGCTACCATGGGCAGCCTGCTCCCGACGCCGACGTGCAGGCGCCGCGCGGCGATCTGGTTGACCGCCACCTCACCTGGCGCCCCGGCGGCGGGCAGCCGCCCGGCGAGCAGCTTCGGTATCTCCACCTGATGCCCGAACTGGCCGTCGAACGGCGCGACGGTCGACGCCGACTCGTCCACCGTCCCGCCGGGCTGCACCGGCTGCGCCTGCAGGCCCACGACCGGGGCGGTGACCGCCGCCTGTGGCAGCCGGGCGAGCGCGGCGTCGTAGCCGCCGAGCCCGGTTCCGGCCGGTGAGACGAGCACGTCGGCGGCGTTGGATCGCTGCAGGAACCGCGGGTAGGCGCTGTCGGTGCGCAGCGCGCCCGCGGCGGCGGTGAGCACAACGCCGCCGGCCAGGCCGGCCAGCACCGCGAGCACGGCCCAGCCGCGCCAGCCGGCACGCAGCTTGTGCACGGCGATCGCGAGGACGGGCAGGGCGGGACGCGGGACGGTCATCAAGGGCATGATCATTCCGAACGAAGGGTGGTGGCTGTCCGGAGCCGCGCGGCACGGCGGGCGGCGGGCAGCGCGATCAGGTTCGCCGCACCCAGCGTCACCGGGACGACCCACAGCAGGGACAGCGGTGTGACGGCGCCCGACGTCAGGCCTGACTGACTGGCGAACAGCTGCCAGGCCCATCGGCCCCCGGCGATGCCAATTGGCGTGCCGACCAGCAATGCCATCGCACTCACCGTGCTGACCTGCCAGAACGTGATTGAGCCGAGCTGCCGCCTGGCGAGGCCGAGCACCTTGAGAATGGCGAAGTCGCGGCGCCCGCGGCGCGCCGACGCGACGGTGAACTGGGCGAGCACCCCCAGGCCGAGCATGGCGAGCACGCCGGCCAGCACGGCGGGCGTGCCGTCGATGCTCGCGTAGTTGCTCACCGTGTTCGGCCGCTGGCTGGTGATGACGCAGCCGCTCAGCGGAACGCAGAAGGGACTTGCCGCGCGCGTGAAGGCGGCGATGTCCGCCTGGGCCCGCGGCCCGGGCGCGAACCGGACCAGCACGAAGTTGAACCCCGGAGCGTTGACGTTGGCGCCAGCTTGCGGCTCGAGCAGGCTCGCGGTGGTTTCCGCGCCCTCGCCGACGTCGGTGGGCGTGAAGCTGCCCTCGCCGAAATAGGGGAACACGGCGCTGCCCACGACCCGCACCACGCGCGCGCTGCCGCCGACCCTGACCGGCACCGTCTGCCCGACGCGCAGCCCGAGCCGGCGCAGCACCGAAGAGCCGAGCACGATCTCGCTGTCCGAACCTGGCGGGCGGCCGTCGAGGACCGTCGAGGACATCAGCGAACCGTGCCCTGGCGCCAGGCCGATCGCGGGGATCACCGTATCGCCGATCCCGCCCGCCCCCACGATGTCCACGGTGCCGTGCAGGCCGAACGTCCAGCCTTCGATTCCTGGCAGGTGGGCCGCCAGTGCCGTGAACTGCCTGGGCGCGATAGTCCCGAACTGCAACTCGATCGCGGCGTCCCAGTCCTGGCCGTACAGCCGGGGGGTGTCGACGAGCCGCAGCAGGTTCGCGCCGAAGCAGACCGAGGCGGCCACCGCGGCGACCGCGACGGCCAGGCCGAAGATGGCGCTGCGCACCGGCACGGACGCACGGCCGCTGCCGCCGTCAAGCGCGAGCCGAACGCCCGTCACCGTGGTGAGCGGCGCGCCCGCCCGGGCGAGCCGCTCAGCGATCCGCGAGCGGCGATGCGACGGTAGCTGGCTATCGGTCGGCGCGGGCCGTGCCGACGCCTGGCGCCACGCGCTGAGCCCGACGCGAGCGGTCAGCGCCGCGACGATCGCGGCGAACCCGATCCCGAGCACCGGGAAGTTCACGCTCACGCCGGGGTCTGGCTCGGCCAGCCGGGCCGGCCCGATCGGCATGAGCGGCGACGCGGCGATCGCGATGCCAACCGCGAGCGCGGCGCCGCCTGTTGCTGTTATCAGCACCTCCAGCAGGCCCGCGGCGAGCAACTGGCGGCGGGTCATGCCAAGCGCCGCCAGCGTGCCGTTGTCCCGCGCCGCCGCCAGCAGCAGCCGTGTGGCGACCTGTCCGACGATGAGCAGCGCGCACAGCGCCAGCGCGAGCGCGAACAGGGCGAGCGCCACCGCCTGCGGGCGAATCGCGCGCTCGACGGTGGCGGCCTGCACCGATTCGTCGGCGACGAAGATCTGGCCGCTCGTGCCAGGGAAGCGCCTGGCCAGCTGCTCCGCGCGGGCGCTGTAGTCGTTCAGCGACTCGCCCGGGCTCAGCTTCACCGCCGCCCCGTCGAACACCGCGTAGCTGGACCCGAGTTCGCGGTAGAGCGCGCTGCTGGCCAGGATCGTCGGAACCCGGTCCAGATAGCTCACGGGAACGACCGAGCCCCGGGTCACGAAGACGCCGACAACGTGCTCGGTCAGCGGACGCCGGCGCGCCGGCGTGGTGTTGCTGACCGCCGCAACGCGCAGCGTGCTGCCGATCCGCAGGCCCAGGTCGCGCGCCGCTATGTTGTCGACCGCTACCTCGCCGGGGTGGCCGGCGTCGGGCAGCCGCCCGGCGAGCAGCTTCGGGATCTCAACCAGGCGACCGAAGCTGGCGTCCACTCCGGCGAACGCCACGGCTTGGCCACCCGCCGCGGTTTTCCCCGGCACGGGCACCAGCTGCATCCCCACGGACGCGGCGATGGCCGCGGTGCCCTTGAGCCGGGCGAGCGCGGCGTAGTAGCCGCCGAGCCCGGTCCCGGCCGGTGAGACGAGCACGTCAGCGGCGTTGGATCGGTGCAGGAACCGCGGGTAGGCGCTGTCGGTGCGCAGCGCGCCCGCGGCGGCGGTGAGCACCACCCCGCCCGCCAGGCCGGCCAGCACCGCGAGCACGGCCCAGCCGCGCCAACCAGTGCGCAGTTTGTGACCAGTGAGACGGATGATGGCCAGCATGCCGGCGACTCTAGTGCCCGTTATGCGATGGTTGCTAGGGGGCAAGCGCGCGGCGGGCAGTGTGCCTAACACCACTTACATTGCTGCTGCCTGCACACTGGCGGCGGGAACGCGCCATATGGGACAACTGGCAACGTGGAGCGGAACAACGCGGCGCCCGTGACCTCAGGGAACAGCAGCCGCGCCATCGACGTCTTCCTCGCGGACGACAATCTGATCGTCCGCGAGGGGGTTCGCGCGCTCATCGAGCGCAACCCCGACCTGCGTGTCGTGGGAGTGGCAGCCGACTACGACGGGGTAGTAGCCGGCTGTGCCACATCGGAACCGCAGGTGCTCGTCACCGATGTGCGGATGCCGCCGTCCTTCCGGCGCGAGGGCATCGACGCGGCCAAGGAGGTGCGCAAACGGCACCCCGGGACTGGCGTCGTCGTGCTGTCACAGTACGACGACCCTGAATACGCGGTGTCGCTGCTCGCCGAGGGGTCGGCGGGATACGGCTACCTGCTCAAGGACCGGGTCGCCGAGGGCACTCAGCTCGCCGACGCGATTCGCAGCGTCGCCACCGGCGGCACGGCGCTCGACCCCGCCGTGGTCGAGGCGCTCGTCCGGCCGGTCGTCTCGCCCGGCGGGCTGACGCCCGCCGAGGAGGACCTGCTGTCGCTGATCGCCGAGGGCAAGACGATCAAGGCGATCGCGGCCGCGCGGCAGATGCCCGCGCAGGCGATCGACGCCGAGGTCGAGGCGGTCTTCGTCAAGCTCGCGACCGGAGTGTCGGCCGGCGACCAGGCGGCGCTGACCCGGCTTCGCCAGCTGCACCAGGCCATCGTGGACCGCGAGGAGCAGGGCGAGACCCTGTCCCGGCTGCTGCCCTCCGGGCTCGCCGCCAAGCTCCGCGGCACGGCGCTGCGGATCGGCGAGACAGAGCGGGTCATCGTCACCGTGCTGATGAGCGACATCAGGTCGTACTCGACCATCGCCGAGCACGCTGACCCCTCGGAGCTCGCCAGCCAGCTCAACACCCACCGCGCGGCGATGAACCGGGCCATCCTCGGCGAGGGCGGCACGGTCATGCAGTTCGTCGGGGACGCGGTGATGGCCGTGTTCGGAGCGCCGTTCCCGCAGTCCGACCACGCGGACCGCGCGGTCGCCGCGGCGGCCGGCATGCACGCGCTGCAAAGCGAGATCAACAGCGGCTGGCGGGGCTCGGGGCTGCCCGAGTTCGGCCTGGGCATCGGCCTGTCCACCGGCCCGGCCGCCGCCGCGCTGCTCGGCTCGGAGGAGCGGCTCGAATACACGCTCGTCGGTGACACCGTCAACCTGGCGCAGCGGCTGCAGCAGTTCGCCTCGGCCGGCGAGACGGTGCTCTCCGAGGCCACGCACGGCGACATATCAGTACCGGTGCCAGTGACCGCGCTGCCTCCGCAACTGGTCAAAGGCCGTGAAACGCCCGTCGTGGCGTATAAGGTCGCACAACACGCCATGACGATTTAAGCGAGGAAGCTATGAACGAGACAACCCCCGCGCTCACCGTCCGCGGCGTGCGCAAGACATTCGAAGCCGAGAACGCCCCGGTGCGGGCGCTGCGCGGCGTGGACCTGACCGTGACGGCCGGCGAGTTCACCGCCGTGATGGGCCCGTCTGGGTGCGGCAAGTCCACCCTGCTGAACCTCGTGGCCGGCCTCGACGTGCCCGACGAGGGCACGATCGCGGTGGCGGGCGAGGAGGTGACCGGCCGCACCGAGGACGAGCTCGCCCGGATGCGCCGCAAGCACATGGGCATCGTGTTCCAGTTCTTCAACCTGCTCGAAGGCATGACCGTCCTTGAGAACGTCGTGCTGCCCACCGTCATCGCGGGCCGCAAGCGGAAGATGGCCGAGACCAGGGCCAGGGACCTGCTCGACCTGCTCGGCATCGGGGACAAGGCCGCGGCGGTGCCCGGCGTGCTGTCCGGCGGGCAGCGGCAGCGGCTGGCGATCGCGCGGGCGCTTGCCAACGAGCCGACCCTGCTGCTCGCCGACGAGCCGACCGGCGCGCTCGACTCCGCGGGTGGCGCCGAGATCATCGAACTGCTCCGCCGGCTGCACGCCGGCGGGCAGACCATCATCCTCGTCACCCACGACCCCGCGGTCGCCGACGCGGCCGGACGGATCGTGAAGATGCGCGACGGCCGGATCGTGGAGTCCGTGCCCGGCTCGGCTGCCGCGCCGGCCGCGGCCGGTATGGGCGTACCCGCGGACGCGAGATGAGCTCAAGCGGTCCGCGCCGGGTGGTGGCCGGGCTGCTGCTCCCGATCGTCGCGATCGCCGCAGCCGCGGCCGGCCTGGCCATCCGCGTCCCGGCCGGGGTCACCGCGCTGGCCGGCGTGACCACCGCGCTGATCGTCGCGTGGGCGCTGTGCGGCGCGCTGACCGCGCGAGCGCCCGAGCGGACTCCGCAGTGGGAACTGGCGGCGGGCGCGCTGGCCGCGTCGGTCGCGGCCGGCGCTGGGCGGGTAGCCGCCAGGTACACCGGCGGGGAGCATCACCTTGCCATGGGGATCAGCGTCGTCGCGTCGGCCGTGATGGTCGCGATCTCCCTGCACCTGCTGCTCGCCCTGCCCGACGGCCGGCTCGGCTCGGCCGGGCGGCGCGCGTGCGCGGGCGCCGGCTATGTGCTCGCCGTGCTCGCCGGGCTGGCGCTCGCGGCGGCGGGCCGGCAGGTCCCGGCCTGGCTGGGCGTCCTGGTGTGGTCGCTCGCGCTGCTGATCGCGCTGCCCGCGGCGCGACTGCGCTACGACGCGGCCGCGGCACGGGACAGGGAACGCCTGCAGTGGGCGGCGATCGGCACGGTCCTCGCCTGCGGCCTCGCGCTTTCCGTCACCGTGCTGTACCTGCTGGTCGGCTGGCCCACTCCGGTGGAGCCGGTCGCCGCGGGCGCCATGGTCCTCATCCCCTTCGGCATGGCCGCCGCGGACGTGCCGCGGCTGGGCCCGCGCGGCGGGCGGCTGCTCGTGCAGGTGCTCGCGATCGCCGGGTTCGCCGCCACGGTGGCGGTGATCTACCTGGTGGTCGTGCTCGGCCTCGGCAGGTCCCCGACCGATTCCTCAGACCGCCAGCTGCTCGGGCTTTCGATGGTGGCCGCCGCGGTCGCGGCGATCAGCTTCGCCCCCGCGCGAGAGCGGCTGACCGACTGGGCGAACCAGCGCGTATTCGGCGCGCGGCAAGCCCCCGACGAGGTGCTGCGCACGTTCGGCAGCCGGATGACGCGCGCCATCAGCATGGACGAGCTGCTCCTGCAGCTCGCCGAGTCGCTGCGCAAGACGATGGCGCTGACCAGCGCGGAGGTCTTCACCGGCACCGGCGACGTGCTCGAGCGGATCGCCGCCGTGCCCGACACCGGGCCCAGGTCGATCATCGTGGGCAGCCGGGAACGTCAGGTGGTCGCCAGGGGCGGCGTATCGGGTCAGGCCTGGGCGTCGGTGTGGCTGCCGGCCCTGAGCAACGGCGACGGCAGCCACGCCGACGGCGTCCGGCCAGGTCCGATGCGGGTGGCGCCGGTCAGCCACGCGGGAGACCTGCTCGGGCTCATCGTCGTGCGGCGGCCCGCCACGGCCGACGCGTTCTCGGCCGAAGACGACCGGGTGCTCACCGAGCTCGCCCGCCAGGTCGGCCTGGCCGTGCACAACGCGCGGCTCGACACCGCGCTGGCCACCACGCTTGACGAGCTGCGCAAGCAGGCCGAGGAGCTGCGCCAATCCCGCGCGCGTATCGTGGCCAGCGCGGACGCCGAACGCCGCCGGGTGGAACGCGACCTGCACGACGGAGCGCAACAGCACCTCGTGGCGCTGGCGGTGAATCTGCGCATCACCCGTGACATCATCACCGACGACCCCGAGACCGCGGCGGGGATGCTCGAGCAGCTCGCCGACGAGGTGAAGGCGACGATCCAGGAGCTGCGCGACCTCGCGCACGGCATCTACCCGCCGCTGCTCGCCGACAGCGGGCTCGGCGAGGCGCTGAGCGCGGCGGGCCGCCGCAACCCGCTGCCCGTCATCGTGGCGGCCGACGGCATCGGCAGGTACTCGCTCGAGATCGAGTCGGCCATCTACTTCTGCTGCCTGGAGGCGCTGCAGAACGCCGCCAAGCACGCGGCCGGCGCCACCGTGAACGTGCGGCTGTGGGAAGAGTCCGGCGGCCTGCTGTTCTCGGTGGCCGACGACGGCCCCGGCTTCGAGGCGTCGCTGGCCACGCGCGGCCACGGGTACATGAACATGGCGGACCGGCTCGGCGCCATCGGCGGCACCGTCCGCTGGGAGTCCGCGCCCGGCTCGGGCACCCGGGTGCTCGGCTCGGTGCCCTTGCTGTAAGCGGCGGGCTAGCCCTGATCCGAAGCGTGGCTGATCCGAAGCGTGGCTTGGCCGCTAGGTGCGCGCCCTTACGGAGGTCGTGCCCTCATCCACCGGAACCGCCACGATTGACAACCGCGGGCGCTGCGAGCCTTTCGCGATCGCTGCCTCGATGTCGCGGAGCACTCCTTCGCCTTCAGCGCGGATGCGGCGCGGAGAAAAGTGGAGCGGAAACACGCCGTACGCGATCAACATGTCGTGCCGGTCCCGGTCCCGGTCCTGAGCGGTGGGCGATAGGTGGTACGCGCGGGAGTCGACCTCGGCGGCGACTCCGGCGTCATCCCACCAGGCGTCGACCATCGCGATGAAATCTCCGTCGGCTGTGTACAGCCGCGCGTTGAATATCGGCCGCGGCACTCGCCCGCGCATGAGCAGCGTCCTGAAGTCGGCCTCGCCGCCCGACCTGACTCCGTCGATGGCCTCTGTCAGTACAGCGCGGATCAGCGAGCTTCCCCTTGACGGCCCCTCCTTCAACTCGGTGATCAGTTGGCCTACCGTGCACACGCGTTTTTGCAGGGCCTCGTAAACCACGGAACGCACGTCGCTGAGGGTGTCCAGTTGACGGGCGGCGTCCGCGACGGCGCGCGGGGCTTCGGCGAACCGGACCGGGCCGGTAGCCAACCAGGTCTTCGGCATCCGTTCAGTCCGGTGCAGTCGTACGAAAGAGGTGCTCTGGCGTCGCACACCCGGTGAGACCAGGACATCGACAGTAGCCGGTCCCGGTGACAGCAGCCGGTGGCGCCTGACGGCGCACGGCCCGGTGATCACACTTGCCGCACCCGCGTACAGCAGGGCTGCGATCTCTCGATGATCTTGCGTCGGCGTTCCTGTGACTGTCAGGTAAACACCGGGCAGCAATACCTGCCATGGCCCATTAGCCGCGATCTTGTGGTCGATCGTGGCACGCGGCAGATGGCATTCGAGGGCCTGCGACCGCGTTATGACCTGGCGCTGCTCCCTGATCAGCTGAGCCAGGAGGCGGCTGTCGTAGCCAGACTGCTTTGGCATGGCCACACAATGTCACGAACGTCTGTCAAAACCGCCCAAACCGGCCTCTGACCGCGCTCGCCGTTGAGGCCGTTGGCGTAGCCGGCCTCAATAGAAGAGGCCGCTGGCGCCGACGGCCTCACCGCGCGAGGGTCGTAGCGGCAGGAGTGCGGCGCCGACGGCCTCACCGCGCGAGCTGCAGGAGTGCGGCGCCCACAGCCTCACCGCGCGAGCTGCAGGAGCGAGGCGCCCACGGCCTCACCGCGCGAGGTCGTAGCGGCAGGAGCGAGGCACGCTTCTTGCTGTTATCAGGCTGGTCGGCTCTCGCGGGCCGAGCGGGGCATGGTCGGCTAGCCGGCCTGGAGCCGCCTGACCACGTCGAGCGCGTCCTTGACGTGCCCGCCGATGTTGGTCATCGAGTTGAAGACGTGCCGCACCGTGCCCGCGCGGTCGATGACGTAGGTGACCCGGCCGGGGATCAGCCCGAGCGTCGGCGGCACCTGATACGTCTTGCGCACCTTGCCGCCCGCGTCGGCCAGCAGCGTGAACGGCAGGTTGTGCTTGCCCGCGAACGCGGCATGCCTGTCCACGGAGTCGGAGCTGACGCCGATCACCTCCGCGCCCGCGTCGGTGAAGACCTCGTGGCTGTCGCGGAACGCGCAAGCTTCGGCCGTGCAGCCGCGTGTGTCGTCCTTCGGGTAGAAGTACAGCACCACCACACGCTGCCCGATCCGGTCATAGAGCCGGACCTGCTCGCCCGACTGCGATGGAAGGGTGAAGTCGGGGGCCTTGTCGCCAACCGAGATGCCTCGTGCCATCACGCCATCATAGGCGCAGGCTATTCGTGAGCAGTGCGTTTCGTTAGCAGTGCGTTGTGTTGTCGGACACCTGGATATCGCTCGGGTTCTGCCAGTCGGTGGGCGGGGGATAATCGTCTACGTAAAGATCCTGGTTAGGGCTCCAGAAGCAGTATGTATCAAGCGTTTGCCCGGTGCCGGCGTCATAGATGTGCATCCAGACCCGGTGCGTGGGGCTGGTAGGCATCCGGATGACGTACAGCGTGCCCTCGGCACTCCAGTTCCAGGTCCCGGTACCGCAGACGTTCGACCAGATAAAAGGAGCGTTCTGGGTACCGGTGGGCGTGTACTCGTAGTCCAGTTTCGGCTGCCCCGCGGCACACGTCTGCGGCTGGAACGGCAGCGTGCCGTTCACCGCCGCGACGGCCGGCCCCGCGACGGCGATGGGCAGGCCGGCCAGGACGCCCGCCATGAGCAGGCTGGTGGCGGCGGAGCGCGGACCGAATTTGCGCATGGCGATTCTCCTCCAAGCCTTTGGGAATGCGCCCGGTAAATACAGCATTGGCGCCGTCGCCGCCGCTATCGGAGCGTATACGATTCTCACCTGGATTCGCGTGACGCGTCAAGACAGCGCGGAAAACCACCGCTCGTTCGGGATAAAAGGAATGCGCGGATGGGTGCGGCGGGTCAGCGGGAGACGAACATGCCTGATTCCCTGCTGTCCCATATCTGCAGCAGCGTGTCAGCGGCGAGATGCTCTTTGCTGACGTAGGCGATGGCGCCGCTTGAGGCCGCCTCCGCGGGCAGGTCGTTGGGGTCGTGCGTGGAGCACAAGATGACGGCGACCTCCGGGTGCGCGGACGTGATCCGCCGGGTCGCCTCGATGCCGTTCATCTCGGGCATGTTGATGTCCATCAGCACCAGGGCCGGGTGCAGCGTCGCGACGAGCGCGATCGCCTCGTGCCCGCTGGACGCCTCGCCCGCGAACTCGAAGCCGTCTAGCCTGCGCAGCACCGCACGGGCGGCCAGGCGGAACGGCGCCTGATCGTCAACCACGAGCACGGACCGGGGGTTGCTCACGTAATAAGGTTCGCACGCCGCAGGGCGATTGCCGAGGGTGTTTCCATCAGGGTCCGGGTGTAGCCAGCCCCACCGGTCAGTTCGCGTCCAGGTGGCTCAGGTAGACGAGCACCGCCTTCACCCGCCGGTTAACGTCCCGTTCCTCGGAAAGCCCCAGCTTGGCGAAGATCGAGTTGGTGTGCTTTTCCACCGCGCGCTCGGTCACGTACAGCGCGCCGGCTATCGCCGAGTTGCTCTTTCCCTGCGCCATCTCGGCGAGGATCTGCGACTCCCGCGCGGTCAGCAGCGACATGCCCGAGGCGTGCTCGGCCGAGCGCGCCTTGACCAGTTCGTCGACCACCGTGTGATCGATCACCGAACCGCCGTCGGCGACCGCGCGGATGGCACGCGCGAGTTCGTCGATGCTGGCCACGCGCTCCTTCAGCAGGTACGCGCGGCCGGCGGAACCGTGCTCGAGCAGCGCCACCGCGTAGCCGGGCGCGACGTACTGGCTCAGCACCACCACGCCCATGCGCGGGTGGTGCTCGCGGATCCAGCTCGCGGCCTGGATTCCCTCGTCGGTGCCGGTCGGCGGCATCCGGATGTCGGTGACCACCACGTCCGGATGCTGCTCGGCGACGAGCGCGAGCAGCTGCGGCAGGTCGGAGGCGACGCCGACGAGCTCGAAATCCTTATTGGCGGACACCAGGCGAGACATGCCCTCGCGAAGGAGCACGTTGTCCTCGGCGATCGCCACTCTGAGCTGGTTCATAGCCCGGCCATCGTATCGCGCTGGATATGCGCGAAACATCACCGACGTGCGGGCACCGTGACGATTGTGGTGCTAGGCACACCCGCAAGCGCGCGTGAGCACCCTCGCGGGTCCACGATGCCGGCCCTACGGTCGAATTATGCGATACGAAAGCAGCGTCACCTCATTGTCCTGGATCCCGTCAGAGGCGGTCACCGGTGGCACCCGGGCCGCGTTCGAGGGCGGCTTCACGCACTACGACGGCCCGCCGCCCGGCGAGATCGCCACCCCGGGTAACACCGTCGGCGAGCTGCGGGAGGCCGACCGGTTCCGGTTCGCGAACGTGCTGCGGGCCTGGGTCGAGACCGACGCCGCGGGGCGGATCGTGGCCGCCGGCTACGCCGATTCCAGCGGTGGCGTCATGGGCGCCACCACCGTCAGCCTCGGCGTCGCGCACCGCACGTTCCAGGCGGTCCAGCTTCCCGACCTGCGGCGGGAACCGGAGCACGGCGACGGCTGGGTCCGGTTCAGCCAGACTACTGGCGGCCGCACCGGGCTGCCCGCGCCGCGGCGGGTGGCGCACCCGCCGTTCGTCCAGTGGCAGGCGCCGACCGTGTGGACCACGCTGACGCTCACCCTGCACGCCGACGGGCACGCCGAGATCGACGTGCCGGGGGCGAGCAAGTTCCCGCGGCACTGGGTTTACGACGGCGCGGGGCAGCTCGCGCGCAAGTCGGGGCTGGCCGAGTTCCGTGAGTGGTACCGCAAGTCGTTCGGCAAGCACACGCCGTGGGGCGACGAGGACTCCCCCGCGCTGATCGTCGAGGTCGAGTCCGCGCTCGAGCGGTCGCTGTCGGTGCAGCTGATGCACGGCGCAGCCAAGCCGCGGATCGCCAGCCACGCGGCGGGTACGACCCTGGTTCGGCAGGGGCAGCCAGGGACGGACGTCTACCTTATTCTTGACGGCGTGGTCGGAGTCGTGCGCGACGGCGAGCCGCTCGCGGAGTACGGGCCAGGGGCGATGCTCGGCGAGCGGGCGCACCTGGAGGCGGGCACGCGCACCGCGTCGCTTGTCGCCGTGACGCAGTGCAAGGTGGCGGCGGTCGACGGGGCGGCGCTGGACCGGTCCGCGCTTGAAGAGCTGTCCGGCGGTCACCGGCGCGAGGATCGTGGCGGCGCGGTCGCCGGGCGGGCCTGAGCGAAAGTGCGCATCACCTTCTGCGGAGTGCGCGGGTCGACGCCCGCGCCTGGTGCGGAGTACGTGCGCTACGGCGGCAGCACCTCGTGCGTCGCCATAGCGCACTCGGCCGGTTCCGGCGGGGGCGGCTCGGCCGGCCCGCCGCCGGGGCTTGTGCTCGACGCGGGGACCGGGCTGTCCGCGGTCACCGGCCTGCTGGACGGCGAGCCGTTCGCGGGCACGATCCTGCTCACCCACCTGCACTGGGACCACTCCCTTGGGCTGCCGTTCTTCCGCGGCGGCGACCACCCTGGCGCCCGGGTGACGCTGCTGCTGCCCGGCCAGCGGGACGGGCTGTCCGCGGATACGGTGCTCGCGCGGGTGATGTCACCGCCGTTCTTCCCGATCACGCCGTCCGGGCTGCGCGGCGACTGGACGTTCGGCGCGATCGAGCCCGGTCAGTTCAAAGCGGAAGGGTTCACCGTCGAGGCGCGCGAGATCCCGCACAAGGGCGGGCGGACATTCGGCTACCGGGTGAGCGACGGGCGCTGCGCGCTGGCCTACGTAACCGACCACTGCCCCACGGCGTACGGGCCGGGGCCTGACGGGCTCGGCGAGTATCACCCCGACGCGCTGGCGCTGGCCAGCGGCGCGGACGTGCTCGTGCATGACGCCCAACTGCTCGCCGAGGAGGTCCCGGCCGAGGCGTCGTTCGGCCACGCGGCCGCCGAGTACGCGGTGCGGCTGGCGGAACTGGCCGGCGCCCGGCAGGTGGTCCTGTTCCACCACAAGCCCACGCGCACTGACGCGCAGCTCGACGAGGTGGGGCGGCGGTTCGCGAGTGCCCCCGTCCCCGTCACCGTCGCCGCCGAGGGCATGACGATCGAGTTGTGAGGCCAGTGCCCGCGGGCGACTGAAAGCCTGGAACAGGCGTGAGCCGGCCGCTGATGGGCAGTCGACGGTTCATGTCTACTGGTACCGCTGCCCGCCGCCGCCTGGCATCGACGGTCGTCATCTCCGCGGCGGCCGTCGTCTTCGCGCTGCTGATGGTGCTGGTGCGGCTGAAGTGGGCACCGATGGAATCCGCTGACCACACCGCCGCGGCCAGGATCAACGGCCTGATCGCGGGGCAGCGCACGCTCGTCACGGTCGTCAAGGCGGTCACCTGGCTGGGCAGCACCGGGGTGCTGTGGACGCTCATCGGGGCGGCGGCGCTCACCCTGGCCATCAGGCGGCGCTGGCGGCTCGCGATCTACCTGCTGGTCGCCGGCGCTGGCGCGCTGGTGCTCGATCCGGTGCTCAAGTCGCTGGTCGGCCGGCTGCGCCCGGTGGTGGCGCACCCGATCGCGCACGGCACGGGGGCCAGCTTCCCCAGCGGGCACGCGCTTGGCTCGATCGTCTGCTACGGCGCCCTGTTCCTGGTCTTCCTGCCCGCCACCCGCGGAGTGTGGCGCCGCGTCTTCACCGGCGGGATCATCACGCTCATCGCGTTGATCGGCATCAGCCGGCTGCTGCTCGGCGTGCACTACGTCTCCGACGTGCTCGGTGGCTGGGCGCTCGGCATCACGTGGCTGGGTGTCACGGCCTTCGCCTTCGAACTGAGCCGTCACGCGGCCGGCCTGCCGGTCACCGACCCGGTGACGCAGGGCCTGGAACCAGAGGCGCGCGCCGATCTGCGGCCAGCCGATCCCGAGCCCGCGACGCGCCATGCCCGCCGGCTTCGCCGCGGCCGCGTGGCCGCCGGCGTTCTGGTGGGGTGGGTGCTGATCGTCGGCGTTCTCACCGGCATCGGCAAGCTGATCATGATCACCGGAAACGGGAATGGCGACCTGCTTGGTGACCGGACGATCCCGCACTGGTTCGCCGCGCACCGCACGCCCACCCTGACCGACTGGAGCGCCGTCTTCAGCACGCTCGGCGCGACCGGGGCGATCCTGATCGTCAGCGTCGCGACCTGCGTCGTGTTCGTCGCCGTGACCAGGCGCTGGCGGCCCGCCGTCTTCGTCGCCGTGGTGATGTTCGGTGAGCTCGGCGCCTTCCTGACCGTCGCGGCCGTGGTCAGGCGCCCGCGTCCGGAGGTGCCCCACCTGGACCCGCGGCTGCCCACCTCGGCGTTCCCGTCGGGACACGAGGCCGCGACGTGCTGCCTGTACGCAGGCATCGCGATCCTGGTCATCGGCCACGCCCGCGGCTGGTGGCGGTACCTGTCCCTGATCCCGGCCGTCGTCATGCCGGTCATGGTCGCCCTGTCCCGGGTGTACCGGGGCGAGCATCACCCCACCGACATCGGCGGCAGCCTGCTGTTCGCCGCGCTCTGGCTGACCGCGACCACACTGCTGATCAAGCCAGCCGGGTCCCGCGCGGCACGAAAATCCGCGGCCGAAGAAACAAAGGAGAGCGAGCGTGTGGGAACTACTCGAGCGGGTTGAGCGCCGACGCCGGACCAGGCGGGCGGATGGTCAGCCCGCCGGGCGTGCCGCCGGGCCGCTGCCGGAGCCGTCCCTGCCGGCGGGCACGGACCTGCTGCCGCAGATCAAGCACATCGTCGTCCTCATGATGGAAAACCACTCCTACGACAACTACCTGGGCATGCTGCGAGGCCGCGGCGAGGGGTTCCCGCTCGGGCCCGACGGTGAGCCGGAGGCGTACAACCTGGACGCCGAGGGTGAGTCGGTCCGGGCGCACCATCTGCCCGCCACGCGCCAGCGGCCAGACGTGCCGTCGCAGAGCTGGCATGCCTGTCATCACCAGTGGGATGAGGGCAAGCTCGACGGGTTCGTCACCAGCACCCAGCTGGTCGTTCCGGCCGGCGGCGCCGTCGACCCCGGCGCATGCCAAGGCGCCGGGGCGGCCGTCGGCATGGGCTACTGGTCCGAAGACGACCTGCCGTTCTACTACGGACTGGCCCGCACGTTCCCGCTGGCCGATCGCTGGTTCAGCTCGTGCCTGGGGCCCACGTTCCCCAACCGCCGTTTCCTGATCGCCGGAACGGCGCACGGCCTCATCGACGACGCGCCCTACGACCTGCTCGACTACCCGCCCGCGGGAACGATCTTCGACCTGCTGAGCGGGCACGGCATTTCGTGGGCCAACTACCGTTCCACCCCCAGCGGCCAGTCCAGCTTCAGGCGCTACTTGCGGCACAAGCGGCGGATGGCCCGTCGCCGGCTGCTGTCCGCGCTCCGGCACGTCCCGGCCGTGGCCGGCGGCGTGCAGAAGGACCTGCAGTTCACCGCCGACGTCTTTCCCGTGGGGCTTGGCCGCTACATGCGGCACGTGCACAGCACGGACCAGTTGTTCGCGGACGCCGAGGACGGCACGCTGCCAGCGTTCAGCATCGTGGATCCAGACTTCGACGCCTACTCCGAGGAAAACCCGCAGGACATCCGCAAGGGCGAAAGCTTCGCCGCCGAGGTGATCAAGGCGGTCATGCACGGCAAGGGCTGGCCGGGCACGCTGCTGATCTGGGTGTACGACGAGCACGGCGGCTACTACGACCACGTTCCCCCGCCGCCGGCCGTCCCGCCCGACGACGTCGAGGCCCGCAGCCTGACAGGCAGCCCCTCCCCGCTGCGGGCCGTCCTGCGGGCGATCTTCCCCGGGGTGGTCAAGAACGCCGCCAACCTGGACGAGGGCCCGCGCCGGTACGACCGTTACGGGTTCCGGGTGCCGGCGGTGGTGGTGTCCCCGTACGCCCGGCCGGATCACGTCTGTCACGAAGTGCTCGACCACACCAGCGTGCTCAAGCTGGTGGAGCGGAAATGGAACCTGCCGCCGCTGACCGCCAGGGACGCCGCGGCGGCCACACCGCTGAGCGCGCTTGACCTCACCGGGCCGCCCGCCTTCCTCGAGCCGCCATCCCTGCCCGAGCCGGCCCTGAAGTGGGGTTCGGTGTAGCGCCGGAGCACCGGCATAACCGACATAGATCCGCGGCGCCTGGGTAGCCGCGTCCTATGCGATCGACATCATCACCGCTCGCCCGGACGCCGCGCAGCGCCCGGCGCGCGGCACGCAGTCCGGCCGCACGTGCCCTGGCCAGGGCGGGCCTGGTGGCCCGCGGGATCATCTACATCCTGATCGGCTGGGTCGCGATCCTAGTCGCGGCCGGTCAGAGCTCGCACGAAGCCGACCAGGTCGGCGCGCTGCAACTGCTCGCGGGCAAGCCCTACGGCATGGTCTCGCTGTGGCTGCTCGGCATCGGCTTCGCCGGCTACGCGCTATGGCGGCTGAGCGAAGCGGCGTTCGGCGTCATCGGGGAGGGGAACGGCGCGGGCCCGCGCCTGAAGTCGCTGGCCAGGGCGGTGGTGTACGCCGTGTTCGCCTACCTGACGTTCCAGGTGATCTCCGGCGCGCACGCCAGCCAGGCTGGCCGGCAGCAAGACGAAACCGCCAAACTCATGCACCACGCCGACGGCCAGTGGCTGGTGGGCATCATCGGGCTGGTCGTGGTGATCGCCGGGGTGGTCCTCATCGCCGAGGGCATCCGCCGCAGGTTCATGAAGTACCTCCAGACCTCGCGGATGAGCCCGCGTACGCGACGCGTCGTCGAGTGGCTCGGCGTGATCGGGACAACGGTCCGCGGCGCGGTGTTCGCGCTCGCCGGCATCGGGGTGATCGACGCCGCCGTCAGCTACAACCCGTCGAAGTCGGGCGGTATCGACAAGGCACTGCTCACCCTGCGCGACCAGCCGTTCGGCGTGTTCCTGCTGCTGCTGGCCGCGGCCGGGCTGGTCATCTTCGGGCTCTACGGGCTATGCGAGGCCCGGTGGCGGCGGGTGTGAGCTGGCACTCGCGGGTGCACCCGCGGGTGCACTCGCGAGTCGGCGGGCCGGCCACGACGGCGCACGCAGCGGCCTAGTTTCGAAACTATTCCGAAACATGTTGAGGCCCGATATGTAGCGTTTTACGCTGCCACCATGGCCCGTCACCGCGCACCGTTGATAGCCGCTGGAGCGATGATGCTGGCGCTGGCCGGCTGCGTGTCGTCCGGCTCCACGACCGGCACCGGCCCCCAGACCCGCTCCGGCACGCCGGGCGGCTCAGCAACGCCGGGCAGCTCGGCAACGCCGGGCAGCTCGGCAACGCCGGGCGGCTCCGCCAGTCCGGTCCGCGTGAACGGCGCGATCGCCTACCAGGCCATCAACGGATTCGGCTTCTCCGAGGCGTTCCAGCGGTCCGCCATCATGCACGGCTCGCTCGGCCTGTCCCCCGCCAACCAGCGGAACGTGCTCGACCTGCTGTTCAACACGACCAAGGGAGCGGGCTTTTCCATCGTCCGGCTCGGCATCGGCTCGTCGCGCGATGACGGGTTCGACCACATGCGGTCGATCGAGCCGGTCAGCCCGGGCAGTCCCGCCGCCGCGCCGCGGTGGGTATGGGACGGGTCCGACAACAGCCAGGTATGGCTGGCGCAGCAGGCGCTGACGTACGGGGTGAAGCGGATCTACGCGGACGCGTGGAGCGCCCCCGGCTACATGAAGTCCAACGGCTCGGATTCGCACGGCGGCTACCTCTGCGGCGGGCCCGGACAGACGTGCAAGTCCGGGGACTGGCGGCAGGCGTACGCCAGCGAGCTCGCGCAGTACATCGAGTTCTACGCGCGGGCCGGCGTGCCCATCACCGACGTCGGCTTCCTCAACGAGCCGGAGCTGAGCACGCCGTACGCCAGCATGCAGTCCGACGGCATACTGGCGGCCGGCTTCATCCCGATCCTCGCGCGCACGCTGCGCGCCGATCACCTGCGCACCGGGATCGTGTGCTGCGACAGCGCCGGCTGGGACAGCGGCACGCAGGCGGTTCAGCAGATCCTGCAGGTCCCGGCGGCCGCGCGATACCTCGCGGTGGCGAGCGCGCACGGATATCAGGCAGCGCCGACCGCACCGCTGACCTCGCAACGTCCAGCCTGGGAGACCGAGTGGTCCGTGTTCGACGCGTGGAACCCGGCCTGGGATGACGGCTCCGACGCGTCGGGCATGACCTGGGCGCAGAACGTGATGACCGCGCTCACCTCGGCGAACGTCAGCGCGTTCCTGTACTGGTGGGGCGCGTCCGAAAAAACCGGCAACGAGCAGCTGATCAAGCTCACGGGCAACTCCTACCAGGTGTCCGGTCGGCTGTGGGCGCTGGCCGCGTTCAGCCGCTTCATCAGGCCAGGCGCGGTCAGGATCGCCGCGAGCGGCGGCACGGACCTGCTCAGCGCGGCCTTCCGCAACAGCGACGGATCCGTCGTCGTCGAACTACTCAACACCGCGACGCACGCCCAGCGCGCGCTGATCAGCCTGCAGGGCACGCCCGCGGCCGGCTGGGCCACGCCGTACGTCACCGACGCCGGCCACCAGCTGACCGCCGGGCCCCGCGTGCCCGTTCACGGCGGCCAGGTCCCGGTGTCCGCGCCGCCTCGCTCGGTGGTCAGCGTGGTGCTGACCGCGTGATGCGCGGCATATGTTAGGCAAAGCGGCGCCGGATGACTCGCCGATAGTTTCGGAACACTAGTGCGGGAGTGGGCACTTGCAGCGACTGACCGGGCGGACGGCGGTTCCGCTATCCTACGCCACGTTCGTGCTCATCGGCGTCACCGTCGGGACCAACGGAGTCCTGCTGCTCGCGCAGATGGCCGACTACGGCGTGGACCGCACCGTAATCGGGCTCACGTTCTTCACCGGAACGGCCGGGTTCGTGCTCGGCGGTCTGGCCACGGGCGCGCTGATCCACCGGTTCGGCACCCGCACGGCGCTGGCCATCGGCGGCTGCGCCAACACGCTGGCAGGCCTGTACATGGCCAGCCGTCCGCCGTTCGCCGCTTTCGTCATGGTGCAGGTCGTCACCGGGTTCGCCGGCGGAGTGCTCGAATCGACCCTCAACGTGCACCTGGCGGAACTGCCCGGCGCGACGGGAAAGCTCAACCGCCTGCACGCGTTCTTCGGCGTCGGCGCGCTGATCGGGCCGGTGCTGGCCGCCCGGATCGTCGCCGTCACTTCGTGGCGGGTGGTCTGGCTGGTCCTGGCGGTGACCTACATCCCGCTGATCGTCGGCTTCCTGCTCGCATACCCCGGACGGGCGGCGGCCGAGACGGCGGCGGGCGCGCAGAGCGCGGGGACGGCGGGCCAGGCGGATGAGTCAACGCCTGCCCGGGCACGGGGACTGCTGCGCGCCGCGCTGCGGGAGCCTGGCGTGCTGTTCGCGGCGGCGATGCTGTCCGTCTACGTCGGCCTCGAGATGGGCGTGGGCAGCTGGGGGTTCAGCTACCTGGTGCAGGCTCGCTCACTGTCAGAAGCGGTCGCCGGGTACGGCGTGAGCGGGTACTGGCTCGGGCTCACTCTCGGCCGGTTCCTGATCAGTCCCATCGCCACGAAGATCGGCGCGAGCACTGCCGGAATGATCTACGCCTGCCTGGCCGGAGTCGTGGCCACCGCCACGCTCGCCTGGCTGGCGCCGGGCGCGGCGGCGTCCGGCGTGGCGCTTGTGCTGCTCGGCTTCTGCCTCGGGCCGATCTTCCCGACCACGATGGCGATCGTGCCGCAGGTGGCCCCGAGCCGGCTGGCACCCACGGCGATCGGCGTCATCAACGCCGCGTCCACGGTGGGCGGCTCCGCGCTGCCGTGGCTGGCCGGCGCGATCGGCCAGAGCGACGGGATCTGGACGCTGCTGCCGTTCACCATGTCGCTGGGCGCGGTGCTGTTCGTCCTGTGGCGGCCGCTCGCCAGCCGCATCCGCATCCCGGCCGCGGTCAGCAGCGTCCCGACGGCCTGAAGTCCGTCCCGACAGGCTCGAACACGGCGTGATCGGCTGAAGTCCGGTGTGGCGGGAGTGATGCAAAGGTCTGATTGCAAGCTTAGTGGCTGCTGAAGCGAAGGCTAATTTTACTGTGAAAGATATTGCTGCTATTGGTACGAATAGTTTTCGGCACGAAATAATCTTTCGCGCTGATGTGCTGAAGGAGCGGGTTCGGCGAGGCTTGTGAGGCTGGCGGCGCGAGAGCTGGGTCCGCTGATATGTTTGCGATTTGCTGTGCTATGACGCCATAAATCGCAAACATATACGATTAGCCGGTGGCCGACGGAGGCGGGTGGGTGCCCGTGGACGTGGAAACGGCTGGCGCGCCGCACGGATCGCGTCCGGCGCGCCAGCCGTCTGGCGGAGGTGGTTCCCGGGCAGCCGCCGCTGTGAGCGGTAACTCAGCGGCGGCTGCCCGGGCTGGTGGGACTAGTTGCAGGTGGCGCCGTTCAGCGTGAACCCGCTTGTCGGCGACGTGTCATTGCTGGTGAAGGTGCCCTGGAAGCCCACGGTCACCGAGCCGCCAACGGGGATGGCGCCGTTGTAGCTGGCGTTGACCAGGGACGCGACCTCGCCGGACATGCTGGCGGTGCCGTTGTAGTCCTGGGTGACCTTCTGGTCACCTGGGTAGGTGAACTTCAGCGTCCACCCGTTGACCGCGGTCGTGCCGGTGTTGCTGATCACGACCTGGGCGGTGAAGTTGCCCGGCCACTCGCTGTTGCGCGTGTAGACCACGTGGCAGGAGCCGCCGCCGCTGGCCGGGTTGACCGTCCAGGTGAACGACGCCGACCCGGTCGCGTTGGTGCTGTCCTTAGCGGTGACCGTCACCGACGACGAGCCGGTCGCGGTCGGCGTGCCGCTGATCAGGCCGGAAGAGCTGATCGACAGGCCCGTCGGCAGGTTGGCGGCGGTGAAGGTCAGTGCCGCCCCGCCGGAGTCGGTCCCCGTGACCTGCAACGA
>Ga0126381_100001331_pt1 | contig 26602 bp, 26 predicted proteins | sample PanSoiMetPlot_28_FD_96465 | JGI IMG/M metagenome (GOLD analysis project Ga0126381, IMG submission 96465) | Tropical forest soil microbial communities from Panama - MetaG Plot_28 | ecosystem: Environmental > Terrestrial > Soil > Tropical forest > Bulk soil | place: Panama | collected 2016-02-17
CGCCATCACCATCTTGGCCTGAGCCTCGAAATCATCGGGTGGCAGCACTTTTCCGTCCACGTCCGCCCCGACTTGGCCCGCGCAGAACACGAGCTTCTGCGCGCCCTCGGCCGTCACCACATGTGAGTAATTCGAAAACGGCTTGGAAATACCTTCGGGATTGGTTCTGGTGATCTTGGCCATCGCTTCTCTCCTGTTGAATTGCAATCGCATGAGTGTGGCCGAGCGCCCTTGCAATGCAAGCACGCTCGGATAGTCTTGGCCGGCCCCGAGGATCGCTGCATGTCCAAGGCGCTCGCCTCGTCCGCCCTCCTGCATTCTTTCCTCTTTTCTCGTGTGTGGTGCCGCCATGGCCGACAATGTTCCGCGCAACGTCGTGAATGAACTCGCGCCCACGGGCAAGCTGCGCGCGGCGATCAACTTCGGCAATTCCGTGCTGGCGCAAAAGGACCCCGCGAGCGGGGAGCCGCGCGGCGTCTCGGCCGAGCTTGCGCGCGAATTGGCCAAGCGGCTTGGCGTTGCGATGGAATTCGTCACCTTCGATGCCGCCGGCAAGGTTGTGGACGCGCTGGCGAACGGCGTCTGGGATGTCGCGTTCCTGGCGATCGATCCCGTGCGCGGAGCCGGCATCGATTTTACCGCGCCCTATGTGCTGATCGAGGGCGCCTATGTCGTGCCGGCGGATTCCCCTCTCAAGACGGTCGAGGACGTCGACAGCGACGGCGTGCGCGTCGCGGTGGCACGTGCAAGCGCGTACGACCTCTATCTCACGCGCGCGCTCAAGCACGCCAAGCTGGTGCGGGAGGCGAATGGGCCCGACGCGCTGGCGCTCTTTCGCAAAGAGCGGTTCGAAGCCGCCGCCGGCGTGAAGCAGCCGATCGTGGCCTTTGCCAAGGAGTACCCGGACACGCGCGTGATCCCCGGCCGCTTCATGGTGATCGAGCAGGCCATGGGCACCCCGAAGGGCCGCGAAGCGGGCGTGCGCTATTTGCGCGAGTTCATCGAAGAGATGAAGGGCTCAGGCTTCGTCGCGCGCGCGCTCAGCGCGAGCGGCCAAACCGATGCCGCCGTCGCGCCGCCCGCCCCGCGCAGGTGATTGCACGCACCATCTGTCGGTTCGCTCGGCGATTCTATGCCGCGCGACGTGTGGCTTTGTAGAGCGAACAGGCACCCGGGCCGGCCCATGCATTACGGCAACTTGTCGTATTCTCGTTGAAAAGCTTCGTCCAAGATCTTCTCGGATCCCGGACCGAGCGATTTTACGTCGCAATTATCGCAGGTACCCATCAGGATCGTGACGCGGCAGTGGATGTATCCTTTGTCGCTTCATTGCCGAAATGCAATTTCTTCCATGCGCTTCGTAACACGCCCTTTTTTGCAGATCTCGCAAACGACAGGTTCGTCTTCGGCGGCCATCGCCCATCCCCTCGCCGTCGCCCTGACCCAGTCAGTCTGCGTGACAATTTTTGGGGGAAGTGTGAGCTACTTCACACTCAAAGGGAGAATCTCAGATCCGTGGGGGCGTGCTGCGCATTCAAAACGGCCTACAAGTCAGCAAGGCTTGCGCTGAAACGGAATTTCAATTATCCTATGCGTTTTTTCGCAGCTCAGCGGCTGGGCGGAGACTGCGCATTCATATCGACGTCAGTAGGGTGTGTCATGAACCCGAGTCTGAGTATCGCAAACGGGTCAGTAATGCAAACCGCGGTCGAGCCGCCGCAACTCGTTTGGGGCGCGCCCAGCGCTGCCGAACGCGGGCCGGTGATCGCGACCTTGCGCAACGCGGCGCATCGCAATGCGGTCGGCAGCCACGCCGGCGGCTACTCGGTTTACCGCGCGCTCGCCATCGCCGCGCGCACGCTCGCCCACGATCATATCGCCGACCTCACGGACACCGCGCCGGTCGAGCGCATCGGCCCGCACCCGCAATGGTGCGATCCCAAGAAAATCGTCTCGCTCGATCCATGGGGGCATCTGGTGGGCGACGTCTTCCGCGAGCATCTCGCGCGCGGCTACGACGTGCGGCCGACCATTGCGGTCACCCGCGCGCATATCGACATGCCGGAAATCCGCGCCGCCATCGCCGCGCGCCGCATTCGCGCCGACGGCGATATCGTCTCCGGGCACGGCAGCGTGCGCGTGATGAAGGCGGCGATCGATCCGGTCTGGTATCTGCCGGGCATCGCCGAACGCTTCGGCCTCGACGAGGCCGATTTGCGCCGCGGCCTGCACGAGCAGACCGGCGGCATGTATCCGGAGCTCGTGTCGCGGCCCGACCTCAAGGTGTTTCTGCCGCCGATCGGCGGCACGACCATCTATTGCTTCGGCGATCCGGCCACCCTCGGCGACGACGTCACGCCGCTCGCCTGCCGCTCGCCTGCCGCGTGCACGACGAGTGCAACGGCTCCGATGTGTTCGGCTCCGACATCTGCACCTGCCGGCCCTATCTCGCGCACGGGATCGAGATCGCCATTCAGATGGCGCAGGCGGGCGGCGTCGGCCTCGTGGTCTACAACCGCAAGGAGGGCCGCGCGCTGGGCGAGGTCACTAAATTCCTGGTCTACAACGCGCGCAAGCGGCAGAAGGGCGGCGATCGTCCGGCCGGCTACTTCAAGCGCACCGAATGCGTCGCCGGCGTGCGCGACATGCGCTTCCAGGAGCTGATGCCGGACGTGCTGCACTGGCTCGGCATCAAGCGCATCCATCGCTTCGCCTCGATGAGCGACATGAAATGCGACGCGCTCCTGCGTCAGGGCATCACCATCGATGAACGGGTGCCGCTGCCCGATGACATGATTCCTCCGGACGCGCGGGTGGAGATCGAGGCTAAGCTCGCCGCCGGCTATTTTGCCGGCGAGCGCTTGCGCGGCGACTTTGCCGGTACCGTCGGGCGCGGCCTCCACGAGTGAGGGCCATGCCGCTAAGATCCAGTCCGCTCGTCCCCGCGAAAGCGGGGACCCAGCTTCGGAGATGGGGCGAGAACTGGATTCCCGCTTACGCGGGAATGAACGGCGGAGAGTACTTGAACGAAATCACCGAGCTGAACACCGCCGCCGCAGTGCGCGAGCGCTGCGGCATGGTGCATCGCTGGGTTGCAGAAGGCCGCTCGCCGCATTTCACGCTTGAGGAGAGCCGCCTGCCGGCAGTCGCCGCCTACGTGGCCGAAGTCACGCGCGCGGCCTATCCCGATCTGAAAATTCCCTACCACAGCCGCTGGCGGCATTTTGCAGCGGACGGCGTCGACCGCTGGGGCGAGCTCGCAGCGCGCATCGATGCCGATCCGATCGAGCGCGGGCGAATTGCCGTCGATCTCGCGACCGTGAGCGTGCTGCTCGATGCCGGGGCTGGCGATCGCTGGCGCTACCGCGAAGATGCGACCGGCCTCTCCTTCGCCCGCTCCGAAGGGCTTGCGGTTGCGAGCTTCCACATGTTTTGCGCGGGAGGATTTTCCGCCGATCCCGACCGGCCGTGGCGGGTCGACAACGGCGCGCTTGCAAGGATCGAGGCGGCCACGCTGGCGCGGCATTTTCAGGTCACATCCGCAAACCCGCTCGTCGGATTAGATGAGCGCGCCGCGCTGCTACGCCGGCTCGCCTATCCGCTCGCCGCGCGCGCGGATCTGTTCGGGCGGGAAGACGGGCGCCCTGGCCACTTGATCGACCACTTCCTTGCGGCGACGCGTGAGCGACCATTGTCCGCGGCGCGGCTGTTGACGACGCTCCTCGACAGCTTCGCCTCGATTTGGCCCTCGCCCCTGATGCGTCATGGAAATCCGATCGGCGATGCCGGTCGGCATTCCGCTGTGCGTACCGGCGACGACAGCGAAGGGTTCGTGCCTTTCTATAAGCTTTCGCAGTGGCTCGCCTATTCGCTCATCGAGCCGCTCGAAGCGGCGGGGCTTGGCGTTGATGGAGTTGGCGAGCTCACCGCCCTCGCCGAATACCGCAACGGCGGGCTCCTCATCGACCTCGGCGTCATTCGCCCGCGCGCACCCATCGATTGCACGGTGCGGCACGAGGTGGCCTCGGAGCTTGTCGTCGAATGGCGCGCGCTCACCATCGCGCTGTTCGATCCTTTGCTGCATTTGGTGCGAGGAGAATTAGGTCTCGATGCGTCCTTCGCCATGCCGCAGCTCTTGCAAGGCGGTACCTGGAGCGCGGGACGAAAAATTGCGCACGCACTGCGTCCGCCGGATGGCCCCTCCCCCATCGCGATTGCCGCCGACGGCACGGTGTTCTGAGGCTCGCACCTGCGGGCGCGTCATCCGCGGTAGCGGCTTGCCTTCATTAGCTTTGAGCTCTGGACTTGTTCAGGGTCACGGCGGCGCGAACGAGAGTCTTCAATGCCTCCTCGTCTATCTTCTCGCCCTCGTGAAAGTCGATGGCGCGCCTTGTGTTCCCCTCAAGACTGGAGTTGAAAAGACGTGAAGGATCTTTCAGAGCCGCCCCTTTGGCGAAAGTCATCTTCACGACGTTCTTGTAGGTCTCGCCTGTGCAGATCAATCCGTCGTGCGACCACACCGGAACCCCTCTCCACTTCCACTCCTCGACGACTTCGGGATCGGCTTGCTTGATTAAGGTACGGAGCCGGCTGAGCATCTTGCCCCGCCAGTCGCCCAGCTCCTTGATTCTTGCGTCTATCAGCTGAGAAGGAGACTTGCTTTTCTGCGACGAGCTCTTCTTCACGCCCGTTTTCTCCTGCTACATCTTCCCGTGTCCGCGGCCCATTCCGCGGCGCGTGTGCGGCGCCTGCGTCCTTCTTTATCATTTGCGTGGCCCGGGCTGAAGTAAGCGGGCGCCACCACATTCGTCACCCGCGGGTCCATCATCTTCGTAAAACTTTTTGCGAAGAAGATGGATTGCCGGGTCAAGCCCGGCAATGACGATCACCACAGCGATCGAGACCGGCTGCTGAAACGGCTTAATCCAATCGCGCGCCCGAGCGCCGCACGACCTCGCCCCATTTTTCCGAATCGGTGCGCATCAATTCGGCGAATTCTTCCGGCGTGCCGCCCGCCGGTTCGTCGCCGATCGCAGCGAAACGCTCGCGAAATGTCGGCGACTGGATCGCCGTGTTGATCGCCGCGTTGAGCTTGTCGATGATCGGCCGCGGCACGCCGGCCGGCGCGATCACGCCGCTCCAGGTTGGCGCCGCGTAGCCAGGAACGCCGGCTTCGGCGATCGTCGGCAAGTCCGGAAATCCCGGCGAGCGCCGAGTTCCGCTGACCGCGAGCGCGCGCGCGGCCCCGGAGCGCGCGTGCGGCGCAATCGAATTGAGGCTCTCGAACATCAGGTGCACGCGGCCAGCGATGAGGTCATTGATCGCCGCCGCGCCGCCACGATAGGGCAAGTGGACGATATCGGTGCCGCTCATGTACTTGAACAGCTCGCCGCCCACGTGCCCCGGTGATCCGTTGCTGGACGAGGCGTTAAGAAGCTTGCCCGGATGATCCTTGGCGTAGGCGATGAGCTCCGCCACCGATTTGAACGGCACCGTGGGCGAGACCGCGAGCAGCAGGTGCCCGCGCGTTGCGAGCGCAATCGGCTGCAGGTCGCGCTCGATGTCGTAAGGCAGTTTCGCCACCATGTGGCGCGTGATGGCGAGCGCGCCGATCGGCCCCATGCAGATCGTGTAGCCGTCGAGCTCGGCCTTGGCGGTCAGGTCGAGACCGATGGTCAACGCACCGCCCGGGCGGTTGTCGACCACGATCTGCTGCCCCAGCTCTTTGCCGAGCTCGGCGCCAAGAATGCGCGCGACCGTGTCGGTCGCGCTGCCGGCGGCCTGCGGCACAATCAGCCGGATTGGCCGATCCGGATACTGCGCCGCCGCGCCGGTCGCAACGACACAGGCGAGCAGCGACAGAGCGAGTCGGAGAAGACGCATCTTGCGTCGCTATGAGGTTGGCGTTGCGTTCGACGACTGGAGCACAGCCTATCACCGCCGCTCGCATAAGCGAGCCGCAAACGCGGTGCGCTTCCTCTCCCCATTTGGGAAGAGGGCTGGGGTGAGGGGGTTACTGGCGGTACTGATGGATCCGAGCTCCCTCACCCACTCCTTGATGTTGCAAAACCGGGTAGGCCCTCTCCCCGGCGGGAGAGGGCACACGCGGCACGCGCGCTTGCGGCTTCAGCGCCGGCCGTGATGGTGCTAGCGTCACTTTCGACACGCGCGGAGGACATCACATGTTCCTCAGAAATTATTGGTATGTCGCGGGCTATGACCGCGAGATCACCCGCAAGCCGCTCGGCCGCATCATTCTGGGCGAGCCGATCGTCTCCTACCGCTTAGAGGACGGCACGCCGGTCGCGCTCGAGGATCGCTGCGCGCACCGCCATCTGCCGCTCTCCATGGGGACATTGGTCGGCGATACGCTGCAGTGCCATTACCACGGGCTTCGCTACGACAAGACCGGTACCTGCGTGCGGGTGCCGGGCCAGGACACGATTCCGCGCTCGGCGCGGGTCAAGAGCTATCCGGTGGTCGAGCGCTATCATTGGCTGTGGATCTGGATGGGCGATCCGGCGCGCGCCGATGCCGACACGATCCCCGACTTCCACTGGCTCGACGATCCCGATTGGGGCGCTAAGGACGAATACCTCCACGTCAAGGGCAACTGGCAGCTCGTGGTCGATAACCTTCTCGACCTCACGCACCTCGCCTTCGTGCATGGGACGACGATCGGCAATCCGGCGCTAGTGGAGCAGGCGCAAGTCAGGGTGCAGCGGGCGGGCGACAACATCACGATCACCCGCTGGATCGTCGACGCGCCGCCGCCGCCGACCTTCGTCAAAGCGGGCGGCTTCACCGGTAATGTCGACCGCTGGCAGATCATCAATTTCACCCCGCCCGCGTTCCTGCGCCTCGACGTCGGCGCCACGCCGACCGGCACCGGCGCGCCGCAGGGCAAACGCGTCGGCGGCATCGGCATGTGGAATCTCAACGCCATCACGCCGGAAACCGAGACCACCAGTCATTACTTCTGGGGGCAGGCGCACAACTTCGACATCCACAATCCGAAAACGACGGACATGCTGATCGAGCAGATCAGGACCGCCTTCCTCGAGGACGTCGCAGTGTTCGAAGCGCAGCAGCGCAACCTGCTGATGATTCCCAATCCGCCGCAGACCGACATCAACGCCGATGCCGGCGTGATCCAGGCGCGCCGCATCCTCGATCGGCTCTATCAAGAGGAGCAGGCGGCAGCGACAAAGGTCGCAGCGGCGGAGTAGAGGGCGGCGTGCGCGGAGTTTATCGCCCGTCATTCCGGGGCGCCACGAAGCGGCGAGCCCGGAATCCATAATCAAAGGCCGTGGTTATGGATTCCGGGCTCCCTCGCTGACGCTCGGGCCCCGGAATGACGGCCGGGGATCGACCTCGCCCACCCACGCAGCTCCGTTCGTCCCCGCGAAAGCGGGGACCCAGTCTTTGGCCTCTGGATTCCCGCTTTCGCGGGAATGAACGGAGTTTTGCTGCGCGGTGATTCACCTCACTGCGGCTCAAGCCCCGCAGCCTTGACGACCTGTTGCGCGAGCGCGCGATCGCGTCTGATCTCGGCTGCGAACTCGTCCGGCGTGTTGATCGCCGAGACCAGACTGCGGGCGCTGAGATGGCGCTCGCGGAAACCCGCATCGGCGAAAATAGCGGCGACTTCACCCGCGAGCTTGTCGACGATCGGCTTCGGCGTGCCGGCCGGCGTGAACAGCCCGTACCAGCTTCGGGACGGCGGCCCAGCGTAGCCGGTCTCCGCTAACGTCGGCACCTCCGGAAAAATGGGCGATCTAATGTTGTTGAGCATGACGAGCGGCGTCATCGTGCCGGCGCGAATCTGCCCGATGACATTGCCTTCGCCGATCAGCGCGATCGGGGTCGAGCCGCTCAACACCGCGTTCACGGCCTCGCCGCCGCCTTTGAACGGCACGCGCACCCAGTCCGCGCCTTTCTCCGTCTTGAGTGTCTCCATATAGAGCGCGAGCGGCACCGAGGCGGTGAGATAGCTCAACGTGCCGGGCTTCGCCTTAGACAGCGCGATCAATTCCTCGATCGTCTTGACGTTGAGTTGCGAATTCACCACCAGCGTCTGAATGAGATGGAACAGATTGGTGACTGGCTGCAATCCCTTGTCGGGATCGAACGGCATGGTCTTGATCAGGAACTGATTGTAGGCAATGGGCTCCGCATTGAGGATGCAAATCGTATAACCGTCGGGCGGGGCCTCGGTGCAGGCGCGGGCGCCGACGTTCTGCATCCCGCCGGGACGGTTCTCGACCACGACCGGTTGGTGCCAGCGCTTGAGCAATTCGTCGCCGAGCGCGCGCATGAACGCATCGCTGATCCCGCCGGCGCTGGTGGTGGTCAGAGCCCTGATCGGTCGCGCGGGATAATCCTGCGCGAGCGCCGAAGGCGCGAGCGCAACGAGCGCCAGGATGAACAGGGCTTTCAACATCGGTCTCATTTGCAAATCGTGCCCGAGCTCAAAGACACTCTCCTCCGTTCGTCCCGCGAAAGCGGAAATCTAGACCTCATGGATTCCCGCTTGACGACGCACTTAGCCGAGAACCAGTCTCCTAACCAAACTCCCTGCTAACAGGGAAATTAACAGGGAATTTCAACGCCAGCTGCAATTTGTTGACGACGGACTGGACCTCGAGGCTGCGCACCACTCCCCGGTGCCGCAGTCGGCCGTCGATGGCCTCTTGGCCGGCCTGCAGCGCGTGTTTGACGCGGCGGTTCGGATGCTAATCGCGCCAGCGATCTCGGTCGCGGCCGCGTTAAATTTTTTTACTTGCCGTTTACGGCTAATTGGCTTGTCGCGGTCCGCCGTCGGTCACGACATTGCGAAATCGGTCGTTCACGGCAGCTATCGCCCGCATGCGGACAGCGATAAAATGCGCGCCCTCTGCAACTCAACGAGACGGTGCTTGTAGTCCCCCGCATAGGAGTTCGATCCCATGAGTACATATACAACATCCGTCATCATCTCCGCCGCCGTCAGCGTTGCAACACTTGCAACCGCTCACGCCCAACAAAACGTCGTGGCAATCCCCGACAATGACAGCGTCTATATCGACGCAAAATCGTTTCAAGTTATTCCGGGAAAGGGAAAAGGCGACGCCGCACCTCAAATCAGAGATTTAGCTGCGCGCGAGCTTGGCCCTGGGGCAATCATCATCCGTTCGGGGAATAAGCTCTACATCGCCGAAGGTCAAACGCTGCGCGGTGTTGTCAGCGCCTACGCCTCCGATCCGCGACAGTATAATCCGGGCCTCACCGGCGGCGGCAGCATCGGCTATAACCAGCAATTCGCCTACGATCCGCGGCAGTACAATCCGGCCCTCACCGGTGGTGGCAGCGCCGGTTATAACCAGCAGTTCGCCTACGATCCGCGGCAGTATAATCCGAACCTGACCGGTGGCGGCAGCGTCGGTTACAATCAGCAATTCGCCAACGATCCGCGGCAGCCGCAGTACAATCCGAACCTGACCGGTGGCGGCAGCCCCGGCTACAACTCCATGCTCATGCAATTCGCGAACGACCCGCGGCAGCCGCAGTATAATCCGACCCTCACCGGCGGTGGCAGCCCAGGCTATAACGCCACGGTCTTGCAATTTGCCTACGACCCGGACTACGTCCAGTACAAGCTCAAAAAGGCCTTCGAGGAAAACTGGATCCCGGCGAGTGCAAAGTGACGGGGCAGCGAGCCTTTAATATTCGCGGGAGCGGGTTGAACTAAGCTTCTCCGCCCCTCGATCTTTTCAAAGTTAAAACGCGCGACGTCCCTCGTGATGATTAATCCCGTCGCGGGCGATCAATTATGGAGAAGGGGATGAGCACTCTCCAAGGCAAGTCGATAAGCGCCGTCGGTGTCATCGTTGCCATTGCATCAATCGTGTCAAATTTGGCGGTGGCCCAATCGCAAACGCTCCCGCCGGCCGCGATTGCCGACAATGACAGCATCTATATCGACGGAAAGACCTTGGCCATCACGCCAGGTCGAGCGAAAGGCGACATCTCGGCTCAGATCGAAGCGCTTGGGGCCCGCGATTTGGGTCCCGGCGCAATTATTTTTCGTTCGGGGGAAAGGCTTTACATCGTCGCCGCCCCGGTACTCGTGCCAGGCGCTCGTAACCAAGCCGGTCAGAATGCCCCCGTTCAAAACGGTCAAACAAATCGCGTCACGAGCGAATATGTCGTGCCCAAAAGCGCCGAGCTTCAGGAGCTCTACGGCATGTTAAAGGAGCATCGTGTCCTCGAGGACATGCAGGGGATATTGAGTCCGTTTCGTCTGCCTGAGGAGTTGACCCTCAAAACCACGGAATGCGGCATGGTGAATTCCTGGTACAGCCGAGAGAATTCCAAACCGACGGTGACCATCTGTTACGAGCTTTTGCGGCACATTTTGCAATCCCTGCCTAAGAAAGCGACCCCCGGCGGAATAACGCCGAGGGATGCAGCAGTCGGCCAATTCTTCTGGCTCACGACCCACGAGGTCGGACACGCAATGTTCGATATTTTCAAAGTGCCGATATTCGGACATGCGGAAGATGCCGCCGATAACTTTGCCGGGTACATCATGCTGCAATTCGGCAAGGAGCGAGCGCGGCGATTGATCGCGGGCGGCGCTTGGGCTTGGCGGATGTACGTAGCAGATTACAGAACGAACCCCATCGTGCAGACGCAGTTAGCGGGCTTTGCCAGCAACCATGGCCAGCCTGAAGAGCGCTTTTATAATCTCATGTGCCTGGCCTTCGGTGCCGACCCGGTGACGTTCGCCGATTTGACTCAGGACGGATACTTGCCGCCAAACCGCTCGCCCAGCTGCAGATTCGAATACGACACGCTCGCCTACGCGTTTCACCGCGAAATCTCGCCCCATATCGATCAACAGATGGCGAGGCAGGTCTTGGATACGGCATGGTTTTCGAACGCGCCATCGACGAACTCAACGTCACCCCGACCGAGATGATCCCGCGGTTTGTGCGATCAGCACGTCCTCACCGCGCCAGCAGCTCCTTCACCCATCCGCTCGCCTTGCCGAAATCGATCTTGCCGGCGTAGCCCTGCTTGAGCGCCGCCATGACCTTGCCTATGTCCTTCATGCTGGTCGCGCCGGTCGCCTTGATGACCTCGGCCACGACCGTCTTCGCCTGCGCCTCCGGCATCTGCTTGGGAAGGTAGGCGCTGATGATCTCAATCTCGCCGCGCTCACGCGCGGCAAGTTCGGCGCGGCCGGCTTTGTCGTAAAGCTCGATCGCTTCCTGGCGCTGCTTGATCTGCTTCTGCAGCAGCCCAAGGATCTCCTCGTCGGAGAGCGCATTCTTGCCCCGGCCCTGCGCCTCGATGTCGGCGTTCTTGAGAGCGGCATTGATCAGGCGCAGCGTCGAGACGCGCCGCTCGTCGCGGGCTTTCATCGCCTCTTTTAAGGCGGTGTTGATCTCGTCGCGCAGCACGGCTATGGCCTCTCGCAAAGTCGCGCCCCGAGTCGATCCAGAAGGAGCCCGGCGGCGCGTTCAACAATTAGGCCTTCGATGCGCCAGAAACAACCTCCCGCGGACGATCACGCCAAAGCGTCTTGGGCGGAGACGAAAGCGAGCGCGCTGCTCGTGCTCGCCGACGGCACCGTGTTCGAAGGTCTTGGCTTCGGTGCAACCGGCCACGCCGTGGGCGAGGTCTGTTTCAACACCGCCATGACCGGCTATCAGGAAATCCTCACCGATCCGTCCTATGCCGGGCAGATCATCACCTTCACATTCCCGCATATCGGCAATGTCGGCACCAACGAGGACGACATCGAGACGGTGAACATGGCGGCGACGCCGGGAGCGCGCGGCGTCGTGCTGCACACCGCGATCACACCGCCGTCGAATTACCGGGCGCGGCGCCATCTCGACCAATGGCTCAAAGCGCGCGGCGTGATCGGGCTTTCCGGCATCGACACGCGCGCGCTCACCAGCCGCATTCGTGTCAACGGCATGCCCAACGCGGTGATCGCGCACGAGCCCTCGGGCCGATTCGATCTCGAGGCGCTTAAGCAGGAAGCGCGCGAATGGCCGGGCCTCGTCGGTATGGATCTGGTGCCGATGGTGACGTCGGGCCAGCGCTTCACCTGGGACGAGACGGCGTGGGAGTGGGGCAAGGGCTATGGCCGGCAGGAGCGGCCATGCTTTCACGTCGTCGCCATCGACTACGGCATCAAGCGCAACATCCTGCGCCAGCTCGCAGGCAAGGGCTGCCGGGTGACTGTGGTGCCGGCGCAGACCTCGAGCGAGGATATTTTTGCGCTCGCGCCCGACGGCGTTTTTCTCTCGAACGGCCCGGGCGATCCGGCCGCGACCGGCGCCTACGCCGTGCCGGTGATCCGCGACGTCATCGACAAAGGCATCCCGACCTTTGGCATCTGCCTCGGCCATCAGATGCTCGGCATCGCGGTCGGCGCCAAGACGATGAAGATGCACCAGGGCCATCACGGCGCCAACCATCCGGTAAAAGATCTCACGACCGGCAAGGTCGAGATCACTTCCATGAACCACGGCTTTGCCGTCGATAGCGCCACGCTGCCGGCAATCGCGGCCGAAACGCATGTGTCGCTGTTCGACGGCTCGAACTGCGGCATCGCGCTCAAGGACAAACCGGTCTTTTCGGTGCAGTACCATCCGGAAGCGTCCCCCGGACCGCGCGACAGCCACTATCTGTTCCAGCGCTTCGTCGAGATGATGGAAAAGAAGAAACGAACTTGACGACCGGGTGCCGCAATCTCCTGGCCCTCCTGCTGACCGCGACGACGCCTGCGGTAAGCGCTGCTCAGTCGAGTTCACCGGCCGACGCCGCTATGGCGCTCCTCAGGGCTTATCCGGATTTCCTCGATCGGATCGAGGAGAACGATCTCGTCTGGAAGGACGGAACGCGCATGCGCATCGATGACGGCAAGGGCGCGAAAATTTTCGATGAGCTGCTCGATGATCCCGACATCAAGGACATGTTCTTGATGAAATATCCTCTCGGCGAGCAGGGCCTCGCGCCAGCCGTCAATTTTGATCCGGGGCGCATTCGATATGCGCCGTTGTTTAAGAAGATGTACGGCGACTGCCACAGCGCTGGCTTCACGGCGAACATGACCGACATCGTGTGGCTGCCGAGCAATAACGGCAAAAGGCTTACATTCTCGAAAATCAACGGAGCGGCGCTGGCCTTGCAGCACGTCTCGGACGAGCTCGATAAGCTGCCGCAGCGTTTCCTTACCTATCTAAAACCGACCCAGGGCACCTACAACTGTCGCTTAGTCGCGGGCACGAACCGCGAGAGCACACACGGGCTGGGGATCGCGATCGACATTGCCGGCGCGCATTCCCACTACTGGATGTGGTCGAAGCCGGATGCCGACGGCCGCTATGTCTACAAGAACGAGATCCCTTGGGAGATTGTCTGGATTTTCGAGAAGCACGGCTTCGTCTGGGGCGGCAAGTGGTACCACTACGACACCATGCATTTCGAATACCGGCCGGAAATCGTCTTGAAGTGAACGAACGTGGCGACGCCACACGACAGGGGATTCGCCTTCACCGTTTGGCGGGGGCGCGTCTGGTCGGCAGCGCTGCGGCTTCGAGGCGTGCCGGCATGCATTCTACAGCCGGGCACATTTGGTCTGACCGATCCCTGGGAATTGCCTTTAAACGAAATGAAATTGGTCAAGGTGATGGGTCGTGGCCATATCCTGTGGTACGGTCCCGTAGTGTGGGTCGAGCGGGCTCGCCGCGCTCGTATCGTGCGCGACGTCCAGAAGGTGCTGGACCTCGACAACTGTGGCGTGATCGACTCCGGTCATATCCAGTTTGAAATCTCCGGTAGTCTCGCGGCCGATGCTCTTCCCGAACATAAATTGATCGCCGCCGATCTGCTCGGGTGCTGCGTGCGCTAGCCCCGCGCCATGACTGTCGAAAGCGTTTGCGATGGCTGGCGGAGGCCGGCCCATGGTTCCCACTCGGCTCGCCCGACGACGGCGTCGGAGCGAGAGTGGGCGCATCGTATATGGTCGCTTCCGGATAGGTGCTGCCGTCATCAACGAACTTGAAGTTCGCCAATTGGTTTTCGTCAAAATGAGGATGGGCCTGGTGAGCTCCATCGGCTGCAGGGACACCGCTATCGTCGACCTGCGCCGGCATATGAAGGGAGTTATCGGCAGACTCCTGCAACAACTGCTTTTTAGCGATGGAGTTGAGTCATCAAAGTCTTTGATCGCCCGATCGTAGTCACCCTTTTTTTGGTAGGCGACGCCAACCACGGAACCGTCAGAGTCTTTTGGCTTGATGATGATGTCTCCAGCGTTGGCCGCGCCAACAGCGACAAGCAATAGGGCGAGGATGGCAGCAAATGACTTCATGTTTGATGCTTTTGTCGGATTCATTGGAAGAGCTGCCGTCCCTATGGACTTACAAGCATGACCGCATAGTACGTCATGCTTCCCCCCATGCATTGATCTGGATCAAACTTAGGCGATGTTCAGCGGCAATGCGGTTAACGCCAATTGCAGCTTTTGGGCACAACCGGACCTTCAGCAAAGTCTGCTTTCACGCCGCTATCAGCACACGGCAAAATGGTTGCTGCGCAAGAGAGCCGGAAATCATCCGGGGCGCATCGCAACCTGCCGGCCCGCTCGCGCGTTCATATCGCAGGAGCGCCTTTTCAAAAGAGGCATGATGGCAAAGTCGAGCCGACCGGGTGAACCGCTCGTGCTGATGTTTCGCGACGACGGCTTAATACCCAACAATCCGCGCCTGCCGTTTCTCGTCTACCTCGGCGCCATCGATGTCGCGGGCGCAGATCACCCCGAGCGCGTCATCGAGAGCACGTTTTCCGCAAACGGCTGGGGCGATATGTGGCGCAACGGCATTTTTCCCTACGTGCACTATCACTCCATGATCCACGAGGCGCTCGGAATAGCGCGCGGGCGCGCCAAGGTGCGTTTCGGCGGCGAGCGGGGCGAGGTGCTCGAGCTTGCGCCGGGCGACGTCGCGGTGCTGCCGGCCGGCACCGGCCACCAATGCCTGTCGGCGAGCCCCGATCTGTGCGTGATCGGCGCTTACCCCAAGCGCGGCAGCTACGATCTGTGCCGGGGCAGCAAGGCGGAGCATGCCAAGGCGCGCAAAACCGTCCCGGAAGTGCCGCTGCCGGACAGCGATCCCGTGCACGGAAAGGCCGGCCCGCTGACCACGCTCTGGCGCAAGGCGCCGGTTGCCCTATAGTCCGCCGCCTCGGAGGGGAAGCGGGGGACATGCGCGATGGGCGATTGGATCGCCTTCTGGGATTCCGAGCACTCGATCTACGTTAACGCCCGCCACCGCGACGTGCACTACCGCACGATCGCCGAGGACATCCGCGCACACGTGCCGCCAGGCGCCACCGTACTCGATTATGGGTGCGGCGAGGCGCTGCACGCCGAGCTGATCGCCGCCTCGGTACGAGCGCTGATCCTGTGCGAGGCCGCCCCAAAGGTGCGCGCCGCGCTCGCGCGCCGCTTCGCGGCTCATGCAAACATCAAAGTGTGTGCGCCCGAGGAGGTCGCGGCGATGCCGGCACAATCGCTCGACGCAATCGTGCTGCATTCGATCACGCAGTATTTGACCCCGCCAGCACTTGATGCGCTGCTCGTGACGTTGCGCCGGGTGTTGAGCGATCAAGGCATTCTCATCGTCGGCGACGTCATCCCGCCGCATGTTTCCGCCTTGGGCGATGCGGCGGCGCTCCTTCGCTTCGCCGCGGCAAATGGATTTCTCGGTGCAGCCCTCGTCGGGCTCCTGCGCACCCTGCTCTCGGATTATTGGCGGCTGCGCTCGCAACTGGGGCTGACCCGCTACGCCGAGGCGGCGATGATCGCAAAGCTCGCGGGCAGCGGATTTTCCGCCCACCGCGCGGCCGGCAATATCGGTCACAACAGCGCGCGCATGACATTCATCGCCCGCCCGGCGTGAGCCAGCGGCAACGATCCGGCTTCGCCATGCTCTCGCTTCGCTCGGCCGGGGCGGTCGGGACGATGAAGATTCGCTCGAAGATTCGCTTTGAAGATTCGCACGAAGATTCGTTTTGTTTGATATGTGGTCGTACGCGACGGGGAAGGCTCCGGTGCGGGAGCTGCTGCAGCTAAGCCATTGCAATACAGGGCTTTCTCATATCCGCATCGAGGCAGGCTGTTTCTCTCATTTTGTGCTTGACTGCACATTGCGATCAACCTATGTACACGTCCATCCTCGCTCCTGAGGGGTGTCTTCTGCAGAGACCACCTGAAGACGGGCGAGGAGTGGCGTCCCGCGGCGCGCGGCTGGTAACCGCTTGCCCCGGGAGGCCCGGGACCCCGCCCGCCAGGCACTAGGACCTGGCTGCGAGGAGCGGATCCGGAGCAAATGCCGGAGAAGGAAGCGCGGGACCGGAGCCCAAAATCGCCACGGTGGAGCGCCGAGAGGCGTGCGTCTCTCGCACAGGGGACGCAAGGCGCCTCACAAGCGCCTGGCGTGCTCCGCTGAGCACGCCCACCGGGTGCCGGCAAAAGCACCCGGTACGTCTCTCGGTGCTCCGCCCACCCCTCATTCGGGTGAGCGAAGCCAAAAAGTCAAAACCCGGGCGCAAAAACGCGCCGCGGGAACGAAGGGATGTTGTGTGAAACATGGTGAGAATTGAATGATGTTGAGCAAGCCGGCGGTGCCCTTCCCTGCCCGCCGATTCTGGTCTAAAGAGCGGCCCGCGCGCGGGGACGCAAACCTCTGCGCCGCCCGAAGGACGCGCAAAAAGCGCGCCCTTTTTTTGTGCCCAGCGTGCAGAAATCGCCGAGCCACATGCCCAAGCGAACCGACATCTCCTCGATCCTGATCATCGGCGCGGGGCCGATCGTCATCGGGCAGGCCTGCGAGTTCGATTATTCCGGCACGCAAGCGGTCAAGGCCCTCAAGGCCGAAGGCTATCGGATCGTGCTGATCAACTCCAATCCGGCGACGATCATGACCGATCCCGATCTCGCGGATGCGACCTATGTCGAGCCGATCATGCCCGAGATCGTCGCCAAGATCATCGAGAAGGAGCGCAACGCCGTTCCCGGCGGATTCGGCCTGCTGCCGACCATGGGCGGGCAGACTGCGCTGAACACCGCGCTCTCGCTCAACAAGATGGGCGTGCTCAAGCGCCTCGACGTGACCATGATCGGCGCGACCGCGCAGGCCATCGACAAGGCGGAGGATCGCGAGCTCTTCCGCGAGGCGATGCAGCGCATTGGGCTGGAGACGCCGCGCTCCAAGCAGGTCAAGACCCTGATCAACGCGCTCGCCGCGCTCGAGGAGATCGGACTTCCCGCCATCATCCGCCCCTCGTTCACGCTCGGCGGCACCGGCGGCGGCATCGCCTACACCAAAACCGAGTTCATCGACATCGTCGAGCGCGGCATCGATGCCTCGCCGACCAACGAGGTGCTGATCGAGGAATCGGTGCTGGGATGGAAAGAATTCGAGATGGAGGTGGTGCGCGACAAAAACGACAACTGCATCATCATCTGCTCGATCGAGAATCTGGATCCGATGGGCGTGCATACCGGCGATTCGATCACCATCGCGCCCGCGCTGACGCTGACCGACAAGGAATACCAGATCATGCGGGACTCCTCGATCGCGGTCTTGCGTGAAATCGGGGTGGAGACGGGCGGCTCGAACGTGCAGTTTGCAGTCAATCCCGCGGATGGGCGGCTCCTCATCATCGAGATGAATCCGCGCGTGTCGCGCTCCTCCGCGCTCGCCTCGAAGGCCACCGGCTTTCCAATCGCCAAGGTCGCGGCCAAGCTTGCCGTCGGCTACACGCTCGACGAGATCGCCAACGACATTACCGGCGGCGCGACGCCCGCTTCCTTCGAGCCGACCATCGACTACGTGGTCACCAAAGTCCCCCGCTTTGCGTTCGAGAAGTTTCCCGGCGCCGAGCCCATCCTGACGACTTCGATGAAATCCGTGGGCGAGGCCATGGCCATCGGCCGCACGTTCCAGGAGAGCTTGCAAAAAGCGCTGCGCTCGCTCGAGAACGGGTTCACCGGGCTCGACGAAATCGCGATCGAGGGGCTCGGGCAGGGCGACGACAAGAACGCGGTGCGGGCCGCACTCGGGACACCGACACCCGAACGCATCCTCAAAGTGGCGCAGGCCATGCGGCTCGGATTTTCCGACCAAGATATCCACGCTTCGTGCAAGATCGACCCGTGGTTTCTGGGCGAGATCCGCGCCCTCATCGAAGCCGAGGCGGAGATCCGCGCCAAGGGCCTGCCCGCCACGGCCGGCGCGTTTCGCCGGCTCAAGGCGATGGGGTTTTCCGACGCGCGGCTGGGCAAGCTCACTGGGATTGCCACCGCGACGGTGACGCAACGGCGCCGCGCGCTCGAGGTGCGACCGGTGTTCAAGCGCATCGACAGCTGCGCCGCGGAGTTCGCCTCGCCCACCGCCTACATGTACTCGACCTATGCCGCGCCGTTCGCCGGACCGCCGGTTTGCGAGGCCGCGCCCTCCGACAAGAGCAAGGTTGTGATCCTAGGCGGCGGGCCCAACCGCATCGGTCAGGGCATCGAGTTCGACTATTGCTGCTGCCACGCCGCGTTTGCGCTCAAGGAAGCCGGCTACGAGACCATCATGGTCAATTGTAATCCGGAGACGGTTTCGACCGACTACGACACCTCCGACCGGCTTTATTTCGAGCCGCTCACCGCCGAGGACGTACTCGAGCTCATCGAGACCGAACGCTCGAGCGGAGATTTGCGCGGCGTCATCGTGCAGTTCGGCGGACAAACGCCGCTCAAGCTCGCCGAAGCCCTCGAACAGGCAAAAATCCCGATCCTCGGCACCTCTCCCGATATGATCGATCTCGCTGAAGACCGCGATCGTTTCAAAAAACTGCTCGACAAGCTCAAACTGCGCCAGCCGAAGAGCGGCGTCGCTACCAGCCCGAAAGCGGCGCGCGCGATGGCCGAGGAGGTCGGCTACCCGATCGTGATCCGGCCGTCCTATGTGCTCGGCGGGCGCGCCATGGAGATCGTGGCCGACGCCGCGCAGCTCGACCGTTACATCGCGCGGCTCGCCGGCGATCTCGACCGCCCCTCGGAGCTCGTGGTCTCGCCCAAGCGCCCGTTGCTGATCGACCGATATCTCTCCGATGCAATTGAAGTCGATGTGGACTGCCTCGCCGACGGCAAGGATACGACCATCGTCGGCATCATGGAGCACATCGAGGAGGCCGGTATCCATTCGGGCGACAGCGCCTGCGCGTTGCCGCCGCATTCGCTGGGCAAGGCCGCGATCGACGAGCTTGAGCGGCAGACGCGCGCGCTCGCGCTTGCGCTCGAGGTCGGCGGCCTAATGAACGTGCAATACGCCATCAAGAACGGCGACATCTACGTGCTCGAGGTCAACCCGCGCGCCTCGCGCACGGTGCCCTTCGTCGCCAAGGTCATTGGCGTTCCAGTGGCCAAGATCGCAGCCCGGATCATGGCCGGCGAGACGCTGGCGAGCTTCGGCCTCAAGTCCGCGGCGTTCGACCATGTCGGGGTTAAGGAGGCCGTCTTTCCGTTCGCCCGTTTTCCGGGCGTCGATACCGTGCTCGGGCCGGAGATGAAATCGACCGGCGAGGTGATGGGTATCGACCGCAACTTCGCGGTCGCCTTCGCCAAGAGCCAGATCGGCGGGGGAACGCGGCTGCCGCGCTCGGGCACCGTCTTCGTCTCGGTGAAGGATGCCGACAAACCCCGCGTGCTGGAGCCCGTTCGCCTTCTGGTCTCGCTGGGGTTCCGCATCATCGCCACCTCCGGCACCCAGCGCTACCTGGCCGAGCAGGGGCTGCCGACCGGCCGGATCAACAAGGTGCTGGAAGGCCGGCCCCACATCGTCGACGCCATCGCAAACGGGGAGGTTCAGCTGGTTTTCAACACCACCGAGGGAGCAACCGCCCTGGCCGACAGCCGCTCGCTGCGGCGCGCCGCCCTCTTGCATAAAGTGCCGTACTACACCACTCTTTCTGGGGCCGTCGCCGCAGCGCAGGGAATCAAAGCCTATCTCGGGGGTGACCTCGAGGTGCGCGCGCTGCAGAGCTATTTCGGCGGCAAGGCCGCATCCGGACAACCGGAGCCGGCTGCCTGACGGTTTGGGACAGGGTTCTAAGGTCGCGTGGCCGGAGATGCTTCGGCCCGCGATTGAAATTATTGTCTGTTGGCTGAAGTCGGAGGTTTAAGGAACAAATGGACAAGATCCCGATGACGGCAGAAGGGTATGCGGCGCTCGAGAACGAGCTCAAGCACCGCCAGCAGGTTGAGCGGCCTCGGATCATCCAGCAGATTACCGACGCGCGCACGCACGGCGACTTGTCGGAGAATGCCGAATATCACGCCGCCAAGGAGACGCAGTCGCACAACGAGACGCGCATCGCCGAACTGGAGGACAAGCTCGCGCGCGCGGAGGTCATCGACGTGTCGAAGCTCTCGGGCGACACCATCACATTCGGGGCGACGGTGACCTTGGTCGACGAGGACACCGACAAGAAACAGGTGTGGCAGCTCGTGGGCGAGCCCGAGGCCGACGCCAAGAAAGGCAAGATCTCGATCACCTCGCCGCTCGCGCGCGCGCTGATCGGCAAGGGCAAGGGCACTAGCGTCGAGGTGATGACGCCGAGCGGGGCCAAGGCCTACGAGATCAAGAAGGTCGAGTGGCGCTAGCCGGCTGACCGTGGACCGGGAGCGTCAGCCGGAACCGCGGCATGGCGCCGTCGCGGGGCATTCTCCATGAAATTCGGCGTGTTCGACCACATGGACGATGCGGGCGGCCCGCTCGCAAAGCTCTACACCGACAGGCTCGACCTGATTGAAGCCTATGACGCAAGCGGCATCTACGCCTATCATCTCGCCGAGCACCACTCGACACCGCTCGGCTGCGCTGCCTCGCCGGGGCTCTTCCTCGCCGCGCTGAGCCAGCGCAGCAAGCGATTGCGTTTCGGGCCCCTCGTCTACCTTTTGCCGTTCTACCATCCGCTCCGCTTGATCGAGGAAATCTGCATGCTCGATCAGATGAGCGGCGGCCGGCTTGAACTCGGCATTGGACGCGGGGTGTCGCCGTTCGAGACCCGCGCCTACGGGCTCGACTTCGCGCAGACCGCCGAGATCTATCACGAGGCGTTCCAGCTCATCCTAAACGGGCTTACCTGCGATGAGGTGACCTTCGAAGGCAAGCATTACCAGTTTCGCAACGTGCCGATGATCTTGCGACCACTGCAGCGCCCGCATCCACCGCTTTGGTACGGAATCACCATCCCTGAAAACGCCGACTGGGCGGCGGCGAACGATGTGAACATCGTGACCATTGCGCTGCGCCCCACTGTGCGCCTTATCCTCGATCGCTACCGCGCCGAGCGCGCCCGGCTTGGCAAAACACATCAGCCGTTGATGGGAGTGGCGCGCCACGTGGTGGTGGCGGAGGACGCGGCAGCACTCGAAATCGCGGGGCGCGCTTATCCGCACTGGCGAAGCAATTTCCGCTGGCTTTTCGCGCGCCATGGCGCCGAGCCCCGGATCGCGGCGCTCTATCCGCCCTCCTTCGACGAGCTTGCCGCGATTGACAACGCGGTCGCCGGCTCGCCCCGCAGCGTGCGCGATTTCATCGCTGCGGAGATCGAGGAGACCGGCAGCAATTATTTCGTCTCGTGGCTGGCCTTCGGCGATATGACGCTTGCGGAATCGCTGCGTTCACTCGAACTCTTTTCGCGCGAGGTGATGCCGGCCTTGGCGAGCGCGCCCGCCCATGCTGCACAATAACCAGCGCCACGGAACGCCCTCCCGCACTAGCGCATGTTAGCGGGCCTTTTGCTCCATTGGCACCATCGCTGCATCTTTGGAGTTGCGCAACGTCAGCGAGGTCTTGACATTGCGCACATGCGGCGCCGCGGTCAGTTCGGCGACGAAGGCCTGGAAGGTTCTTAGATCGGGCGCCGCGCATTTGAGGATGAAGTCGATCTCGCCAGACAGCATCCAGCATTCGCGCACCAGCGGCTGGGCGCGCACAAAATCCTCGAACGCCTTGAGATCGGCCTCGGCCTGGCTCGTCAGGTGCACCATAGCGAAAACGGTCACCTCGTAGCCAAGGAGCTTTTCGTCCAGCAGCGCACGATAGCCTTTGATGTAGCCGGCCTCCTCCAATGCGCGCACGCGGCGCAGACAAGGCGGAGCCGAGATGCCGACCCGGCGCGCAAGCTCGACATTGGTGATGCGCCCATCTTCTTGCAGCTCCTTGAGAATCTGCCGGTCAATGGCATCGAGACGGGCGGCCAAGGCAAAGGCTCCACGCGATTCGCGAACTCGCGCCCATTGTTAGCAATAGTGTGCCGCCCCGCGAAACATTATTGCGCAGCGGTAAAATGCCACCTGGCCCCCGGTAGAGCCTTCACAAAGCTGTGGCTCCTGATCTGCATATCTTGCATGGCTCCGGCCACGTCCTAAATTGTGCAGAGCGAACATGCGCATTTCGGGCAACGTCCCGAACCGCGCGACGCCAATGGGGAGACGCACAGAGCATTGGGCCGGCAGCACGACTAGCAACACGGGCTTTGGCTCAAGCGCAGAACAGGATCCCTCTTCGATGGGCAAGACCAACCGAGCCAAGCTCGTCATCATCGGTTCGGGTGCTGCCGGCTATACGGCTGCGATCTATGCCGCGCGCGCCATGCTGGAGCCGATTCTGATCCAAGGCATCCAGCCCGGCGGACAGCTCACCATCACCACCGACGTCGAGAATTATCCCGGCTTCGCCGACGTCATCCAGGGCCCCTGGCTGATGGAGCAGATGCAAAAGCAGGCCGAGCATGTCGGGACCAACCTCGTTGCCGGCCATGTGAGCAGAGTCGACCTCGGCCGACGCCCGTTCCGAATCGATTGCGATTCCGGCGATCACTATCTCGCCGACAGCGTGATTATTGCGACCGGCGCCCAGGCACGTTGGCTCAACCTGCCGTCCGAGCAGAAATTCAAGGGCTATGGCGTATCCGCTTGCGCCACGTGCGATGGCTTCTTCTATCGGGGCAAAGAAGTGCTGGTGATCGGCGGCGGCAATACCGCGGTCGAGGAGGCGCTGTTCCTCACCAACTTTGCTGCGAACGTCACGGTCGTGCACCGGCGTGATGCGTTCCGCGCAGAAAAGATTCTGCAGGATCGTCTGTTCAAGAATCCGAAAATTTCCGTGATCTGGGACACCGTGCTCGAAGAGGTTTTGGGCGAGGAGAACCCGCTAAAGGTGAAACGCGTCATTCTGCGCAACGTCAAAACCGCCGCGCGCAGCGAGCGTGCGGCGGACGGCGTATTCGTCGCCATCGGCCATACCCCCGCCTCCGAGCTGTTCGTGGGGCAATTGGACATGAAGCCCTCGGGCTACATCAAGACCGCGCCGTTCTCGACGGCGACCTCGGTGCCGGGCGTCTTCGCCGCCGGCGACGTGACCGACGACGTCTATCGGCAAGCCGTAACCGCTGCCGGCCAGGGCTGCATGGCAGCGCTCGAGGCCGAGCGCTTTCTCGCCCTGCAAGGCGAGGCCGAGCCGGCGGTGGCGGCGGAGTAAAGGCCGTGCGCAAATGAGCATGGACTGGGACAAGCTGAAGGTTTTCCACGCGGCCGCCGAGGCAGGCAGCTTCACGCATGCCGGCGAGCAACTCGGCCTCTCGCAATCGGCGGTGTCGCGGCAGGTGTCGGCGCTTGAACAGGAACTCGGCGTCTCGCTGTTTCACCGCCACGCGCGCGGGCTCATTCTCACCGAGCAGGGCGAGCTCCTTCATCACACCGCGCATGATGTGTTTATGAAGCTGGAAGCCGCGCGCGCAAAGCTGACTGACAGCCGCGAGCGGCCCAACGGCGAGCTGCGGGTGACCACGACGCCCGGGATCGGCGTGCATTGGCTCACCCCGCGGTTGGGCGAGTTCATCGAGCTCTATCCGGATGTCCATGTCACGCTCATCACCACGGACGAGGAACTCGATCTCGCGATGCGCGAGGCTGATGTGGCGATCCGGCTGCGGCTGCCGACACAGCCCGACTTGATCCAACGCAAGCTGTTCTCGGTACGCTTCCACGCTTACGCCTCGCCGGAATACATCAAGCGCTTCGGGACCCCGCGTGCGCTCGATGACCTCGACAACCATCGCATCCTGCTGTTGGGTGGCAGCACCGTTCCAAACTATCTCGAGAACCGGCGCTGGCTCATCGAGGTGGGGCGTAACGGCAAAGGTCCACGTACGCCGGCGCTCACGATCAACAATGTGCTGGGTGTGCTGCGCGCCTGCCAGCGCGGCATCGGTGTCGCCTTGTTGCCGGACTATCTCGTGGAGGAGAATGGCGGACTGGTGCAATTGTTCGGCGAATCCGACACGATCGCGCTCGACGCCTATTTCGTTTATCCGGAAGAACTCAAGACGGTCGCACGGGTGCAAGTGTTCCGCGACTTTCTCGTCGCCAAGGCGCAACGCTGGCACTTTTAGGCCGACGCGCGCATTGCACCGTGGGTGGCCCGAGTGGCCCAACCGGTGCCGCATGGCTGGCATGCAAGCCTTTGCATTGTGTGAGAGAATCGCCGCGGCATACTGCCTTCACTGGCGGCAGGCGGTTGCCCATCCTCCCAGATTGCAATCGTAGCGCCGTCAGCTGTTCCCCTCTGGAAGGTGATTGTCGGCCCCGCGCCGACAAACTAACCGGACCCGCAAGGGTCCGGTTTTTCTTTGGGCCTCGCTTTGAACGAACGTCGTTTGCTCATCCCGGCGTGGGCGGTCGCTTGCTTGCGCGCCCGCCGCGCACTACTTTGGTCGGGTTTTGAAAGCTCTACGGAGGGCGACCAATGGCCTGGACAACCCCGACCCTCATTGAGATCTGCGTCGGGCTCGAAATCAACGGCTATTTGCCGGCCGAGTTCTGATTCGGCGCATTCGCGTCGATCCTGAATGGGGCGATTAACCGCCCTCGTCCTAGGTTCCGCGGCGGGGGGAGGTTTTCCGCAGTGGAATTGTCGCTGCCCGACATGCCGTTTGGCGTGGGCGGGCGATCCGCGCGTGCGGCCGCGGACCCAGTCAAGCATTGCGGTCACCGCCGATGGGGAAAATTGGTTATTGATCAACGCGTCCCCCGATCTTCCCCAGCAACTCCGGCAAACCAAGCCGCTCCATCCGCGCGGCGAGAGGCGCGGAAGTCCGATCAAAGCGGTGCTGCTCACGGGCGCTGAAATCGATCAGGTCGCGGGCTTACTAAGCCTGCGCGAACGCGAACCCTTTCTGTTATGCGCTACCGCCGTCACGCTCGCCACGCTGGCGGAGAATGTGATGTTCGGCGTAATGGCCCCCGACGTGGTGAAGCGCAAGGCGGTTACTCCGGCAGCGCCGCTCGCTTTTCCAGGAGGATTGCAGGCGCAGCTGTTCACAGTGCCCGGCAAAATGCCGCTCTATCTCGAAGGCGATAAAGTGGAAACTGCGAGCGAGACTGCGGGCAATGTCGGCGTCGAGCTTTACGCCGGCGACGCCCGCATGGTCTATATCCCCGGCGCCGCCGCGGTCACCGCGGCGATGACGGCACGCATGCGAAGCGCCGACCTCGTCTTCTTCGACGGCACTCTTTTTCGCGACGACGAGATGATCACGACCGGAACCGGCGCCAAGACCGGCCGCCGCATGGGGCACATGCCGATCGACGGCGACGGGGGCTCCCTTGCCGCGCTCGAGGGGCTCGCCGGGCGCCGTATGTACGTGCACATCAACAACACCAATCCGATCCTAATCGACGGTTCGCCAGAGCGCGTGCACGTCGAACGCAAGGGGTGGGAGGTTGCCGAAGACGGAATGGAGGTCGTGCTGTGAAGCCGATGACCCCCGCCGACCTCGAGGCGCAACTGCGCGACATCGGCGCGCGGCGCTATCACCGCCTGCACCCGTTCCATGTGTTGCTGCATGGCGGTCAATGTACGAAGGGCCAAGTCCAGGCTTGGGCGCTGAACCGATACTACTACCAGGCGATGATCCCGCTGAAGGACGCGAGTCTCATTGCGCGCTGCAACGAGTCCGCCTTGCGCCGGGAATGGCGGCATCGTCTGGTCGACCATGATGGCGAGGGCGAAGGCGACGGCGGCATCGCGCGTTGGCTCAAGCTGACCGACGGTCTCGGGCTCGACCGCGACTACGTTGTTTCGCTAGCCGGGTTGCTTCCCGCCACGCGATTTGCGGTCGAGGCCTATGTGCATTTCGTCCGCGACAAGACACTGCTCGAGGCCATAGCTTCCTCACTCACCGAGTTGTTTTCGCCGCAAATCATCAGCGAGCGGCTCGCCGGGATGCTCAAGAGCTATGACTTCGTGAGTGCCGACACACTCGCTTATTTCTCTGCGCGTCCACCGCTCGCCCAGCGCGACTCCGACTTCGCGCTAGATTACGTCAAGCGCCATGCCAAGACCGCCGATGATCAAAAGGCCGTGCTCAAAGCGCTCGAATTCAAGTGCGACGTGCTATGGGCGATGCTGGATGCACTTTACCATGCCTATGTGGCACCGAAGCACATTCCACCTGGCGCTTTCGTGCCGAAGGGCTGAAG
>Ga0126381_100001333_pt1 | contig 26588 bp, 40 predicted proteins | sample PanSoiMetPlot_28_FD_96465 | JGI IMG/M metagenome (GOLD analysis project Ga0126381, IMG submission 96465) | Tropical forest soil microbial communities from Panama - MetaG Plot_28 | ecosystem: Environmental > Terrestrial > Soil > Tropical forest > Bulk soil | place: Panama | collected 2016-02-17
GTCAACGACATCGGCTCGCTCGGCAGCGACGCGCCGACGATCGAGGGCAAGCTGCAGGCGTTGTTCAACGCGTGGAACGGTCCGCTGATCTGGACCGGCATCTGGCCGTCGCCGGCCTCGACCGGATGGAATACCGAGATCCAGGCGATCAACGCGTGGGCGACCTCCTTCCTCGCCGGTCGGCCGCACACCCACGACGTCAGCGCCGCCATCTGGTCGACCCTCACCGTCGGCGGCGCGATGAACCCGAACTACCAGCTCGAGGGACCGAGCACGGTCAACATCCACTACAACGGTCCCGGGTGCGCCGCCGCCATGGCGGTCGAGGCGGCGTCGCTGCAGCAACCGTTCTGAGGTCGTGCTACCGTTGCGCCCTCGATTCGGTCGAGGGAGGCAGGCATGAAGATCGTCACCACGGGGGCGTTGCTGTTCGCCCTCGCCGCGGCCCCGGCGGCGGCCGCTGATTTCACCCAGGGCGTGCCGTCCGAGAGCGGCCAGCCCTACGCCGAGTGCGCCAGGACCGACCCGGGGGACGCCGCCCGCTGCGTCGAGACGCACCCGCTCACCCTCGGGCACATGATCGCGAACGCGCTCAACGCCCCCGTGGCGGGGCTCAAGCCGGAAGAAATCGTCGCGCGCGGTCTCCTGGCGCTCAAGGTTCGGGACGCGAAGGACCTGGAGCTCGACGACAAGGAACGCGACCTCGCCAAGGCCGCGCTGTTCGCGGCGGTCGACAAGCTCGGCTACAAGCCGGTCGCCGTGGTGCAGGTCCTCAAGGTGATCGACCCCGCAGCCGTCAAGGTGAAACCATGAGCACGAGCGCCGACGTCGCCGCCGCCTTCGCCTCCGTCCTGCCCCGCCTCTGGCCGCACGGGAACCAGCACGTCCCCGGCTTGGTCGAGGGGATGATCGCCTCGGCGCCGGCGGTGTTCGAGAAATACGGAATCAACGACAAGCTCACCCTCGCGGTGATGGGCGGCGAGTTCAGCGAGGAATGCGGCGGCGGGCTGGAGATGGTCGAGAACCTCAACTACTCGGCCGGCGGCCTGCTGCGGACGTGGCCGTCTCACTTCACCGGGAGCATGGCGCAGCGCTACGCGCACAACCCGCGCATGATCGCCGACATCGCCTACGGCGGCCGCATGCACAACGCGCCGCCGCCCTCCGACGACGGGTGGAATTTCCGCGGCCGCGGCCCGAGCCAGGTCACCGGGCGCGGCGTCGCGACGCCGACCCTCGAGGGATACGCGGGCCTGCAGTCGAGGCTCGCGGCGGACGGGTTGAACATCGACATCCTCGTCGACCCCGACCTCGTCAACGACCCTCGATTCGCCCTGCAATGCGGCGTCGCCGACTTCGTGCTGTGCGGCTGCCTGCCGTTCGCCGAGAAAGGCGACGTGCTCAACGCGACGAGGCGCCTCAACGGCGGGACCATCGGCCTCGCCGAGCGTCAGCAGTGGGTCGCGCGCTGGCGCGGCGCCCTGGGGGTTTGATTTTTTTCAACGGGAGGGAAGTCGCATGTCGTCGAGGAGGCAAGTCGTCATCGTCGCGGTCGCCGCCTGCGCGGCCGTCGCGGTCGCCGTCGCCGCGTTCGCCCAGGGGGTGGCGCCGCCGCCGCCCGTGCCGGTCAAGGTCGTGCCCGAGGGGATCGACTTCACCGCCGAGGCGCTCAAGGTCCTGGGCTCGCTCGCGACGATCATCGTGTCGGCGATCGCCGTCGAGATCCGCGGGGTCGTCAAGGACAAGGCCGCGCAGGACTCGCTCATCAGCGTGCTCGAGCACGGCAGCGCGTTCGTCGTGAACAAGACGGCCGGCGCGCTCAAAAACACCCCGCTCACCGTCCACCTCGCGTCCCCCATGGCGGCCGACCTCGTGCGCTACGCGAAGGACCTCGCCCCCAAGGCGATCGACCGCCTCGGCATCGACGACGTGCAGCTCGCCAAGATGGCGATCGCCCGGCTGCCGAACGTCAACGGCTCGATCGACGACAAGGAGATCCACGACATCGCCGCCAAGGCGACGGGGCGCGCGCAGGCGCCGCCGCCGGACCTCGCGGCGCTCGCCGTGGAGCTGGCCCCGCTGATAAGGGACGCGCTGGCCAAGCAGCAGGGCCAGGCCGGCCAGCCGCAAGGTTCGGGCGCGGCCTGACGGAAAAAACCCCCGACCGTGTCGCGGGCGCTACAGTCAGGCGCCCGCGACGCGCGTATCGTTCCGACGCGGCCCATTCCGGGCCGGGGGAGATTCTCTCATGAAACGGATTGTGATTGCGGCGGCCGCGCTCTGCGCGCTCGCGACCGCGGCGCCCGCCGCCGACTTGCCGGCGAAGTCTAAGACGTCGACCTTCGCGAACCTCCTGACCTCGTACACGGGCCAGGGCCTCTACGTCGGCGCCAACATGGGCGGCGGCGGCGGCAGCGCGAACGTCGCCTCGGCGAACGTCGTGGCCCTGCAGGGCCTCGTCGGCCTCACGGTCGGGTACGCCTGGACGTTGAGCCCGACGAACTTCGCGGCGATCGAGGCGGACTTCGACGTCATGAACCTGTCGACCGGGAGCAACGCGGGCCTGACGCTCAACGGGCCGGCCGACTTCGAGCAGAGGTTCATCTACGGCTTCCCGATGGGCAACCTCTCGCAGCTGCCCGTCGTCGGGCCGATCTTCACCAGCATTTTCGGGAGCAACTCCACGCTACCGCCGTTCCAGGCGCTGCCGCCCGGCGTCACCGCGACCAACTCGCACATGTACCTGTTCGCCGGCGCCGACGAGAAGGACGTGTCCGCCAACCTGGGGCTCGCGTCGAGCCGGGCGTGGTTGATCGCCCCCGAGGTCGGGTTCGGCAACCGCACGCAGCTCAGCAACGGGTTCGCGCTCGACACGTCGCTCGCGGCCCAGTTCGACTCGCAAGGGACCTGCGTGGGCTCGCCGTTCGGGAACATGTGCGGGAACATCGGCACGAGCTACATCGGCAAGCTCAAGCTGCTTTACTGAGAAAATTTCGCGCCAGGAACCAAGGGAGCGGGGGGCGCGTTTCCCCGTGACGCGCCCCTCGCCGGCGGTATGGACGCCCTGATCGCCATCGCGCAGACGGCCAGCCCGGCGTTCTCGGTGTTCTGCGTCGTCGTCCTCGTTACGGTCATACCCGTCCTATGGAAGCGTCTCCTCAAGGAGATCGACAACTCGAACAGGATGTCGCAGGCTGTCCTCAAAGCCAGCGAGGCGCAGGCGAAATCGAATTTGGCGGTCGCGCGAGCGCTCGCGGAGCTGAATGGCAAAGTCGTCGCCCTCAACGGCGGCAGCGGCAGGAAGCACAAGTGATGACGGTGGCGGCCGGCCACGATTGGTGGAGAGAGACGATGCATTCGATCGTCGCGTTCGTTCGGATGGCGTGGAACCCACCCGACCACCCGGTCGTCGAGGAGGCGATCCGGGCGGCCGACGAGACGGTGAAAAGTTCCGACGAGATCGTCAGGCAGACTCGCAAGCTTCACCAGTCAGACGCGTTCGGTAGTATGGTCCGAGGCATGCGCGGCGAGTCGGCGCGCGGGGGCACTGCTACCAGGCGAACGCGACGGAAATGATCGACATCTCGACGCCCCTCCTCGAACTGACCAACGCCTCGGTCGTCGTCATGTTCGCCCTCATGCTGGCGTCGTCGGCCGCGTATTTTTTCCACCAGATCGGCGAGCGCGAGACGATCCGCGAGGTCTACGCCGAGAGCAAGGCGTCGTTCGCGGCGACCATCTTGTTTTTCGGCCTGTTCGTGCGCCAGGCCATCGTGTGGTGGACGCGCCACGTGGTCGACCACGGATACCACCTCGGCCGCCCGTCGGCGCACGCCTTCAACGTCCTGCTGGTGGTGGCGAGCCTACCGATCCTGTGGGGCGGGATCTGCTGGATGCGCGCCGTCCTGCCCCTCAAGCTCGGGCCCACCGCCTGGGTGTTCGTCGCGCTGTTCTCGATCGCCTGCGGGTTCGCGTCGGTTCTTGTGTAGAGTCGCGAGGTCGTGCTCGAGCTGGTCGAGCGCGACGATGGTGGACCGCCGGCCGTTCGGCCTCGACCCGTCCCGGCGCAGGCCGTAGTCGTCCGGCGCCACGACGGGCGCGAGCAGGCGCTCGTCGCGAGGCGCCGCCGCCCTCGGGGCCTCGGGTTTCCCGTTCCACATCGAGAACGCTTGGTCGGCGAGCTCCACCCGCCGGCGCAGCTCGTCGCGCTCGGCGGCGACCTCGCCGTGGTGGCGGCCGAAATCCTCGACGTGGCGGCGGTGGTCGAGGTCGTCGCGCAGCAGCTCCTCGATCAGCACGCCCGCGTGGCGCAGCTTCTCGGTGCGCTCGTCGAGCGAGGCGGCGAGGTCCGCGGGCGTGACCTGGGGCGGCCGCTTCGGCGGCACCTCTTGCGCGCGCAGCGCGCGAGCGTCCTCGTTGGCGGCGCGCACGTCGTCCTCGACCGCCCTCGCGGCGGCCTTGTGGGCGAGCAAGAGGAAGACGGCGGCGATCGCGAGCGACGCGGCGGCCATCGCGGCGAAACCGGCGCGCGCTTCCGGGGCGAATCCGGAGAGCCACGAGAACAGCACGGCGGCGCCGATGGCGCTCGCGCCCGATCCGAAGGAAAAAATCATCCTGGTCTGGTTGGACATGGTCCGCTCCCTTCCTTGCTCAGGTAATGGTCGGCGTGGCGCGAGCGCCGGATGGTCGGCGACCAGCGCATGTGTTCGGGGACGGCGTCGCTCCACGGCAGGCCGTCGCTTCGCCCGGAATTTTTGTTTTTGCCGTACTCGACGAGCCCTTTGTCGCAGAGGGACGAGAGCCAGCACAGCACGCGCGAGTGCGGCGTGTTCGGCCTGATGCCGTCCTTGGGGTGCTCGACGCCCGCGAGGTCGTCCTCGGTCTTGCGCAGGCCGGCGAAGTCCGCGGGAACGAGGGCGAGCACGCGCAGCTCGTCCTCGGTGAGCGCCGGCCATCCGGCGAGCGCGGCGAGGGCGTCGCCCAGATCGAGGCACTCGACCCCGTCGACGAACCACTCGCGCTTGCGCTCGCCGTCCGGCTTTTCCTTGGTCGGCTTGAACACGTAATCGGTGAATCGCAGGCGCGGCCACCGCGAGCAGCGGTAGCCGTACCCGTACCCGCGCCGGCCCATGTTGTAGTGGGCCACGTAGTCGAACGAGACGCCCTCCAGCATCGCGGGCGTGACCTCGGCGACGAGCTCCGTCTCGACTCCATCCATTTTGGGCGCGCCCTCAGCTCTTGAGTTTTTCGCTGACTCGGATCGTCGTCTGTTCGCCGAACGCGGACGAGAACGCCTCGAACATCTCGGCCTCGGTCGCCCCGCAGGTCACGATCACGTCGATGGGCAGGGCCATCTCCGCGCCGTCGACGATGATCGCCCCCTTGAGGCCGTCGCTCCTGAGCTTGTCGAGGTTGCCGCGGCCCAGCCCGAGGATCAGGATCTTGCGGCCGTCCTTGGTCGTCGCCGTCGCTTTCATCATCGCTCGCCTCCGTCTTGCTCGCGGTAGTCCTGCGCGATCTCGTCCATGATCGCGATTCCCTGGTCGGCCGCCGCCTGGGTCATTCGTCCGGCGGCGACCTGTTTGCGGTAGAAGCCGCGGCGCATCGCGGCCTCTCGCTCGGCCGCGGCGCGCTTCTCGGCCGCGCTGAATCTCTTCACAGCCGCGTCTTGCGTTTCGACTTGGCGCCCGATTTCGGCTTGGCACGCCTCTCGCTTTTCGCGCCGGGTCCGTCGTAAGCGCCGGGCACGCGCATCTCGGGCGGCAGCCAGCCCTTGAGCTTGGCCGTCCCGGCGGCCTGCTTCGCGAGCGCGGATTTGTTCTCGGCCTTCGTGACCTGGATTCCCATGTCGCGCAGCGCCTCCTTGGCGGCGGCGGCCGACATCGACGCGAAGTAGTCCTCGGCGTCGAACCGCTCGCGCGTCGCCTTGGTGACCGCCGCCGGGGGCATCAGCGCGAGCAGCTCGCCGGCGCCGCTGTCGTCGTGCTTGGTGCGGGGCGCGAGGGGAAGACAGTCGGCGCGCCAGCACGTGAGGTCGACGCCCTGGGCCACCCACGTGGCGAGGACCTTCAGCGCCTGCTCGGTCGTGTGGCCGGTGGAGAGCCGCAGGTACTCGCCGAAGTCGTTCTCGTCGCGCTCGCCCCCCTTGCGTTGGCCGTCCTGGCCGCTGTCCCGGAGGTCGATGGTCGTCGGGCTCGACAAGCAGGCGAGCGAGGCGATCGCCACCGAGAGCGCGAGGCGCGGGTGGGCGGCCAGCACGTCCGCGGCCGCGAGCGTCATCTGTTCCGAGATCCGGCGCGCGAGCGCGTTCGACACCGCGGGCCCGTTCTCGTCGCGCTCGGCTTTCTTTTTGGCCGCGGCCTTTTTCTGCTCGGGCGTTTGCGTCGCGCCCTTCGGCAGCTGGACCTTCGACCCTGGCTTCACGTACCCCCTTGCCACCTCGATGGTGCCGTTCCACTGGTCGAACGACACGGTGCAGCCCGAGGCCGCCATCAGTTCCGCGCTGAATTTCCCGTTGCCCCCGGGGTGGACGCGCTTCCACGAGTAGATGTCGTTCGGCGCTTTCTCCTTGGGCATCACCCACGACCAGCCCTCGGCCTTGAGCTTGTCGCAGGCCGCCTCGACCTTGTCGTCGGCCATCGTCTTGAGCGCGGCGAGGTCCGACACGCTGACCTCGTCGTCGCGGTGCCCCTCGCTGAACAGCGTCTCGTTCACGAAGTGGCCGGCCGCCTCGTAGACCTCGCGGCCGACGAACTTGAGCAGGCCGCCGACGCGGACGCTCTGGCCGCCGAGCGCGCGCCGCACTTCCCAGGCGCCGCTCTTGCCGTGTCGCTTGAGGACGCTCACCTGGGTTTTGTGGTCGGACGTGAGCAGGAACGCCTCGGCCGTCCCGTCGCTGATCTTGCCCTCGCGCCACGCGGCGCGGACCTCGGGGGCGAGCTTGGCGAGGCCGAGCGCCTGGCGCACCTGCGACGGCTTCATCAGGTATTTCGCGGCGAGCTCCTCGACGGTCGCGCCGGCCTGGATCAGCACCTGAAACACCTCGTACTCGTCGACCGGGTGGAGGTCGCGGCGCGCGCTGTTGAGCATCATCGAGATTTCGAGCGGGTCGCCCGCGCCCTGCTGGATCGTCGGCACCTGGAACGCCGCGCGGTCCTTGTCGGGGATCATCGCCTGCAGCGCCGCGAGGCGGCGGTTGCCCTCGACCACGTACCAGAATCGCGAGTCCTCGCCGCCGCCCTTGATGACGAGAGGGACGAGGACGCCGAACTGGCGGATCAGGGGGATGAGGTCGTCGACCTCGCCGCGCCCGTACTTGCGCGCGTTGATGTCGCCGGCCGGGTGCTCGTGCCCCGGCTTGAGCGCCGCGAGCGATATGTACGTCAGAGCCCCCGCGTTCGGCACCGCGGCGGTCCCCGCCGGCTCGGTCGTCTTGGGTTTCGCGTTCATGGTCCTACCTCCGTCCTGGGTCTCCGTCGTTTCGGGGAACAGGTGCCGCCCCCGGGGGGTCCGAGTCCCGTAGCGTCCCCCGGGGGCAGCGAGGCGCGCGACGATCCGACGGAGGGAAGGTCGCCGCGCGCTTTTCGTTCTCAGGCGCCGCGATACCGCACCACCTGCATGACTTGGTCGCCGTGGATCTGCGCGCATTCCTCGCGCATTTTGGGTTTTACGTACGAGTGGATGTAACTCCCCGTCGCGAGGGCCAGCGCGGCCAGGAACTCGCGGTGGTCGGCCTTCGAGAGGATCGCGACCGCGATGATGCTCTTGGAGAGGTCGCGCACCCGCTCGGGCGCGCCCTTGCCCAGAAGCGCCGTCACGATGGGGTCGACGCCGTCGTTGATGTTGCTCATCGCCTCGCCTGCCTTTCCTTGATCCAGTGTCGCGCCGTGAACTTGACGTCCTCGTCCATGTCGGACTTGTCGACGATCCAGAACAGGTAATCCATCGGGACCTGATCCCAGTCCGAGTCTTTGTGCTTGCCGAACGTGATGCGCGGCAGCAGCGCCGGCTCGCCGCTGATCGCCACCATCTCGTCGATGGTGAATTGCTTCTTGAGCAGCATGCGGCGCAACAGGTGGGCGCCCACGTAGGCGTCGGGCCCGGCGCGGTGCGCGGGCGAGGCGAGCTTGCGGTCGACCTTGAGGTCGAGCCAGTAACGCAGCGCCTGCAGCGACCACGAGGGCGCCTGCGTCGCCATGCGCAGCGCGACCTTGTAGGTGCATATCCAGCGCGCCCCCGGGGGATCGAAGAACGCGCGCTCGAACTTCGCCACGTGGGCCGCGTAAACGACCGGGTCGCCGACGCGCATGTTCGGCTCGACCGCGGGCCACTTTGGCATCCCCTTCACGTCGTCGTCGACGAGGTGGTGGACCGCGCTCGCCTTCGGGCTGATGAACCGTTCGGGGTCGACGAGGTAAGAAATCCAATGCTCGGTCGGCTCGGTCGCCCCCGCCGGTTTCCACACCGGGATCTGCCAGCCGGCCTCGCCCAGGTCGATGAGGTCGCAATAGCCGGCCTCGCAGACGGCCGCGTCGGGCGGCTCGTCCGTCGTCTCGAAGTCGACGCAGCGGATCACGGTCATGGGAGCTCCGTGATCGTCACCCGGAACCGCCGCTCGGAGTGGTTCGGCACCACGTAGGTCCGGTAGGTCGCGTGCCCCAACTCGCGCAGCGCGGTCAGGCGGTGGTTGCCGTCGGCGAACGTCATCACGCCGCCCGCCGGCAGCTCGATCGCGATGGCCGGCTTGGAGAGGGCGGCGCCGGGGAATCGCTTGAGCAGGTCGATCTTCGCGCGGTCGAGGTTCTCGTAGTTCGGCGGCGGCATGCCGTCGAAACTGTTCGCGACCGGCTGACCGAACTCGCCGGCCAGCGCCGCGCGGGTGAGGCGCGTGACGTTCCACATCACGTTGCCCTCGCCCGGCACGTCGAAGTCGTACACGTCGTCGAGCGGGCCGGCGCCCTCGCAGCGGTAGGTGATCGGGCGCTCGCTCACGACTTGCCCCCCGTGGTGATCGCGCGGATCTCGGCGAGCAGCGCGAGCTTGAGCCCGTCCGACACCTTGTCGGGGCGGGCGAGCTTCTTCACCTCGTCGAGCAGGGCGTGGTCGGCGACGAGCCCCGGCATCAGCCGGAGCGCCTCCTCGCCGCAGTGAGCGCAACGCCCGCACGCGCTGCCGAGGAACCACGAGCCCCGGCAGCGGGCGACTTGCTCAAGCTCGACGGGCTTCGCCCAGAACCGGGACGCGTAGAGGCAGTGGAACACGCGTTCCATCGCCCCCGCGACGACCGTGCGCATCCGCGCGTCGAGCGGGGCCGTGATGATCTTGTCGCTGCCCAACACCGTCGCGTTGGGAACGTTCACGGCCGCCGCGTCGATCGACTTCACGACCTCGTCGCCGGCCGCGACGATGAAAGCCTGCAGACCGTCCTCGGCTTCCATGGCGGTCACCCCTGCGCCTTGAGGGCCGCCACCTTGGCGTCCTGCGCCCGCTTGCAGCGGTCGTACACGTCCTCGGTCACCCGGCAGGACGTGCGCAGGTCTTTCTCGCCCTTCCACTTCTCGCTCGCCCCGGTGGCGCTCGTCTGCGCCGCGAGCCACGCGGCGTGGTGCGCCTCGTACTCCTCCGGGGTCTTCGGCGCCGGCTTCTCGGCCGGCTTCGGCTCGGGCTTGGGTTCCGGCTTCGCCTCGGCGGCGGCCGGCTTGGGTTCCGCGTCCTTCTCGGCCGCCGGTTCCGCGGCCTTGCGCGTCTTGCCGCCGCCGCGTCCCTTGGATTGGCTCGCGGAGCCCGCCGGCTGGCCGTCCGCGGCGCCCTTGTCGCCCTCGCCCCCCTGCGCGGCGGGCGAGCCGGCGTCCCCTCCCTGGCCCGCGGCGGCGGGCTCGGTCGCCGTTCGTCGCTCGACCTCCGCGGTCGACCCGCTGCGCGGAGCCCCGGCCCCCTCGGGGTCGCCGCCGAGGACGTTGCCGGCCGACTCGAACCCGCCCGAAGTCATCCGGCGCGGGTCGAACATCTCCTCGACCGTGACGGAACCGTCGCGCAGTTGCTGGAACATCCCGCGCAGGGTCGGGATGTGCTCGATGCCGATCTCCTTGAGCTCCCTCACCCCGAGGTAAGCGAAGATCAGCGCGGGGGTGATCCCGAAGGCGGCGAGGGACCGCACCGCCCGGTCGCGCCGGTCGACGAGCTGCTCCTCGGTGCCGCGCACGATGCGCAGCGCCTTGTCGTAGATCGGGTGCCACAGGGGGCGCGGGATGCCGGCGAGGATGGCGTTGCGGCGCGCGATCGCGCCCGCGGCCTTCGAGGTCACGACGATCATGTCGTCGCTGAACAGGCGCCCCTTCGAGTCGACGATGCGGCGCTGCTCGCTCATCGTCACCCGGCGGTTCGACTGGAAGTCGACGAACACGCCGCCGCCGACCACGATCTTCTCCTTGCGGTCGGTGTAGAGCCAGCGCGAGTCGTCCCAACAGTTGCCGTAGGCCCCGGCGAGCGCGTTCGCGAACCCGATGGACGGGCCCACGATGGCCTTGCCGGCGCGCGGCAGGGCGTACACCGCGTTGTCCGCCGACGCCTCGTCGAAACAAACGATCTGGTCGAGCTGGTCGCGCACGACCTCGAGGTTGCGCGGGAACCGGTGCGCGGTCGCGATGAGCCGGTCGATCTCGACCGCCGCGAGGTCGACCGCGAGGGCGGATTGCTCCAGCGCGTTGAGCGGTCCCTGGACGCTCTGGGAGCGCGGCTTGTCGTTCTGGCGCTCGGGCGCGTCGTCGAACTGCGTGTCGTTCGGTCCGCCGGGCGCGTTGGGATGGTCGTCGTTCATTGCCTACCTCCGTCGAAGGGTTGTGGATTCGCCATTAGGGACGACAATCATCGGCGTCGTCCACGCCGTCGTTCGCGGGCGGGCGCGTTCGCCCGCCGCATTTCCTTGAGGAGCGAGTGGTACTCGGCGTCGATCCACGTCCGGATCGCCGGCCAGATCAGCCGCGCGGTCACGATGTCGACACTGACGTGGCCGCCATTGTTCGATGCGCCGGACTCGCAGATACCCTCGACCGAGAACGTCGCGCCCCACCAGTCGCCCATCTCAGGCGGGCATTTATTGCGCCTAAGCTCTCGTTCAATGAACGAGAACATCTGCCGCGCGTCGCTCAGGATCTTCAGGCGGTCGATCTGATCGGGCGTCATTTGCGCGCGTACCACGGGGGCATTTCCTCGATCGCCAGTTCCTGCGGCTTCTCCAGCAGGAGCCAGGGCTCGTCCAGGCCGAACCGCTCGACGTGCTCGCGGTACGTGAGCAGCGACGAATCGAGGTCCCGTTCGGCCTGCATGTAGATCGGGTTCGCCTCGGCCGGCGTGATCGTCACCGAGTGGGTGATGGGGGAGCGCGACGCCTGGAAGAAAATAAACTGGAAGGCGAAGCGCGACGTGCGCGCGACCTGCTCGAGGAGGTCCTCGTCGTGGTCGCCCGACACGCAGCCGTTCTCGTAGAGGAGCGGCAGCGCGCGGCGCGCCCGCATGTAGTGCGCCGCCTGCATGTCGTATCGGTAGTTCGTGATGGCGTCGCGGCACGCGCGCTTGAACTCGATCTTCCGCCAGGTGGTGATGGACTTGAGGTCGCCGAGGCCGCGCGGCTTGAGCCAGTCGATGCGCGCCTTGCACGGCACCCACATGCCCTCGACCTCCTCGACCCAGAAGATCGACACCTCCGGCAGCCCGCCGGTGAACGCGGTCGCGAGGTGGGGGTTCTTCGAGATCATCGCCGAGGCGATCACGATGCGGTCGAAATCGACGGCCGCGATCATCGTCCTGCCGCCGGCGGCCGCGTCGGCCTTCGCCTTCTTGGTCGCCTGCCCCTTCTCGCTCGGCGTCATCGACCGGTCGTGGTCGGGCCCGCGCGCGTACTCCGCGTCGAACGCGGCCTCGCCCTCGAGCACGAGGCGGTGCATCGCCTTGCCGCGCGTCTTGGCGTCGCTGCCCTCGTCGTCGTCGTCCTCGCGGTTCGGGTTGTGGTGCGAGCCCCACCAGTAGTCGGTCGGGCTGTACCAGAGGTCGCGCACGTTCGACGACCCGAGCGAGGGGTCGCGGTGGTACTCGTCCTCGGGCAGGCCGAAATAGTTCCCCGGCGCGCGCGGCTTGCCGGCGTTCCGGCCGACCGCGACCTCGCGCGGCGGCGCCGCCTGTTTCGACGATGTGACGTCCGTCATCGTTCCTTGCTCCCTTCCTGGTTTGATCGCAGCGCGGAGCGCGCCGCGAAACTCGGGAACGCCTCGCCGATCTCGGCGATCAGTTCCTTCGACCTCTGCTCGGCGAGGACGAGCCCCACCTTGCAGCACATCGTTCGCAGCACGCAAAGCCCGAGGTAGGCCCCGTACATGGTTTCCTCCAGTCGCTTGATCTCGGCGTCTTTCGCCTCGATCGCGACCGCCGCGTGACGAAGCGTCTCGGGCCACGTCGACATTCGCTCGACCTCTCAATCGGGTTTCTTGCACAGCGGGTGGCTCCGGCCCGAGCGGGCCGCGAGGTCGAGGACCTCGCCCGCGTACTCGATCTCGCCGTCGGCGAGGGCGGCGTTCGCGTAGGCGACGAGCGCGGGCTGCGCGTAGGCGTCCTTGAGCATGATGACGAAAAACTCGTCCTCGCCCCCGGGGGCGTCCATCGTCACGAACCCGCCGGTTATGAGCAGGTCGAGGGCCTGTTTCAACTCCGGCGGCGCGCCGTCTATGCGGCGCAGGCGGACGACCGCGTACTTGCCGCGGCCGTCGTTGGTCAGGTTGCGGTCCAGCTTCATCGCCACAGCTCCCATGCTCGAAAAACGTCGACCGCGATCGCGCCGGCCGCCGCGAAGGCCCCGGCGGCGACCGCGACGGGGCGCCCCCAGGTCATCCAGGCCAGCTCGACGCGCGCGGACCACCGGTGTTTGTGGTAGCGCCACGACACCGGGCCGGTCGACCCCGCGACGAACCACCAGTCGGTCGCGAGGTCCCGCATCACGCGGGGGTATCGGTTGACGCTCATCGCCCGCCCCCGACTCGCGACGTGCCGTCCTCGATCACGATCCCGCGCTCGCCGCTCTCGTCGACGCGGCAGACCAGCACCACGAACGGCGTGCCGGCCACCATGTCGCCGATGAGCTTGAGCGACTTCGAGTCGAGCTCCGAGCCCTCGTCGATCATCACCACCTTGAGGTCGCCGGCCGTCGCCATCGCGACCGCCATGGAGGCGCGGATCTTCTCGGCCGTGCTCGCCTGCTCGAACGGCAGGCCGTTGAGCGTCACCCCGGATTCCGCGAGCGCGATGCCGGCCGGGAGCTTGGCGGCCGCGATCGCCTTGGCCTTCTCCTCGTCGAGCGCGTCGATGCGCCGGGTCAGGTCCTCGGACTGCGCCTCCCAGGCGGCGGCGTTGCCCTCGTGGCGGCGGCGCTGCGCGAACAACTGTCGCGCCTCGTTGGTCGCGGCCGACAACGTGACGCGCGCGCGGGTCGAGGTCAGGTCGTGCGGGGCTGGCAGGGGCGGGGCCTCGTCGAGGCGCGCCTGCAGTTCGCCGGCCTCTTTTCGGAGCGACGTGATCCGGGCCTCCAGCCGTTCGACCTCGTCGCCGATGGCGTCGATCCGGCCCCGCACCTCGTCGCGCCGCCGCTGGCGCTCGACGATCGTCGCGTTCTCGCGTTCCTTCGCCTCGAGGTCGCGCAAGGTGGCGGCCACGTCGATCGCCTCGGGCTCGGGCCCGTCGGGCAGCTCGATCGCCAGGGCGGCGTCGCGCTCGCGCCGCGCGTCCCGGTTCACGTCCGTGCGCGTGACGAACAGCGCGGCCCGCGCGTCGGCGTTGGCGGCGAAATCGAACCCGGGCACCAACCGCTTGAGCGCGTCGGCGCGCCGCTTGTCGTCCCAACGGTTGAACTCCATCGGGTCGAGCCACAGGCCCTCGCCCACCACGGCGTCGAGGAACGCCTGCGGCCGGTTCGCGAGCCGGCGCCCGCCGGCCATCGTGACCTTGATCGACCACGATTCCTCGCCGTCCGCCCCGGGGGTGATCGTCCGCTCGACCACGGCCCGGCCGAAGTCGAGGCGCAGCGACCCCGCGGAGGCGCCGCTGCGGATCGCCACCGGGGGCGCGGCCGACTTGCCCTTGAGCGCCGCCCAGAGGGCGCGCAACACGCTCGTCTTGCCCTCGCCGTTCGCGCCGGTGATCTCGACCACCTGCCCCCCGGGGCGGACGCTGACCGCCTTGAGCCGCAGGAAATTTTCCGCGCGCAGCTCGACCAGGCGGCAGTCGCCGCCCTCGCTCGCCGCCTTCTTCGTCGCCTGATTCGCCATGGAACCCTCCGTCGTTGGCGCCCGGAGGCTATGGGTCAATTTCCCAAGTCGTCAACAGCGGGGACGAGCGACAACGCGGGCGACAACCGAGCGACACCCCCGGGCGACGTTGTCGCTTGTCGCCTGTCGCTCGCGCTGTCGCTTGCCGCCCCCGAAGAACTAATGATCGCGCGCGCGGCCTTGGAAGGAAGAGGTCAGAGGGGCGGCTTCGCCGCCCCCTCCCTAGAGGATGGAGTCGTTGTCGCTCGCGGGCGGGTTCCGAGCAAGCGCGCGCCGCGAGGCGCGCTGTTCCCGAGTCGTAGATTTGACAATCGGGGAGATTGCCCCTTAGCGTCGGCGGTATGTCGATGAACGAGCGCCTCACGAAAGAACTCCTCGCCCTGGTGGACGCGTTCCAGGCCGTGAGGCCGCTCACCGACGTCACCCTCTCGAAATACTGCGCCGGCGATTCGAGGTTCGTGCCCGACCTACGGCGCGGCGCCGTCGCCGTCAGCGGGGTGAGGTACGACAACGTCGTAGCGTGGTTCTCGGCCAACGCCCCCGGGGGGATGAAATGGCCCCGCGGGGTCGCGCGACCGCGTCCGCAGAGTGGGGAACCGCGTAAGGACAAACGGCCGGCGGTCGCCTGACGGGCGCCGTGGGGCCTCAAGGAGGGAGGGCTGGCGGATGCTGCAGCGATTGAATTTCGGCGCGTCGTCTCCGGGGTGGACGGACGAGCGGGTGGAACTCCTCAAGCGGTTGTTCCTCGACGGCCTGTCGGCGAGCGCGATCGCCGCCGAACTAGGCGGGATCACGCGCAACGCGGTCATCGGCAAGGCCCTGCGCCTCGGCCTCAAGAAACCGGGCAAGACCCGGGTCACCGCCCCGAAGGCCCGCGCGCCGCGCAAGCGGATCACGGTCAGCAACCGCGTCCACCAGGGCAACCGTCTGCAGGTCGTCACGCGCGAGGTGCTCGAGCCCGAGCCCCTGCCGGTCGAGCTGCTCGACATCCCGGTCGGCCAGCGGTGCTCGCTCGTCGACCTCAACGACGGCAAGTGCCGATGGCCGGTCGGCGACCCGCAGTCGCCCGAGTTTTTCTTCTGCGGCGGCTCGCCCGTCGAGGGCCTGCCCTACTGCAACTACCATTCGCGCGTCGCCTACCAGCCCGCCGCGGCCAGGAAGGACAAGCGCCCCCACCCTTTTCGCTAGCTCACCCACCGCCACGCAAGGAGATCGACATGGCGAAGAACGGACCGCGCGCGACCCCGCGCACGAAGGCGAACGTGCCGGGCGGCAAAGCCGCCGGGAAAGGTCCGCCCAGGGCGGGCGACAACTCGAAGAACCTGACCCCCGACGAGGAGCGCGCGCTGTTCCTGTCGGTGCGCGGCAAGTGGCAGGCGGCGCAGAACGCGGTGAAGGTCGCGGAGGCCAAGGTCGACGACGTGGTGGCCGAGGCGCGCAGCGCCGGGTTCACCAAGAAAATGCTCCAGATCGCCGACGACCTCGTCACCACGCGGGGCGAGTCGAAGATCAAGGGCGAGATCGGCGACCGGCTCAAGGTGGCGCGGATGATCGGCCACCCCATGGGCCAGCAGTACGACTTGTTCGAGAAGGGGGTCGCCGCGAAGGTCGCGACGGTCGACCGCGCCTACGACGAGGGCAAGCAGGCGAGCATGGAGAACCGTCCGGCGAAGCCGAACGACGCGCCGGGCACCCCGGGGTACGAGGCCTACATGCGCGGATTCCACGACCACCAGCAGACGATCGCCGGCGGCATCAAGCCGCTCGACCAGCAGGCGCCGCACGGCAACGCCTGACGCGCGGACGATTCGCCGAACCTGCCCGGCGTCCGGCATGGAACGTCCCGGGGCGGACAGTGTGAGGCGAGAGGGCACGGCCAGCGACCCGATCCGCCGGGTAGGCACGGCCCTCAACTTTTTCCAGGGAGGCAGAGGATGCAGATTTTTTACTACGAGCCCCAGCGGGCCGCGGTGCACGCCGTCGTTCGACCGCTGATCGAGGCCGGGATCGGCTTCCAACCCGTCCGCGACGAGCTCCTGCTGATCGGCGCGCCGTTCGGCTCGGCGTTCGTGCGCGTCGTCGGTCACGCCGCGCGCGTCCCCGAGGAGATCGAGCGCCGGCTCGAACTCGCTGGCTTCGTCCTGATCGACGTGGACGACCGCTACCCGCGCGCCATCCGGGCGCGCCGCGAGAGGGGGCGGGGCGATGACTGAGGTCGAGCGCCTGATGAGCGAGATCGTCGACCTCCTCGCCGCCGACCCGGGGCAGAACGTCGACCCGCGCGCGTGGGCGCAGCTGCTGATCTACACGCCGAGGTTCGACGAGTCCGAGGCGATTCCGCACGTCAGCCGCCTCGCCGACGTCGTCCAGGCGGTCCTCGTCGCCTCGCGCAACATCGCGCTCGACACGGCGATCGGGGCTTGCGAGGTGATCCGCGACACGGGCAACCCCGGGGCGGCCGTGTGCGTCCTGGCCCTGCGCGATCTCAAGGCGATGGTGAACCAGGACGAGAAGGAAACGCGGCAATGACCCCGGAACAGGCGGCCGCCTACGTGATCGCCCAGGCGGCGTGCGTCACCGCCGAGGTCGCGGCGATGCAGCGGGCGAACGACGACCACGCCCGGCGCGGCCTCAACCAGCCGTTCAGCGACGCAGATTTTTCCGCGCTGATCGACCGGTACGGGATCGGGCACAACGCGGTCCTCGGGCTTTTCCAGGGCGCGAACCGATGACCGGCCCCTTCGTCGCGTGCTTCGACGTCGCCACCACCGTGGGGTGCTGCGACGGCGTCGTGGGCGGCAAGCCGCGCTACTGGTCGTGGGACCTGCGCGACGGAGGCGACACCCAGGCGCAGAGGTTCCTCCAGCTCTGGAATTTCCTCGGCGCGTACCTCGTCGAGAACCGGGTCGAGCGGATGTTCTACGAGGCGCCGATCCCGGTCGCCGTCATGCTCGACATCGGGAGCAATGAGGACACGCTCAACTTCCTCCGGGGCGTCGCCGCGGTGATCCAGCTCGCCGCGGCCGCGCACGAGATCCCGTGCGGCTCGTGGGGCATCCAGGAGGCGCGCAAGGCGGTCACGGGTCACGCGACGTTCAAGAGCGAGAAGGTGAACGGCAAGAAGGTGAGCACCGCGAAGCGCGAGATCATGAGCCACTGCCGCCTGCTCGGCCACGAGCCGGACGACGACAACCAAGCCGACGCGATCGTCGGCTGGTACTACGAGTGCTCCCTGCTCAACCCGCGGATTGCGGCCGCGCTCGCGCGGGACGGGATGCGGTCGCTGTTCTGAGATCGACGGCCGCGCTCGCGGCGATGGCACGCGGTCGAAAGAGGAGAGAACCTGACGCAATCGGCGAGCCCCCATGACGCATGGCTCTCATCCGCCGTGGTGAGAGTAACCCCTCCGTGAGGTTGGGTTGCTTGGGGGCTCACCTGTTGTGTCAGGACAACATACGGGGCGGTTGACGGCCATGGTCTATATCGCAAAGCTCGAACACTGTGGCGGATATGACTGCATGTCTCACGCTTGGCGTGTCGAGAGTGAGCGTGGGGATTTTGTCTGTTCAATTGATGAAGCAGACCACGGGCCGATAGAGGCTGAGCGGATCGCGCGCCTGATCGCGCAGCGCCTCTCGGACGGCGTACCTGGGCAATGACCGCTAGACGCACCATAGCTTGGTTTTCTTGCGGCGCTGCATCAGCAGTTGCGGCAAAGCTCGTTCCTGAGGCGCAACTTGTCTATTGCGAGACCGGCTCAGAGCACCCCGACAGCGAACGATTCTTGGCTGAAGTCGAGATATGGTGCGGTCGTCAGGTCATCAGGCTCAAGAGCGACCAATACACCGACACATGGGAGGTTTGGAACAGGGAGCGCTGGTTAGCCGGTATCGATGGCGCGAAATGCACTACTGTTCTGAAAGTCGCTCCGCGCCTGGAATTTCAGCGACCTGACGACATCCACGTCTTCGGCTACACTGCAGATGGTCCTGACTTCGCCAGGGCGAAGCGGTTGGGCGACAATTATCCTGAACTGTCCCTGATGTTCCCGCTGATCGAACGCGGGATCACCAAGGCCGCCTGTCTCGCCATGATTGATCGCGCTGGGTATCAGCTTCCGGCCATGTATCGGCTTGGCTTCCAGAACAACAACTGCATTCCGTGCGTGAAGGCGACCAGCCCGAACTATTGGGCACTGGTCCGCAAGCGGTTCCCGGCGCAGTTCGAGCGCATGGCCAAACTCTCGCGTGAATTGGATGTGCGGCTCTGCCGGATCGATGGTGAGCGTCGATTCATCGATGAGATCCCGGAAGACTGGTCAACGACCAACCCAATCCAGCCATCATGCGATTTTCTTTGTCACATCGCAGAGGCCGAAATGGCCGGCGGTCCTAGATGATGGGCGTTGCCGTGTCTCTGATCGATAAATCTGGAATGTTCCGAGCGCGCAGGCGCGGCAACCTCTTCGGGAGATGGGTAATGGACAAGATGATTGAAGCCGAGAACGCCAATCTTCGCGTTGAAAATGAACGGTTGAAAACGGCCCTCGAACACGCGATCGACCATCTTGTGCGGCTTGACGCTTTCATTGACGGGCAGGGCTTCCGACCATCTGTTCGCGGAACGGTCGCGCTTGGCCGCGCGGCTCTTGGGCCGCGGTCATAGCCGAGGAAAGCCAGTGCGAGATGAGCGAACCAACAACCACGATGCCCTCGACCTCATCGTCGGGAAGGTCCGCGAGCGCCGAGGGCGGGCCCTCGGCCGAGGCCGTCAAGCGCGCGAAAAAGACGCTGGTCGACCAGCTACTGGTGATCGAGAACCAACGCGAGCGGGTCGACCTGTCGATTCAGAGGCTCGACGACAACGGCCTCGCGAGCGAGACGCTGACCCACGAGCGCGACTGCCTCAGGGCGACGGCCGACACGCTGATGCTCCTCATGGAGTACGAGAAGCCGTTCGTCGCGATGGTCAGGGCCGACCGCGACAAGCGCGAGGCTTCGCGTTCGCGCCGCTCCAGCCGGGCGCCTACCGGTTCGTGATGATCGACCCGCCCTGGCGTTGGAAAAACTACAGCGCCATGCACAACTGGCGTTCGCCCGAATCGAAATACCAGACGATGGAGCTCGACGAGGTCGCGGCGCTCCCCGTGCGCGAGCTGCTCGAGCCCGGCGGCGTCGCGTGGGTGTGGTTCACGTGGCCGATGATCGCCGAGGCGCCCAACATCGTCGAGCACGCGTGGGGCCTGCGCGTCGCCACCGGGGGCGTCTGGGGGAAGCGGACCAAGGGCGGCGACCTGCGCATGGGGACCGGGCTCGTGCTCCGCGGCGCGTGCGAGCCGTTTCTGATCGCGCAGCGCGGTACCGGGCCGGGCATCCGCGGTCGCAAGGTCCGCAACCTCATCGAGACGTTCCACGCGCAGGAGGTCGACGGCCTCGCGCGCGAGCATTCGCGCAAGCCTGACGAGGTCTACGCGGTGATCGAGGCGCTCACCCCCGGGTGGAAGCGCGCCGACGTGTTCAGCCGGCAGGACCGGCACGGTTGGGATTCCTGGGGCGAGCAGGCCGGGCTCTTCAACGGGCGTGGCCACCCGGAATGATTAGCCGATAAGGATTATCTGGTCCGCGAGTCCCTCGCGGCGACGGAGGCAGGCATGGGCAAGAGATACGCGGCGGGGACGTCCGTCCCGGTCGATCGGACGCGAGCGGAGATCGAGCGCATCCTGGAAAGGTTCAAGGCCGACTCGTTCGGCTATTTCACCGAGCCCCGCAGGGTCATGATCGCGTTCCGCTGCAACGGCCGGAACGTGCGCTTCGACCTCCCCATCCCCGACAAGGCGACCGCCAAGAACCAGGACCACTGGGCGGCGGTCGTCCGCGAGAAGTGGCGCGCGCTCGCTCTCTGCATCAAGTCGAAACTCGTCTCGGTCGAGGCCGGCGTCGAGACGTTCGAGGAAGCGTTCATGGCCCACGTGGTCATGCCCGACGGCCGGACGGTCGGCGAGCACGCGCTGCCGCTGGTCGCGCGCAGCTACGAGAGCGGCGAATCCATCCCCCTGATTCCGCCCCCGGGGCGCGCGCCCTGAGGGCCGGCGGGATGGTCGCCGGAAACATACCCCAGTCGTTCCTCGACGAGCTGCGCGACAAGCTCGCCGTGTCCACCGTGGTGGCGCGCCGGCTCAAGGACCTGCGGCGCGACGGGCGCGAGTGGAAGGCGCTCTCCCCCTGGAACAAGGAAAACACGCCGTCGTTCACCGTCAACGACGACAAGGCGCTGTGGAAGGACTTCAGCAGCGGGCGCGGCGGCGACATCTTCAAGTTCGAGACGGAGATGACCGGCTGCACATTCGTCGAGGCGGTGCGCACGCTCGCCGACCTCGCCGGCCTGCCGGTGCCGGGCGATCGCCGCCCCGCGCGCAACGGCGCGTCCGACCCCGCGCCGGCGCCGGCCGCGCGCCGCGGCGGCGAGCGGCAGATCACGGCGACCTACGACTACGTCGACGCGGACGGCGGGCTCATCTATCAGGTCTGCCGTTTCGAGTGGGCCGAGGACGGGGACCGCAAGAAGTCGTTCGCGCAGCGCCGCAAGGTCGCGGGCGCGGGCGGGTGGGTGTGGGGCCTCGACGCCGCGACCTACGTGCAGGCGCGCAACGGCGACTGGTACCGCCTGACCAAGGACCGCGAGAGCTGGCCGGGCGCCCGCCTCGAGGTCGCCGACGACGTGGCGCACGGGCTCTACCGGTTCGACGCGCTGCGCGACGAGATGGCCCAGCCCGAGGACGAGCGCCGGATCGTGTTCAGCCCCGAGGGCGAGAAGGACTGCGACACGCTCGCGGCCTGGGGCCTCGTCGCCACCGATTCCTCCGGGGGCTCGAAGAAATGGTCGCCTTTCCACGCCGAGCAGCTGCGCGGCGCCGACGTGGTCGTGCTGATCGACAACGACAAGAGCGGGCGCGAGTACGGACTGGCGAAAGCCGCGTCTCTGCGCGGTATCGCGGGGCGCGTGCGCGTGCTCGACTGGCGCGCGGCGTGGCCCGCCTGCCCCGAGGGCGGCGACGTGACCGACTGGCGCGACCTCGCGCGCGGCGACCGCGACAAGCTGCTCGGCCTCGTCGACCGCCTGCCCGACTGGGTGCCGCAGCCGCCCGAGTCCTCGTTCAACGCGGTTCGGTTCCTCGACCTCGACAAGCCCGCGCGCGAGCTTGAGTGGCTCATCAAGAAGGTGCTGACGCGCGGCGAGTGCTCGATCTGGTACGGCGTGCCGGGGTGCGGGAAGTCGTTCCTGCTCACCGACGCCGCGCTCGCGGTCGCCCGCGGGGTGTCGTGGTTCGGCCTGCGCTCGCTGCAGGGGCTCGTCGTGTACCAGGCGGGCGAGGGCGGGCTCGGCCTCAAGCGGCGCCTGCGCGCGTGGCGGCGCTACTACTCGGTCAAGGGCGACGAGGACATCCCGTTCGTCCTGCTGCCCTCGCGGCTCGACCTGTTCAACTCGGACGCCGACGTGGAGAAACTCATCGCGGAGGTCCGCGGCTGGGCGGCGTTCTACGACGCGCCCCTCGAGCTGGTGGTGATCGACACGTTCAGCGCCGCGACCCCGGGGGCGAACGAGAACGCGAGCGAGGACGTGAGCAAGGTCCTCCAGCGCGCGCACCGGGTCGCGACCGAGCTGCGCTGCCACGTCGCGATCGTCCACCACACGCCCAAGGGCGGCGGCTCGCCGCGCGGCCACTCGTCGCTGATGGGCAACGTCGAGAACGCGGTCGAGGTGATCCGCCACGAGCAGGTCGAGTCGGAGCTCCTCCCGGGCGGCGAGCGCATCCTGCGCGACCTGCGCGAGTTCGTGGTGCGCAAGCAGAAGGACGGCGAGGACGGGCTGGCGCGCCGGTTCGTGCTCAAGCAGGTGACGCTCGGCAAGGACCTCGACGGCGAAGACGTGACGTCGTGCGTCGTCTCGCCGGTCGCGGGCGCGCAACAGGACCGGCCGAAGATCGTGCCGGCCGGTTACGCGAACCTCGCGCCGAACAACACGGTGTTGATGAAGGCGTTGCAGCGCGCGATCAACGAGAAGGGGCGCGAGCCGCCCGACGGGATCAAGGCGGCGCGCGGCGCGCGCTGCGTCGAGGTCGGCGACTGGATCGACGCGCTGGTGGAGATCCGTTTCCAGGACGACCCCGACGACAAGGACGGGCGCAAGCTGCGCGGCCGCTGCAAGAAGGCGGTCGAGCGCGCGACGGGCGAGTACGGGTGGGCGGACCGCGAGCGGCTCAACCTGATCGAGAAGGACAAGGCGTGGGTCTGGCGCACGAGTCGGAAGGTGAACGGCATCGACGCGCCCCCGGTGGGGTCGGCGACCCGGGCGGACTCGCCCCCCCTGCTGGCGCCCGGCGAGGACGAGGGCGACATCGGCGACCTGTTGATGGACCGTTAACGACTCGCTGTTTTCCCGGTGTTTTTGGGGGTCGGCCTGGGGGAGGCGGCCCAAAAGGGCGCTGGACGCCCCGGGGGTTTCCGCCGTAAAATGCTGACGTCGTTGAGGCATCGAGCCTCGCCCATCAAGGAGAGAGACATGACCACCTATCGACTCGTCGACCGCGGTTACCCCTTCAAGAAAATCATGACCGGCAAGGCGTGGGTCGGGCGCGTCGTCCGCCACGCGAGCGGGTCGCACTACCTCGCGCGGATCAAGGTCGCGGACGACCCGGCCATCGAGTTCACGGCGCCGACCGAGATCGAGGCGTTCGAGGGCGCGGTCGCGCGACTCGTCGGTTACGAGAGCGCGGCGGACCTCAAGGCGAGCAATCGCGTCGCTCGCGCGATCAATCGCGAGCGCAACGCGCGGACGAGGCACGTCGTGAACGAGATGATGCGCGGCAACTTCGAGCCGCTCGACCGCTTGCTCGGCGTCAAGAAGTGAAAACCCCATCCAGATCAAACGACGGAGAAACGGCAATGACCACCAAGACGACGAAGACCACCCCCACCCGCGGACAAGAGGTCGCCGCCGACGTGTCGGCGCTCCTGCGCGCCCGCAACCCGCTCCTCTGGGTCGTGACCCGCGAGGAGGCGCGCGTCGAGGCGCTGCTCGTCGAGGCCGCGGCCGCGGCCGCCTACGTCGCGCGGACCTGGGACATCGCCCAGGGCGCGCGCCAGATCGACGGCTCGCTGTTCGTCGCCGACCGGGAAGACCCCGGCGCGATGCTCGCCCTGATCCGCGACCGCGCCGAGGGCAAGGCGACCGGCGGACCGATCGACCGCTGCGCGTGGATCATGCGCGACCTGCCGGTGTGGGTGAGCGGCAACGGCGGCGCCGTCTCGTGCCGCGCGCTGCGCAACCTCGCCCGCTTCCTGCCGGGCGTGAAGCGCGACAACGCGCAGGCTGTGATCGTGCTCTCGCCCTCCAACGAGGTCCCGCCGGAGCTCGCCAACCACGCCACCGTGATCGACTGGCCGCTGCCCGACCGCAAGGAGATCGCCTCGCTGCTCGACGCGGCCATCGAGCGGCTGCCCGAGGACATGCGCGAGGGAGCGGCGCCGAACGGCGCGCGCGACGCGGCCGTCGACGCGGCCGTCGGGCTCTCGGGCGAGGAGGCGCAGGCTTGCTACGCCCGCTCGCTCGTGACCTCGCGCAAGATCGACGCTGCGCTGGTCGCCAAGGAGAAGAAACGGGTGATCGCGAGCCAGGGCGGGCTCGAGTGGTACGACCCGCTGCCCGGCGGGCTCGACGCGGTCGGCGGGCTCGACGTGCTCAAGGCGTGGTTGCGCAAGCGCGCCAACGCCTACAGCGCGTCGGCCCGCGCCTACGGGGTGGTCGCCCCGAAGGGATGCATGCTGGTCGGCATCCCGGGCTGCGGCAAGTCGCTCACCGCCAAGGCCATCTCCACCTCCTGGAACGTGCCGCTCATCAAGGTCGACCTGAACGCGCTCAAGTCGAAGTTCGTCGGGGACAGCGAGCAGAACATCCGCCGCGCCTTCAAGCTGATCGAGGCGCTCGGCCGCTGCGTCGTGTGGCTCGACGAGATCGAGAAGGCGATCTCGGGCGCGGTCAACGGCGGCTCGGACGGCGGCGTCTCGACCGACGCGCTCGGCGCGATCTTGACGTGGATGCAGGAGCGGACCTCCGAGGCGTTCGTGATCGCGACCGCGAACCAGATCAAGGACCTCCCGCCCGAGCTGCTGCGCAAGGGCAGGTTCGACGAGGTGTTCTTCGTCAACCTGCCGAACGCGGCCGAGCGCGAGGCGATCCTCGCGGCCGCGCTCAAGTCTCACCAGCGCCCGCTCGACGGCGTCGACCTCGCCGCCGTGTCGGCGGTCACCGCGGACTGGACCGGGTCGGAGATCGCCGCGCTCGTCCCCGAGGCGATGCTCGCCGGGTTCGAGGACGGCGCGCGGCCGATCACCACCGCCGACCTCGTCGCGGCCTCGCGCGACGTGACCCCGCTCAGCCGCACCATGGCCGACAAGATCAAGGACCTGCGCGACTGGGCCAAGGGCAACGCCCGGGCGGCGACGAGCGAGACGGCCGAGGTCGCGAAGGTCCGCGACGACGGCCGGAACATCGACTTCTGAAAACCTTTCAAACCCTTGAATCGACGGAGAACCAAGATGGCCAAGACGAACCTCCCCACCAAGACCCTTCGCCCCGGCTTCCTCGTGAGCGTCAAGACCTCGGTGACCGGCAACGTTCGCTACAGCAGCCAGGACATCGAGCGCGAGCACGAGATCGAGGGCGGCGCGAAAAAGGCCGTGTGGCAGACCGAGCGCACCACCGAGGACCCCGAGCAGCACGAGCGGGCCGTCTCAGTGCGCTCGAAGGCCCGCTCTCTCGTCCGCGGCGTCTGCGCCGAGTCGGCCTTCGGCCTGCTCTGCCCCGAGAACCGGGCGGACGACCTCAAGGCGGCGATCGACGAGGCCCGGCGTATCGTGGCCGAGTTCAACGAGGGCGCGACCCTCTCGCGCGTCTCGTTCGACGTGCTGGCCGGCCGGATCGCCCAGGACGACGTCGACGCGGTCCGCGCGATCGCCGGCGAGGTGAGCGATCTCATGGAGGCGATGGAGCGGGGCGTGCGCAACTGCGACGTGAAGGTCATCCGCGACGCCGCGACCCGCGCCAAGAGCGTGGGCCAGATGCTGTCGGTCGAGGCCGCCGCGCGCGTTCAGGTCGCGGTCGACGCGGCCCGGGCGGCGGCGAAGAAGATCGTGGCCGCGGGCGAGCAGGCCGCGCAGGAGGTCGACCGCGGCGCGATCAAGCTGCTCACCGAGGCGCGTACCTCGTTCCTCGACCTCGACGACGCGGTCGAGGTTCAGGCGCCGGCCGCGGCCGGCCGCGCGATCGACCTCGACCCCTCGGTGGCCGCCGCCTCGGCGGAATACGTCGAGGATCAACGGCGCCAACGGGCCGCCGCGCTCGACCTCGACGCGGCGCCGGTCGCCCCGGCTCGCGCGGCGCGCGCCGCCGACCTCGACATCCTCTCGGAGTGACGATCATGGCGTGCGACACGTACCGCAGGACCCCCGAGCAGACGATGGCCGAGCGGGTGGCCGAGGTCCGCAAGAAGACCCAGGCCCTCGCCGACGCGCTCGTCTCCGGGCGCGTGAAGGTCAGGGTGGGGCCGAACGGCGCGGTGGTTTTCCTCGACTGGCAGGACCGCGCCGGCATCACGGACGCGTGCGCGTACCGGCGGATCATGTCCGCCGGCTCGCAGCTCGCGCAGGCGAAGATCAAGCAGGCCGAGTTGATGAGCGGCCGCAAGATCGACCAGCAGGCGGTCGCCCGCGGCGTGCACAGCCACGACGGCGGCAAGACGTGGCACGAGGGGCACTGAGGCGTCGACCTAGGGGGCGGGCCGCGGCGCCCGCCCCACGGGGCGATGCTTTCGCCGAACCTCAAACCAGACGGAGAAAACTGACATGGCATGGTCAATCACGAGGGTCGACGGCGCCCATTGGGTCGCCATGGACCACACCGAGGTGCGCGCGCGCGTCTCGCTCTTGCCGGGCGGCAAGGCCGAGGTGACGTTCGTCCGCGAGCCCGCCCTCGACTACTCGTTCGCGGTCGCGTCCGGCCAGGGGTGCGACGAGCTCCGGCTCGAGCGCGCGATCGGTTACGTTCGCGGCGTCGAGCGCGCCGCGAATCTGTTCGAGAACGTCGCGGTGGCGATCCTGGGCGGGAGGCGCGCATGACGACCGTCACCATCATCCACGACCCGACCGTCGAGCGCGTGCGCGAGGCGATCACGAAGGCCTGGGACGAGTGCGGCGAGGTCCCGTTCCCGCTCTACGAGGACGA
>Ga0126381_100001334_pt1 | contig 26568 bp, 21 predicted proteins | sample PanSoiMetPlot_28_FD_96465 | JGI IMG/M metagenome (GOLD analysis project Ga0126381, IMG submission 96465) | Tropical forest soil microbial communities from Panama - MetaG Plot_28 | ecosystem: Environmental > Terrestrial > Soil > Tropical forest > Bulk soil | place: Panama | collected 2016-02-17
AACACCTGGACAACGATTGGAAGCACCGCCCTGACACTGAATAATGCCCGGTTGTGTATAGAAACGGGCACGGACCAAAGTGGCACGATGCCCCCGGCGGGCTTCGCCTCAGTGGATATTTTGCGCTAAGCGCCCACAAGCGTCTGCGAGTGCCCGATGTCCCGTTGATGCTCGGCGATATGGGCGCATGACCTGTAGCGTAGGCGAGGACAAATGGCCCGGTGTCCGCAGGGCAGCGAACCCAAAGTAGAAATTGTAACCTTCGTTGAAAGGATAATCGATAATGACCAAATCATATCTGCGCTTGCTGGCGTTGGCGTTTTTAGGCAGCTCTCTAGTTCCGGCAGTCACCACGGTTTGTAGCCAGCTCAACGTAACTGCCACACCATCGTTCGCATCTTTGGCAAAGAGCGCCTTGCTGGCATTGTCAGCGGTTATCGCTTCGGTCTTATTCTATTTTCTGCTTAAAGCACTTGAACCCGGCATTGACGCCAGCGCCCGCTACGAAGCTGAGTTCCTGGACACTCTGGCGGATCGTCATGTTGATCTCGCAATATTCGGCTCGGCAGCGCTAAGTCTGTTTCTTGAACTCACAATGATACGCTGGCAGGGGACGGTGTTTGAGTTTTTCGCCTTTTACAAGAATTTCGGGCTTCTGGCTTGTTTTTTGGGTCTCGGACTTGGCTATGCTTTATCCAGTCGAGACCGTATTCCCCTTGCATTGGCCATTCCCGTTATTGCATGGCAATTCGGATTGCTGGTCGGCGTTCGTTATGGGATGGCACCTTGGCGGCTGGAAACTCTGAGGGCTTTGCCTTTTTCGGAGCAGTTAAACATGGGCCTTCGGATAGCCACGGCTGCCCAGGCGATCGCGATTTATTTCTTTCTGGTGGTAGTTTTCCTTGGTGTGGCTCTGGCCTTCATTCCTATTGGACAACTGTGTGGACGCCTGATGGAACGTCGCGAAAAATTGAGATCCTATGGACTGAATCTCCTCGGCAGTTTATTTGGAGTCCTTCTGATGTTTTTTCTCAGCTATTTGTGGATGCCCCCGCTGGTCTGGTACTCATTGGCATTCATTGGAATTCTTTTGTTCTACTACAAAAGCCAAGGAGTCCTCATGCGAGGCGCAGTCTTCACGATGGCGGCGGTCGTGATCCTAGCAGCACCTGTGGATCCCCTGTGGCAAAAGATCTATTCCCCCTACCAGCTGCTTGAACTGGGGCACAGCGCTAGAGGTTTAATGTTGATTCGCGCGGCAGGTCATTACTACCAAGGTGTCTTCGATCTTTCGCATGCAAACGTAACCGCGGACGTAGACCCGAAGCTAAAGCGAATTGCCGATTATTATGAGTTGCCATACCGTATCCACGGGAAGCCAGCAGATGTGGCTATCGTCGGCGCGGGTGCGGGCAATGACGTTGCAGCCGCTTTGCGTTCGGGTGCCAAACGAGTCGACGCCGTCGAGATCGATCCGGGTATCCTCATGGCCGGCAAAGCCAATCATCCTGAAAAACCTTACGACGACATTCGGGTTCATGCGATCGTTGACGATGCTCGCTCGTTCTTGCGAAATACCAAGAACTCCTATGACATGATCGTGTATGGCCTGCTCGATTCGCACACGCTCCTCAGTCATGCATCCAGTGTGCGGCTGGACTCGTTTGTTTATACAGTGGAAGGCTTGCGCGAGGCGCGGTCGCGTCTTAGCGACGGCGGAGTTCTTTCACTGTCGTTCGCAATCATCAACGATGATCTAGGTCGCAAGGTCTATAAGATGATGCAAGAGGCGTTCGATGGGCACGCTCCGGTCTGCATCAACGCCGGTTACGACCGTTCGGTCATATTCATGCAGTCCAAGAATGGGGATTTGCTGATTCCTCCGCACACACTGGAGGGTACCGGCTTTGAGGAGCGAGCTTATAAGTATAGCAATTCCGAAATTCTAGCAGACGTTTCGACTGACGACTGGCCCTTCTTCTATATGCCGCGACGGCGTTACCCGATGTCCTATCTTGTTATGATCGGACTGGTAGCGATCCTTTCATTTTCCGTTACTGCTAACTTCTTCAGCGAAAAGCCGAGGTTTAGCCAGCTGGCATTCTTCTTCCTTGGCGCGGGCTTTATGTTGGTGGAGACCAAGGGCATCACGGAACTGGGACTGACGTTCGGCAACACGTGGCAGGTAATCGGAGTCGTGATTTCTGGTATTCTCGTTATGGCTTATCTTGCAAATCTTTCTGTTCAGTACTTTAATGTGAGAAAGCCGTTGCTGCCGTATCTGTTCCTTCTAGCCAGCCTTGCCTTCGGCTGGTTCGTTTCCAAAAGCGGCGGGTTACCATCAACGATGATGGGCCGCCTTGAGACAGCGATTGTGCTAACTTGTCCGATATTCTTCTCGGGGATGGTATTTTCGACCCTGCTGTCTACTGGTGAAGAAATCACCAGCGTGATGGCGATTAATTTGCTCGGGGCCATGTGCGGCGGTCTGGTTGAATACAACTCCATGTATTTTGGCTTCCGTTCGCTTTATTTGGTCGCGATCGGATTTTACCTTTTGGCGATGGTTGTCACTTACGCGAGGCGCGAAGCCCAGGTGCTCGTCCCGAAGTTGTCCCGGCTATGAGCCTGAGCTAGGTCAAGGGTCTTGCTTTCGCGCCGAGGGCTGCCGAGCGTACGCTTGTCGTCCCCGAATTGTGCCGTCCGCCGTGCCAGGCAGCAGTTGCCGGTCAGCCGGTTGATGAACCTGGTAAGGAGACTGCATGCGAAAAGTGCTGTACGCTGGTCCTGGGATCACGCCAAACAATGCCATCTTGTTTAGGTCAATGTCGGAAGGCGCCAGTACCTAAGTGCTCTCGTTCGGAATTACGGTGATGTATTTGGAGGGGCCTTCAGGCCGCAGTAGCGAGTCGTTTCTTTTCGATTTTGGCGAGGAGAGTAGCCAGATCTTTGCGAGTGAAGGTCCACTGAAAGGGAGAGGCGGTTTCCTCGTACCGCCGCTGAAAGGCTAACAGGCGCTGTTCAAGTTCCAATGCGTCAAGCACTGCGGAAACTCGTTGCGCGACGTGATCTTCTCTATATGATTGCCTGGCGCGAGATCAAGATCCGGTACAAACAGTCTGCGATGGGCGTTATGTGGGCCATTTTGCTGCCGACGGTAATCGTGGCAGCCGGTATTGTTGTGCGCTATGGCATGTCGGCGTTGTCGGGGAAGACAGTCTCAATGCAGGACATCGCTGCCGTCACGGTGAAGGGCTTGGTGTGGGCGTTTTTTGCCGGTGCCCTGCGCTTTTCCTCAACCAGCCTCATTGCGAACCCCAATTTAGTGACAAAAATCTACATGCCTCGTGAGATCTTCCCGCTCGCCTCGGTCCTTTCACAACTGCTCGATTTAGGCGTTGCTTCGACTTTGGTGTTCGTCATTTTTCTGTTCACACGCCTCGGAGCAAGCTGGGAGCTGCTTTGGGTTCCCCTCCTGTTGCTGATAACTGTCGCCCTCGTGACGGGTTGGGCGCTGCTCGTCTCGGCTGCCTGCCTGTTCTTTCGCGACGTAAAATATCTGATCGAAGTTTTCCTCACTTTTGCGGTCTTTGTGACACCGGTATTTTACGACGTCTCCATGTTTCAAAAATGGGCAAACCTTCTGCTGCTCAATCCTTTAGCGCCGCTTCTGGGAGGTCTCGAGAAATGCATTGTTTACGGAAGGATGCCCAGCCTTCCGTGGCTCTCGTACAGCGCGGCAGTCGCGCTGATTAGCCTCGCGGCTGGATTCCATTTCTTCAAGAAATGGGAGCCTAAATTTGCGGAGAACATCTAGTGGCCTCCGACGTTGTCTTGCGAGTGGAGAACGTTTCGAAGAGGTTCGCACTGGGTGAAAGGCACGACGCCCTTCGCGACTTGATTCCTTCCATCTTGGCAAATCTCGCGGGACGGTCCCGTCCCAATTCTACGGCCAAGAAGGAATTCTGGGCGTTGCGGGACGTTAGCTTCGAATTGTGCCGGGGAGAGGCCTTCGGAATTATCGGCGCGAACGGAGCGGGGAAAAGCACGATGCTGAAGCTCATCACCGGTATCATGGAGCCCACCTCCGGTCGAATGGACATCAGAGGGAGACTCTCAGCTTTGATCGAAGTGGGAGCTGGTTTTCATCCCGATCTCACTGGTCGAGAGAACATCTATTTGAATGGCACAATTCTGGGTATGAGCCGAGCGGAGATCGATCGTAAGTTTGAGGCCATCGTGGAGTTCTCTGGTTTGACCGACTTCATCGACACGCCGGTGAAGCGGTATTCGACGGGCATGTATGCGCGGCTGGGATTTTCGGTCGCTGCACACGTCGATCCCGACATCCTGATCGTCGATGAAGTATTGAGCGTTGGCGACATGGCATTCCAGAACCGCTGTCTGGAGCGCATGAATAAGATTATCCGAGGGGGCTCAACCGTGATTTTCGTCTCGCACAATCTTCAAGCCATTGCTGAGCTTTGCCCGCGGACCGTTTTGCTTGACGCAGGCAGGGTCGGAACAATTGGGCCAAGTCAAGAAACGATCAAAACTTATCTGCAATGTGCCGAGCTGGGACGTTGGTCACAAGCTAGCGATCTCATCGTTTCGCAGATTAACGTTAGAGGCGCATACGGCCAGAAAGTTGCCTTCGATTCCGGCGAGAAGGTCTGGGTCGACGTCGAGGTTCAATGTAGTTGTCAGAGCCAGCCGTTTTCAGTCGTTCTTTGTGTGTATGACGACAAGCAGTACGAGGTCTCTCACACTTCCACGGAATACCTAGGCTGTCCGGCGGTGTCACTGAAGCCGGGCGAGCGGTTCGCATGTACTTTTGAGATGGACCTAAATCTAGCAGGGGGCACGTTTTATTTGGGCGTTGACTTATTTCGATTTGATGTTGAGAAGGTCTTGTACCATCTGTTTCCGGCGGCAACGATTTTCGTCAAATCTCATGCAGATGTACGTGGAATCGTGGATACTCACCCCAAAATCATCGCGTTCGGCCGGGCCTCAAGAGTACGGTCACGGGAGGAAATAGGCAAGACATGAGGAATAGTAAGGGAGGTCCGCTTCGCTTGCGCGTTGGCGAAGTGGTTGAGGTTCGCAGTGAGCAGGAGATCCTTGCAACCCTCGACGGGTACGGCGCGATCGATGGAATGCCATTTATGCCCGAGATGCTCGACCATTGCGGGAAACGGTTTCGGGTACAGAAGCGAGCTGACAAAACCTGTAACACCATTACCATCACGGAAGCAAGACGTCTTTACGATACCGTCCATCTAGAAGGCCTGCGGTGCGATGGTAGCGCGCATGGCGGCTGCCAGGCTCAATGTTTTCTGTTTTGGAAGGAAGCATGGCTGAAGCGCGTCGAGGAACACGAAGCAGACCCTTGCCAGGCCTCCGCGCTGGGTACAGCTATATCCTCGCCACGGTGCGACCTTGAGCTCCTTAACCAGATGACTCGCCGTCCGGAATCTTCCAACAGCTCGGAAATCGCCTATCGCTGCCAGGCCACCGAGCTGCTAAGGGCCTCGGAGCCTTTGCCCTGGTGGGATGTTAGACAATATGTGCGTGATGTGTGGTCGGGAAACGTCTCGGTGATGGATCTCGTCAAGGCCGCGTTATTCGGCATCTTCCAAAAAACGCTGCGTATCACAGCCTATCGTGCCCAGATTCGGGCGTACAACTGTTTCCAGTCCTGGCGAGGCGGCGCGCCTTATCCCTTTCTTGCAGGGGCTTTGGACAGGACACCTCACGAAACGCTCGGTCTCCAACCGGGCGATCCGGTGTGGGTTAAGTCTCACGAGGAGATTCTCGCGACGCTCAACAAGAGAAACCGCAATCGTGGGCTGTTGTTCGGCCCCGAGATGGTGCCGTACTGTGGCAGTGTGCGGCGCGTGCGGGCCCGCGTCGAGCGTATCATCGACGAGCGGAGCGGCAAGATGATGGTGCTTCCGAACGATTGCCTCATCCTCGACGATGTCGTGTGCCGCGCGAAGTACAGTGACCGTCGCCTCTTCTGCCCGCGAAGTATTTACCCGTTTTGGCGGGAAATATGGTTGAAGCGTGACGAAAAACCTATGGGTTCTCACAGCAGCCCTAGGTCCTCAGGTACAGTTCGGGGTTAAGAGAAGCGGTGATTTACGTTCGTCCAAAAGTGGGACGTAAACGATCACTTAAACGCGTGCTTGAAGCCCTGCGCTCGAGGTATAGCATATGACTCACTACACGATGATAATACTCTGAGGTCTGCCATGTGCGGGCGGATGCCAATCCATCTAATCCAGAACTACGAACAAACCAAGCCAAAGCGGCACCCCGTTGGAATGACTTTCAATACCAAGGGGGCACCAACTCAGAGCTCTACCAAAGCCCTGCCGGTTGGATATCCCCAAACACTCAGTTCTCCGTGGGAGATGGCTCGAAGGTAATTATTAGTGATACGGATCATTCCTATTACTGGACACGGATGAAGACCGATGGTCCAGCCGCACAATAAGCCTGGGTTTGAAAAAACTTTACGAGCGGTAACAATCTCGCTTTTATCGAACCCCATACCTGACGCCTGGCGTGGCCGAAATTCCCCGTCGGACGGCAGTGTGGATGAATACTGGGAAATGGCTCGAAATGCTATGGGGCAGACACAAACAATCGCATACAAAATGGACCTAGCTCGCATGAAGCCAGATGGCCTCTTAAGTTCAACTAATTATGGTCTTGCCGGCCCGGGTTCTGAGTACCTCGTGTATAAACCAGCTTCCAAGGTGAGCTTCGTTTGACCACAGTCCCGGGAACATACGAATTTGAGTGGTTCAGTCCTGCTGCGGGCGAGGTGATTCGTAGTCAAAGTTGCGGCACCTCTTTCCCACTTCGCACCTTTTCGGCCTTGGAGCAACCGACTCGTTCCGCAACGAATCTGCGTCACTTGAAGCAGGACATCCCTAACGGCTGCATTTTCGATCGAGAATGGCTTCCGGGCTTGACGAATACGTTCATCGACATGCTGACAGTCGGAACCGGGGAGAAAAAGGCTGCAGGTGGCGCGGGGTTTTGTTGGCAATCTGAGGAACGAAAATGGCCTACTGTCCTGTCAACCCTGTCGCTGAACTGACTGGATAGCCAGACAGAATCGGGGCGTCCAAATACAAATAAGAGGACCGTCGATTAGTCTCAAACTCTGGCGCTCATGGCAACAACACTGGCGCGCTTCGATAATCCGGTAATCCCGGGTGTTTGGTGTGAAGAAGGCGATAAGAATAGCGTTTTTCGGAATCTTGGGAACGAGTTGCTGGTGCAGCGGATGTGGGGGAGAGGGCCGTTCCGGCACGGGGATTCCTCCGGGTGGTAGCGGAACCGGCATACCTCAGACTCTAGGGTGGTATCAGATTCCCAACACGACGTTCTCCAGTGTGTGTTGGTCGGGATTCAATCCGGGTGGGATTGAAGGGTGTTCGGCAGTTCTAGCCGACTGGAACGGTGGAATCGCCGACACGAAGCGCAATCGGCTCGTGTTTTGGGGCGGCGGTCACAACGGTTACGGTGGGAATGAGGTCTACGCGCTGGATCTGAACACGCTTCAAATGCTCCGTCTCGATTCCCCTAGTCCAAGCAATACTTCCTGTGCTGAGACCTACCGGGATGGCACTCCGAACGCACGTCACACCTACGGTGGCTTGGCATACATCCCCACGATGGACAAAATGTTTGTGCACGGTGCTGGTAGTTATCCGTGCGGGACAGTGTCAACGTCTTACATACCAACGTGGTTGCTCGACTTCCCGACGCTCATCAGTAATGGTCCGAATGCAACCGGTGCCGGTCCTCCGAAGGCGTGGATTCAGATGGACCCTACCAACGGCCTGGTCGTCACCACCGATTGCTGCGATTATCAATCCTTCGCCGCCTACGACCCCACCACCGACGCCATCTATTTCACTGACGCGAGTGCTAATTTTTGGAGGTATAACCCGCACATCAACACCATGACACACCTCGATCGCAAGTACGGATTTGGTGGGTCGTACGTGCATATGAACTCGGAAGTGGATTACGGGCATCACGCGTACTTTGCATTCGGAAGCAGCCAGGCCTGGAAATCGGACCTCACTCAAACAACGCCGACCATGACGGAAATCGACGGATCGATTACGGGTTGCTCTGCCTTGGTTAACGCTGATTACCCAGGATTAGCCTATGACCCGGTCCAAAACAAGATAATTGGCTGGATTGGCGGGCCGAAGGTAATTGTGTTCGACCCTGCCAAGAGCAATTGCACGACGCAAATCTACAACACTGGTCCTGGTTCTCCGCAAACAAATGGAACTCTCGGACGATTTCGATATTTTCCCGCGCTTGGCGTGTTCGCTTTGGTCAACGACTTCTCGCAGAACGCTTGGGTGCTCAGAATGACGCCCGCGATCGGTTCCGGGCCAATCATTTCCGCGGTCAGCGCGGGGAGCATCACGTCCACTGGCGCGACGATCACCTGGACCACCGACGCCGCTTCGTCGTCTCAAGTCGAGTATGGGACCACTTCTTCGTACGTAAACACCACCAGCCTCGATTCCACGTTGGTGACGAGCCACTCGCAAACCTTGCGCGGCTTGAGCGCCAACACGACCTACCACTATGCCGTAATCTCGACCGATTCGGGGGGAACGACCACCAGCGCCGACAATACTTTCACCACCACTGATGCACCGATTATTTCCTCAGTAACTGCCACGAGCATAACACAAACAGGTGCGACGATTACCTGGACCACCAACGTTCCCGCCAATTCTCAAGTAGAATACGGGACCACCTCGTCCTACGGCAGCACGACGACGCTGGACACAAACTTGGTCACGAGTCACAGTGAGGCCATAACCGGACTCTCCCCGAACACGACTTACCACTATGCTGTCATGTCGATGGCCTTCAATTTGCAGACGACTAGCAGCGACTACACGTTTCAGACCTCTGGAGGCGCAGTTCCTTTCGCAACTCGATGCGCGTCGCCGGGCATTGTTAAATGCATCAGCTTTGATTCGGATAGCGACATGCAGACGGGCTCTTATGAAGACCCTCAGGCTTCGATACTTGGTGGTCCGCAGACGATGTTCCCCGACTGTGGTGGGACTTTTCGCTTTGCCCGGGACACTGTGGTTTTCGCGGAAGGAGTGAGCTCCCTGCGGTTCGACATTCCCGGTAACGTCACCTGCGCTAATGAGGCCGGACAGTACAGCAATTGGATGGGCGGTTATTGGGCGCCGTCACCACTTTCAGGAACGACTCCCGTAGACGCTCCTCTGATCTTTGAAGGCACGGACCTCTACGTTCAGTTCAAAGCGAGAGTGGACAGCGGTTGGTTGGCGAACACGAGCGGGAACGGCCGCAAGTTGGTGGTAATGGAAGGGATCGACCCTGTTTGCGGAACGATGACGTTCGTGCAGGAGAATACTTATTTTCGGGGATTTATGGATTCGTACACCGATTGCGGCCAGACAGGGATGTACACCCCAGCTGGCGCGTCCTCCAACATTCACATGGAGCAAGGGGACTTTCCCAACTGCATTTATGGCAGCACCTACGCCGCGAATTGCTTGATGTACGTTGCCAGCCAATGGATGACCTTCTACTACCACATCGGACTGGCGGGCGGATGGTCTTCATCAAGCTGCTATTGGACCGGCGGTTGCACCGGCGCAGCGGTGATGGAAGCATGGGCCGCAGTTGACCCCAATCCCCTGAAAAAATGGTTGGACATTCCAAACTTCACGTTCAAGTGCCATTCGTCGCCGAACCCCTGCGGGACGGGCCCGTACGACGCGATGTCGCGGTTAACGTTCGAAGTATATGACACGGGCAACCACACGGCGAACAACGTTCCCGGCACCGTCTGGTATGACAGCGTAATCATTTCTTCGCAACCCATTCCAGCGCCGTACGGCCTCACGCCGTAACCCTTTAGATGATTCGCCAGCTAACCGTGCCTTTAAGGTGTGGGTGCTCGTCTGTTCCGCCCCACCATCGCGGTGCCCGGAACGCCCAGCCCAATTGTCCTGTACAAAGCCCAATCGCTTCGCCCTTGGCGAAACAGATGGTCGTGAAGTGACCACCCGCCCGGACCACTTCGGAATTCCTAGAACACGCATGTTCGGGAACCTGTTACTAAAACACAGACGTCGCGAATCCCGTGGATTTCATTGTTTTAGGTCGTGCAGTCTTGCCGAGCTACGGATCTGGGTTACAGTTCGAAAGACTACTATTCTTTCCGTGCTAGCGTCCGCTAGCACACTTGGCAACGGCTGTGCAGGCCACACCATCTCAAGAATTCTCGCCGAGTCTGCGGGTACCGTATCTATTATCAAGCAACCGATTAGTAGCACGGCGATGGTAGAGCAAGGGACAACGTTCCGGATTGTCGCCGATGGATTCAGCCTTCACTATCAATGGCGGAAGAACGGCATAAAAATCCCGAGCGCCACTTCAGCGAGCTATAGGACTCCTCCGACGAAACCCCAAGACAATGGTGCGCAATTTGATGTTCTAGTGAGCAACTGGCGGTCGACGGTCAAGAGTCAATCCGCAACGCTAAGGGTGATTTCGCCGAAATCAACGGAATCCGCTACATTTCCGGTCAACATCTCAGCAGATGGCAAATATCTTATCGATGGGAGCAATAAACCGTTCCGGATCCAGGGCGAGGCCGCGTGGTCACTCATCGCGAACTTGACCTATGCCGAGGCGGAGCAATATCTCACGAACAGACGTGCAAAAGGCTTCGATACAGTTCTAGTAGAGTTGATGGAGCACAAATACGCGCAGGGTGGAAAGGGTTCAAAATTCAGTGGTGTGCCAATGAACCGCGCCGGCGCTCTGCCATTCACGAGTAGTTCTGATGGTGGTGCCTATGATGGAACCTGGGGCACAGCGAATTTTTCGACACCAAATGAGGCTTACTTCGCATTCGCTGATTCGATCATTGATCTGGCTGCCCAAGATGGGATGCTCGTCGACCTTGCCCCAATGTTTCTTGGATCTAACGGGGGGAACGCAGGTTGGTGGGCTGAACTAACCAATCCCGTGAACACCCAAAACGTTTTATTCAATTTCGGCTTGTATATCGGGCGACGATACAAAGATCGCAAGAATATCATTTGGATTATTGGCGGGGATTATTTTCCTCCGGCCGGTTCAGAAGGTGAGGCACGTCTTCTCAGGTTCCTGCAAGGAATCAAAGCAGCGGGCGCGACACAATTGTGGAGTGGAGACTGGAGCGCTTCTTGTTTGTCGACGTACGAGACGTCCTTTGCTCCTTTGATGGATATAAACGCTGTATACACATACGGCATCCTCGGACATCCCGGCGCTACTTACGGTGAGGCCAGGAATGGCTTTGCCCTTTCGCCTCCGCATCCCGCTTATATTAAGGAGACGGGCTACGAGGATGAAACCTGGATTCCGGGCGATCCAGCCTCGGTTCGCATGTATGAGTACTATGGGATTCTAGGTGGTGCTACAGCCGGAGGGTTTTTCGGGAACCGTGATGTTTGGAAGTTTGCGACAGACCGTTGGTGGTTTGACCCGGATGGTTTCGGGCATGGTCCGTGGACAGCTGCGATGGAGTCGGCGGGAACTTTCGATTTTGTCTATCTCGGACGACTGTTGGATTCTGTGCCGTGGTACAAGTTGATTCCTTCTGAGCTTGCCGGGTCAAAAACGCTGGTTACTGCAGGTGGAGGCAACTACGGAACAAGCGACTATGTTGCGGCTGCAGCGACATCCGATGGCATGACTCTGCTCGCATATGTTCCACCTACGCGCAAGTGGCCCACGGAGATCTCAGTGGACATGACGGCGATGAGCGGGACGTCACAAGGAAACTGGTACGATCCTACTTCCGGTACTTATATCGCAATACGGGATCCGGTTCTTCGTAACGTTGGAATCAGGAAGTTCGCGGTTCCAGGAGGGAACTCACGAGGGGAAGGTGACTGGGTGCTCGTGCTTCAAGTGAAATAAGACGATCAGCGTTCCAGATCTGCGGGCAAAATGGAGTCCGGCAGAACCTCGTAAATGCTGAGCTGGTCTTGTGTGTCAACCAGACGGAACACGTGAGGGTAAGCTCTGTAGAGTGCATCGAAACAGAGACGGTCTGGCGGAAGGTAGTAGTCGAACCCTCTGTCGATGACGACCACATACTGGATGTGGTGTTCGCGTATGCCTTGCATTAGGACCTTTGAATTCGTGATCGGCGGAAACCAGACAACCTTCCTCTTCGAGTAGTGGTAAATAAGCTCCACATGGCGAGCGGCAACAACGGCATATGAATCGGTATTAGATTGGAGCCAGCGGGCTGCTCGAATCTCAGGTGTGTTTTGGAATTTAATCGAGCCAGAAGTGAGATTCTCTTCGCCAATCGAGGTTTCGGCGGCGAGACCTTTAGCGACAAGGACGGTCACCACAACAGCTGCCACGAGCTGGCGCAGACTGATGGATGCACGCGCCACCGAGAACCTCTTGTTAAGAAACATCCCACGCCATAATATGCGATCCGAATGGGGAAGCGGCTTCATCCAAATCAAGCTCGTGCAGACAATTGCCAACATGAGCCAGAAAATCGCTGAGATCTTATCCTGTAACCCGTAGGCATTCGTTCGCCAACCCTTTCCAACTGCAGAGAAGCCGAGAACGATCGACAGCGGCAGAAACAGTATGCCGATTCTTTGTGGATACCGTTGAAACCAGCTTCTGAGAGCCCTAAACCCCTCGGCAAGATAAAGGCAGTAAAGGGGAAGCACAGGAATCGTGAAGCGTGGCACATCGAATGACCAAGGCCAGAGGAGATAGATGGATTCATAAAGAAGAAAATACAAAGCGCATAGCCGCGAGTCATCACGCATCAGCGAGTTCAAAAGGCCCGAGACAATCAAAACCAGAATGCCTGTTACAAAAGGCGAAGACCAAGAGGCGGGAATCCAGTGGTTGATTAAGACTTCGCCGAGAAAAGAGACTCTCTCTCTGAGGTTTTTCTCGACCCGGAGGACCAAGTCCTTGGGAGTTGCCAGTCCGAGCTCAGGGTTGTTGCCACTCTTGACTTTCAATTGAGAAAGATAGCTCTCCGGATACCCGGGGAGCGGCCATTCTTTGGCATTACCGCCGCGCTGCATCCATAGGGCCTGGCCCACGAGGGCGACAAGAATGATAGGTATGGCAAATTTGAGTCGCGATTTCGCTACTAAGCCGTCTCCGAGAAAAGACAGGGCCACCCAACCCAAAAAAGCGCCAGTCAATGCAATTCCGACTGATTGAATTAAAACTGTTGCGGTCAACAGAAAACACAGCAAGCACCCAAGCAGAAACCCGTGCAGTCCCCTCGGAACCGGCTCCATCTTCGACGCAATGAACAGGAACAGCATGCTTGTGAAGAAGTACGGAAATGAAGGCCACATTAGGGTTGTCACAAACGGGAAGATTTGCGGGGATGAAGCTAGCAGCAAACAAATCGCCGCCGCCATTGGTCGCCCGATTTGATGTTGAACGATTCCATAACTAAGTAGCAGTCCGAGGGTGAAAAACACAGGCATGGTTCGCACTAGAATGTCATGTGTACAACCGATGCTCGAACAGACCAAGGCGAGGACAACAGGGAACCCGGGAGGCTGGAGCCTCTCCGTCACGAAATTTACAGAATATCGGCCTTCAAGGAGTGATTTAGCGAGGTCGACGAATTGGACATCACCATAGAGAAAGTCAGGCGCTCTCTGGGATAGGATGACTTGCATCATGCCCATAACAGCGATGAGTGCGCAGACACAATAGTCCACGCTAGTCACCCGGCTGGAGAGCAGTCTCGTAGCCACTCTCGAATAAGCCCCTATGAGAATCTTACACACTTTCCAACATAAGGTTAACGCACGATTCCCATACTGTTGCGCCTTTGTCTCATTGATTGGTAGTCTATTGATTGATAGTCTCGTTGCACCTCTGGGTACTGCGGGATGGTTGCGCGTGCCTGTATCGCCAGCTGATTTCGATACCCTGCCGGGCGTCGCAGAACGGAGGCGGCACCGGACGAAGACGGAATCTCCAGTCGCGCGTCCGGAAACACTTGTCGCATGGGAGCAAAACCGCTCATAGGTGTAGGTTTGCCTGTCTATAATGGCGAGGAATTTTTACCAGCAGCGATAGAGTCCGTGCTGAGGCAGACATTCCGAGATTTCGAGATCATTATCTCTGACAATGGCTCAACCGATCGCACTGAAGAAATCTGTCGGCAATACGCGTCGAAGGACGCGCGGGTGCGTTATTATCGTGAAGCAAAGAATCACGGAATTGTCTGGAACTTCAATCGAGTGTTCCTTCTCTCGGCGAATGAGTATTTCATGTGGTTCTCTCATGACGACATAATTGCTTCGAGCTACCTAGAGCGCTGCGTTGACGTCCTTTCAAAAGACCTATCCACGGTTTTGTGCTTTTCTAATTGGGGCGAAATCGACGAAACGGGCCGATTGCTCAACACACAGAAGAGCAGGGTGGTGATGGATTCCTCAAGTCGTGTCGAACGGTTCCGTGAGGCGATCCGGCTCGACCATTTGTGCGAACCCTGGTGTGGCGTCACGCGATCTGAAATCGTGAAAAAGACGCCTCTCTATGGAAGTTTTGCGGACTACGATCGTGTGATGTTCGCGGAAATCGGACTCTATGGCCGGTTCGTGGAGATTCCCGAGGTGCTTTTTTTTCGTCGAGAACACACGGGCCGCTCGATTTACCTTCATCCTGGTAGGTTTGAAAGAACCTCTTGGATCGATCCTGAACGTACGGGTTCGATTGTGTTCCCCCATTTTAGAGAGTTGTGGGAGTTCGCTGCAGCTGTTCGTCGAGTTGACCTACCTTGGCACGAGAAGCGAAGTTGTTATTTGGCCTTGTTGCAGTGGGCAAGAACGAACTGGCACAGAATGGCAACCGATCTCGAGGTTTCCGCCGGGGAGATCATCCGGCATTTCCTGCGCTGACCAGGATGCCTCCTAGCATTAGTTATTCTTGTGTGCAATCGAGAGAGATGAATGATAATGAGTACCAGGCGCCATACCTTACTAAAGACGTGGGTGACAATCGTAGTGATCGGTTTCAGCGCCGTCCTTGCTATTCGTCCGCTTCGGTGGCGGGCAGCGATTCTCGCGGAAAAGGCGACGGGTCAAATCGGTGACATCCGGTGGTCCGACCTTTTATCGATGCTGCGTCCTGGCAGTGATTTTTATCTCGAGTCTCTTGCAGATACGCGCAACCCCTTTTTAGTGATTGAGAGTCCGCGTCGCTCCAAAACTGACCTTGAGGCCGGCGAGCGGTTGTTTCGTGATGGCTGCAGCCCTTGCCACGGGAACCGTGGTACTGGCGGCCCCGGTGGCCCGTCCTTACAGAACCATGTCTTTCGGCAAGGCCGCAGCGACTGGGCGTTATATCGAACGATCACTGAAGGCATTCCCGGCACGGCGATGACTGGCAGCCAAATGCCACGCGATGATGTGTGGCGCCTAGTGACATATCTCCGAATGATCGTCATCGCGGAGAGAGGGGACCTTGGCTCCACCCGTAAGGTATCGGTGCGACTGCCGTTCCAAGCAGTCACCCCCGAAGAGCTTCGGTTTGCCACGGATCATCCGAACGAGTGGCTCACGTACTCAGGCTCTTATGCTTCACAGCGGCACAGTCGGTTGACTCAGATCAATCGCGATAGCGTTCGGAAACTTCAATTAGAGTGGGCGCGTCAGTTCTCCACATCAGCAGAGCGAGTTGAGGCATCGCCCATTGTTCGGGGCACAACAATGTTTGTAACTGAACCGCCAAATCGTGTGCTTGCGATTGACGCCGCAACTGGCAAAGTGCTGTGGACGTATTCGCATGATCTGCCATCCCATCTGCTACTGTGCTGCGGGACAGTAAACCGCGGGGTAGGGGTGCAGGGTGACCGAGTTTTTGTCGGTACGTTGGACGCACACCTTGTCGCCCTGGACGCGAGCACTGGCAAACCCATCTGGGATGTCATGGTGGGCGATCCCTTGAGGGGCTACAGCATCACGAGCGCGCCTCTCACAATCGAAAACATGGTGGTGACTGGAGTGGCTGGCGGCGAGTACGGTGCGCGAGGTTTCATTGACGCTTACGATGCAAGTTCTGGTGAGCGCCGCTGGCGCTTCTATGCCATACCAGATTCTGGACAACCAGGCAACGAGACATGGTCAAGTAACTCGTGGCGGAAGGGCGGAGCACCAACGTGGCTTACTGGTTCGTTCGATCCTGAGCTGCGCCTTATTTATTGGGGAGTGGGCAACCCATCGCCTAACTTCGACGGAGAAGATCGGAGTGGCGACAACCTTTATTCCAATTCCGTTGTGGCACTCGAGGCCGACTCCGGCAAGCTCAGATGGTATTTCCAGTTTACACCGCACGACGCACACGATTGGGACTCGGTGCAGATCCCGGTGTTGGTTGACGCAATTTTCGACAACTCGAAACGCAGGCTGCTCTCCTGGACCAATCGAAACGGATTTTACTATCTGCTGGACCGATCGACCGGAGAATTCTTGTCTGGAACTCCATATGTCAGGCAAACTTGGGCAGACGGACTTGATGCGAAGGGTCGCCCACGCATCCGTCCAGAATCGGTGCCGAGTCGGCAAGGCGCGACCGTATATCCTAGTCTCTTTGGCGGGACCAATTGGTGGTCCCCTAGCTATGATCCGGAGCTTGAGCTTGTCTTTGTTCCTACTGTTGACCGAGGCGGTGTCTTTTATGTTTTGCCTGACCGACCGCCGGCGGAAGAACGACTCGTTTTGGGAGGCGTGCACTTGAGACTGCCGAATGAAGACACGATTGTGGCCGTGAAGGCACTGGAGTTGAGGACCGGGCGGGTGCGCTGGCAGTATCTGCGCCCACCGGTAAAAGCGATTGATGTGATGGGCGGTTTGATTAGCACCGCCGGAAGAATTGTTTTCGGTGGAGAAGGGGAAACGCTGTTTGCGTTAGATTCGGAGACAGGAGCTGAGCTGTGGCACTGTGAAGTAGGAGGGGAAATCGCTGCGGCTCCGGTGAGCTACGAATTGGCAGGGCGCGAGTACTTGGCGGTTGCAGCTGGGCGGAGTATCTTGGCGTTCGCTTTGCCACAATCCAATTCGCGAAACAGCGGACCAAATGGAGTCCTCTAATTGTGGAATGAGTTGGCCCGAAACATTCTCATTTGACGATCCATGGCGCGAGCATCACAAGGATGCATTAAGAGAACAGGCGATGCTATCGGGCGACCTTTTTGTTGGTTTGCCGAAGCACTGGCTTGGCGTGGGAAGAGCTTCCTCCAGAAGGCTGGTAACGCTTTGACCGCACTCGAAATCGCAGTGCGACAGGGTATCGGCTTTAATGAGGCCGAAGCGAAACTGATCGGTGACTCCCAAATTTATTGGAACGACTCGTCTAATCGTTCTCGGAAGCAGTATTCTCATTGGCGGGGGAGCGGGATATTCACCGACGATTCGCGTTGGCTTGAGCTTGGACGTGAGCACTTGCAACTTTACGAACAATTTGCTCGAGCGGTCGATATGAAATATATGCCCAAACGGATCGTCGAATGGGGTTGTGGAGGGGGCATGAACGCTTTCCATTTCGGACGCTTGACGGAGGAGTTCTATGGTGTTGACATCTCCTCATCCAGCCTGCAGGAGTGTGGAAGGCAAATGGCAGCCATAGGGCTGCATAATTTTGCCCCTGTCCTAATCAATGCGGCGGATCCCGAAGCAGCGCTCGGCCAAGTCCGAGGCTTGTGCGACCTCTTTCTTTCGACCTACGTGTTCGAACTAGTGCCAACACCAGAATACGGAATTCGGATACTTCGAATTGCGTACGAACTCCTTGCGCCTGGGGGAATTGCGATTATTCAGATCAAATACAGTGAGGGAAGCGCAAAAACCCGATCACGTGCATGGGCCTATGCCAAGAACCTTGGGTGGAACGCGACCTATAGAATCGACGCTTTTTGGCAAGCTGCACACCAATGTGGCTTTGTGCCCAAGATGGTCACGCTACAGCCGCAACAGCCGTTAGTGAACGACCGAAATTACGCTTATTTCCTTCTGCAAAAACAAAGTGCTAAGGCCACTGCACCCCGATCGTGAAGAAAAAGCGACCAGTCATTCTTTATCCCCAAGGGCCACACCATTTTCGATTCGCTTCAGTTGACCGGCAGAATTGCTAGAACTGCTTGGCTACCTGAAAGCCTGAAAGGGCAGGGCGGTGTGGGGAATGGCATAGGATGCTAGTGTCAAAGGTCTGGAAACAAGGAGCAAGCAGGAAGGACCGAGCGAGACTGATATACTGATATACTACTGTTCGCTGTCGGGTACTTCACAGACGCATGAGTGAACGCCTGAAAATCTTCAATATTGTCGGCGCTCGCCCTAATCTTCCCAAAATTGCTCCGCTCTTGCGTGAAATGCAGCGCCATCCAGAAATTGAGCCCATTCTCGTCCATACGGGCCAACATTATGACGAAAAGCTCTCGGAGATTTTCTTCCATCAAATGGATATACCCGCACCGCACGCCAATCTAGACGTCGGTTCCGGATCCCACGGCTATCAAACAGCGGAAGTCTTGAAGCGCATTGAACCACTTCTGATCGAGCAAAAACCGAACATAGTGGTAGTTGTCGGTGACGTTAACTCGACCTTTGCGGTTTCCTTGGCTGCTGCGAAGCTCCGTATCAGAATCGCTCATGTTGAAGCTGGCCTGCGCAGTTTTGACCGCTCAATGCCGGAAGAGATCAACCGCATTCTCACCGACGCGCTGGCTGACTACTTGTTCGTTACCGAGGAGGACGCCGTCGAACATCTGCTCGACGAAGGCCGACCCCGGGAAGCTATTCATTTTGTCGGCAATGTGATGATCGATTCTCTGCGACTCTTTCTGCCGCTAGCACAGGATTCGTCTATCGGACACGAGCTTAACCTCAGAGTAGGAGACATTTGGTGCCGTTTCGCCGTCTTAACTTTGCACCGTCCTTCCAACGTCGATTCCCCGGAAAGACTCGCTCATCTCCTGAGCGCTGTTGACGCTGTAGCCACCGAGGTACCCGTCATCTTTCCGGCACATCCACGTACTAATCACCGACTCACACCTTCCAGAATTGAGCAGCACCCGAACCTCCGCATTATTCCGCCTCTTGGGTACCTCGATTTTCTTTGCCTCTTGAGTAAAGCCTCACTGGTAATGACCGATTCCGGAGGGATCCAGGAGGAAACCACGGCTCTCGGTGTTCCTTGTCTGACCCTTCGCGAAAACACCGAGCGTCCGATCACCATTTCTCAGGGAACGAATTTACTTGTAGGCACGAACCGGGACAAGATTGTCGCAGCGGCAACTGCAATCCTTGCCGGAAAAGGTAAAACCGGACTCATACCTCATCTTTGGGATGGTCACGCCTCCGAACGGATTGTCGACATCCTTTTGCGCAACCTGCCATGAAAAATGCTATATCGCGCCTATGCAGGCCGTCCGGTTTTTGGCGAAGTTCGTCACGACCGCGACCCAAGCTATGCTCGAAACAAGATGTGAGAAAAATACTGACAGTACCCTTCAAAGTTCCCAAAGTTCCAGACCCAGATAGCAGGCGCCGAACTGGCGCGTCCTTTCCAAACGCACCTTGTTCAGCAGAACGAGAGCCACGTGCGGATCGATATAAAAGTGGAAAATATTCTTAGGTTATCACGCTGTCAAAAGTCAGCGCTTACTAGGCAGATCTGAAAAGCCGCCTGCCAGCTGTGTTTCGGCCAGCCACGGAATTGCCCGAATTTTTTTCTGAACCGGATGACACCAAGGCTGTCCGATAAGGCAAATGTTGGACACTGAAGGCATCTACCTCCACTGCAATTGATTTCCAAAGTAGCTCAACTGACAAGACCAGCCGATAAGAACCTTTCTTACGAATCAGAATTCCTTCAATGCCTGCGAGAGGCCCAGACTTAACGCGGACCCAATCACCACAGTGAAGGAACGGAAGCGGTTCAACTCGAATCCTACTCTCTACCGCCTTGCGGATTGCATCAAGTTCTAGGTCCGGAATCTGAGCAGGTCGGTCACCAAAAGTCACGAACGAATGCACACTGGGCGTGGCCAGAATTTTCCAGCGCTGCTCAAAGCAGGTCCGCAGAAAAACGTAGCAAGGAAACAACGGCAGGCACAGACACTTCTTTCGGTCCGTCCACTGCCGGATGACATTGTACGTCGGCAGAAAAACCTCTACCCCGCTCCTGGTTAGGTTCTCAGCGACAATCTTCTCGTGCTGGTGGCGCGTGTAAATCGCATTCCACACCGGTTCGCTCCATGCTGCCTATCTCTAGCCGCAAATCTTCCGTCCGCGATGAATTACCTTATCTCGGGTAATTATGCTGATCACGAATGGACTGTCAAGGAAAACGACAGTAACATCTTGACCGAAATCAAGCGAAGATACTATGAGTACTCTAGCCATAGGATGACGGTCTATAGCCGCGGATAAAGGGTTGGGCCCTCCGGCTTTCTGCCGTGGATGGATTGAAGGCCCTCCCCACAATTAGTACGCAGTCCCACTCCTGCGTCTTTGTTCCCCGTTGTTTGACTCGTCGCCGGTGCAACATACATTTGCCTGATTTTGCTGCCTGCGGCTGAAGATATAGAGGACAAACTGCACCCTACTAGAGATGCCAAGCCTTTCGTAGATCCTGAAGAGATAATTGCTCACCGTATGCTCGCTCAGTCCGAGGTTCTTCGCTACTTCCCGATTTGTTAAGCCATCTGCCACAAGTGCGGCGACTTGTTCTTCCCTCTTGGTCAGCGTAAAAGAGCCGGGTAAATTCTTCACTGGCATCGGTTTGACTTCGGCAAGCGCCTGAAGGATTACTTGTATTTGTTCGGAGTCAGCCCAAACTTGTCCCTTGCGTACCGCCAAAATGCACTTGCCCAATGCTTCGATCGGCTCCATCCGACAGAAAACTCCCTTCGCGCCGCTGCGAAACGCCTCAAGGGTGAGTTCGCGGTGAGTTTTTCTAACCAGCAATACGGATCGAATGTTGGGGCGGTTCTTGCGCAGGAATTCAACGGCTTCGAGGCCTTTATGAGCGCCATCCTGCAAGTCTTCGCTGATCAGTGCCACGTCAACTGGGCGAACGTAACAAACGGAAGCAATTTCATTGACGGTCACTGCGCAGCAAATCTTTCCCAAACCCAGTCGCAACCGTTTGAGCCCGTCCTCAAGTAGCTGGCAACCCATGGGAGTATCTTCCGCGATCAATACGGTGATACCTTCGATCCGGGGCGAGGACCCGTCTTCGAGTGCGTGGCTGCTAGGATGTGCGTTCATACGACAGAGCCAATACGATGAGTGCCGGGAACAACCTATCGAGTTCGATCATCCGGCCGAGCAGGCAAGATAATGTAGGGTTGTACCTTACAGAACTACTGAGAGTACTGAACATCATGGGTTGCTAGAATCCGTCACGCATATGGGTGCTGAGCACGATCTGTACCAGGAGGGTCATTCGAAAGGCTTGCAACCTAATCTCAACGAAACCAAAAGATTACGTACTACGAGCGTGTGACTTTTTCGCGCAAAGGGATAAGGAATGCACTGATTTCTCCAAGCTTTTCTCAAAATGAGCATCCATTTTCCTTCCTGGCGCGTAAAGCATATGTAAAGCATAAAGATATTCGAAGAGTTCACCCGTGCCAACATGCCTTAGGCAAGTCTAGTACTCTTAATTAATGAGCAGGGCGAGAAAACTTAGGAAAGAGATGAACGGGAATTCTCTTGGGGGTTGTTCTTCGGCGGCTGGTGCGGAACGGAGCGAAGGCGAGCGGAGCGAGCCGAAGCGCGTACGTTGAACACGAATGATCGATTGAGGGTGCAAGTCCCTTATAGAACCTGTTAGGTAACTGTGAGTCGAAGGCAACTGCGTGTCAGATGCGAAAGGATGTTCCCGTGAGGGCGCGTGGAGAGGAAGCCGGAGACGAACTGCAGCACCTAACGCAAGTGAATCCCCGTAAGGCCGATCTGATCAGGGCAAACGTGCTCGCCAATGCGACGCCTAATATCCATCCGCGATCAGAGTGGTATTGGGGAAGGTGCCGGCAGGACATTGATCATTCTTACTTCAAGAGATCTCCACGGGTCCGCCTTGGCGGTAAGGTCGGAGAAGGAAACGACGACGACCTGACGCCTGTGGAGAAGTCGGATCTCCTCATATTAGCGATGAAACTGGCGAAAGCCGGTGGAGCAAAGGGGGAGAAGGAATGAGAAGAGCAGGATCACGGCAACTGGCCCTCGCATTCGCCGACAGCCCGAAAGGGGACAAGGATCGCGCCGCCCGGGACTAATCTCGGGGCAAACGGTACCTGTTGCACACGGTGAAGGCCAACAACCACAAAGATCCAGCCACTGGCACGTCGCGAATAGGAGCGGGCGATGGAGTCGGTAGCGTCGGCGTGCAATCTAGCGCAGGCGTTGCTGAACGTATTCGGAAACAAAGGAGCACCCGGCGTAGACGACCAAACAGTAGAGGAGGTGGTCGAAGCGGCCCCGAGTCTACTGCCCAAGCTCCAAACTGCACTCCTTCAGGGCACATATCAACCGGGAGATATCCGGCGGGTATGGATTGAGAAACCAGGAAGCGGACAGAGGGGTTTGGGAATGTGGTGGACGGCTGGGTTCAACAGGCCGCCCTGCAAATACTGGAGCCGATCTTTGAACCAACCTTCCATTCCCGCTAAACCAAATAGAAGCCGAAAAGCCTGATACAGCTTCCATGAATCACGCCGCGGAAAATAATCCTGGGAAAGACCATCTTGAAAAGTAAGGAGTGTGGGTCGTCCGAGGATCCTTCTCACCAAAACCGCAATCATCGCGAGCAGATAACCTTTCTTGGACATGGCATTCACATGGGCGTTCAGACGGTAGCCAGCCATGCCGTAGCGCGCCACCTTCCGCAGGTAGTACAGACCACTCTGAACATCCACATAGGCCAGATCTTTCACCTGCCGATTCTCGTTGATCTTTAGGACTTCACAAGTATGCCCGCGCCTCCGCAACCCTCACTTACCAGCTTGGTCTAGATGACCCAACCACCCATGGGAGGAGGATAGTGCCAATCTGTAGAATCTTTACCATGCGGAATAAAGGGGTGACTTTCCAAACTTGGGAGCGCCTCGGCTACCATTCCCTGTTTATGCTATCAGCAAGCCTCCGGTTGTCGAGGGTGGATGGCGAGTTTTCGGGCCTTTCACGACGCACATTGTTAACTTGCGAAATTGCCAAAAATAAACTATTAGTGGATGTCATAGCGCTCTCTAGAGGAACGGCATTGGGCCGGGCTGTCCAGTCTCTAACTCGCATCCCAAGCTTCAATTTCGAGGAGATTTGACCAAACGCATGAATCCGTCCATTAGTGTATTCGGCTTGGGATATGTTGGCACGGTAACAGCTGCCTGTCTGGCCCACCGGGGCAGCAATGTCATTGGCATCGATTTGAGTCGGACCAAGGTCGAGGCCATGGATTCGGGTAATAGCCCCATTGTGGAACCCGGGGTGAGCGAGATTATCGCCGAGTCTCATAAGGCTGGCCGGTTGCACGCTACCAGTTCTGCGGAAACGGCGGTCCTAAACAGCGACATTTCTCTCCTTTGTGTCGGAACGCCCAGCCTACGCAATGGCAAACTTGATCTCGGACACATCAAACCAGTTTGCCAAGAAATCGGCGAAATCCTAAAGAAAAAGAATTCGTTTCATCTGGTGGTGCTGCGCAGTACGGTGTTGCCTGGCACAGCAGAAACCATCGTGGTGCCAACGCTGGAAAAAGCCACTGGTAAGCACATCGGCGCGGACTTCGGTGTTTGTGTCAATCCCGAGTTTATGCGCGAGGGAACGGCAGTGGCAGATTTTCTGGAGCCGTCGATGACCGTCATCGGTGCGGCCCGCAAGGCCCACAGCGCGATAATCCGCGATCTCTATGCCTGGGCTCCTGGTCACATCTTCGAGACCTCATTCCGTTCGGCGGAAATGGTGAAGTACATTTGTAATGCCTGGCACGCCGTGAAGGTGGCGTTTGCCAATGAGATTGGCACGTTGGCCCGCGAGCTGGAAGTCGATGGCGAGACTGTGATGGAAATGCTTACCTCGGATACTAAACTCAATATTTCACCCACCTACCTGAAGCCGGGATTCGCTTTCGGGGGATCCTGCCTGCCTAAGGACGTGCGTGCTCTGAACTATCGAGCGAAAGAACTTGACCTAAAACTACCGCTATTCGAATCCATCCTGACGAGTAATGAGGAACATCTAGGGCGCGCTGTGGAGATGGTGCTGCAGACCGGCAAACGCAAAATCGGGATGCTCGGCCTCAGCTTCAAAGCGGCTACCGACGATCTCCGCGAAAGCCCGCAGGTTCAGCTGATAAAGCGACTGCTCGGAGAAGGGCGCGAGATCCAAATCTGGGACGATAATGTTTCGCTCGGCCGGCTGATCGGATCCAACCGCGAATACATCGAGCAGGTTATTCCTCACATCGGATCCCTTCTGAAGACAAATTTGGAGGAAGTTCTGAGGGACGCCGAGGTGGTCGTCATCGGCACGCGTGGCCTCGACAAAGACGTTTTGCAAAAGAGCATTCGGGGAGATCAAGTCGTTATCGATCTGGTCAATCTGGAGAAAACGCGCCGTCCTCAGTCCGCGGCGGACTATAAGGGAATCTGTTGGTAACTCTTCCCAATGAAGATCCTTTGGCTCAAGGCTGGTGGACTCGATCCGTACCGATCGTTGCCGCCGTTCCGGCCAAGATTTCGCGGATCTTCGTCGTCAAGGAATCGAGGTTGTCAAAAACCACCCGGTTCTGAATGACGATGTGGCTCTCAGCGACCTCGTCGTAATCGTATGTGTAATAGTCGTAAACGCGGCCAGTATCGACATCGGCATCGATTTTCAATAGCGTCATTCCGACGTTGGCGGTATCTCGGTTGGCGAGAGCCCAGAAACAGCCGTGTGCGTTCCGGTACTCCGGGCATATGCCCGGGTACATAACGAAGGTGCCCACGCGAGCTTGCGAGTAGATGCGCTTGTGCAGAATGCTCTTGCGGCGGGCGAGAATGATGTCCGGCTGGATATCTCCCAGAAACCGCTCCGTCTCCGAGCTATTCGGACTTGGCGCTTCTAAAAGTCGGACCGCATCTGGTAAATCGCTGTATCGTGCTTCCAGTTTCCGTGGCATGTCCTCTTGCCATTCTTGATCGGCGGTGGCGAGGAAAAAACGATAATACAACTGGAAGAGGAAGACATCTAAGAACCGAATTAGCCCCACGCGTTTGATCTCCCGCTTTACTCTTTTCTAAAACCTTGCGCTCGGCTCCCGAATAACCACCCCAGCGAGATCCGTGAAGGCGGCAAGCCAACGGGCGAGGCCGTAACAATTCAATGGCTCGTTGCGGTGGCAGATCAACACAGTGCGGCCGACTCTAGGCATTCACGATCCATGAAAATTACAGTCGGAGTTTCGATTTTGAGCTCCGGATGCGTGGGATTATACCTCGGGGCACCTCCTGCCAGACAGGTACGGTGACAGACAACGGTCCGGGCTGCCATCTTCTCAAAACCTTAGCGATTTTCGTGAACAGCCATGAGGTAACAGGCCTTTCGCGGGGAGTCTGGAAAACGCGTCTCGAGGAGGAATGAGTTCGTCCGCTCCAATCGCCATTTGAAGTGCTTCAACGCTTACGGGGAACGCCGTCCTACCGCAGCCCAAAGAGCTCGACAACATCAGCATGCAGTTTGGTCTATTTCGTCCTGCTTCCCTTCCATGGTTCTTTGCATGGCAGGCTGCGCACAACGTAAGGCGAGGTGCGCGAGCGTCGCGATCAGTTGACGCATCCGCCCTACCAGAAGCCCGAGCTGTTGGCCACGGCTCCGAACCAGCTGTGGAGCAGGGACAACACTACGCTACTGGGGCCCGCCAAACGGACGTATTTCTACCTCTACGTGATCCTCGATCTGTTCAACAAATTTCAACTTGGCCCGGCCCGGTTGGTGAAAACTACTCAATCTCCCCAGCGGGGTCGGGCCGTTCTCCTTTTCAGGACAACGCCCGCCACCGTCTACATAAATCGCCAGAACCGGAGCTAAATTCAGGCAGAAACGCACCAGAGTGAACGCGGCCTTAGCGACCCTGCCGAGCCAGGTTGTGGATTGCGATTCTATCGGCGTCAACTCCGTCATGCTCATACCACCGAGCTCTCTTGGTCTTCGCCAGAGTTTCAGGGGCGCATAACCACACCAACGGAGTGGCCCGTGCTTGTTGGAAACATGGCAACACCTTTCCCTGAATTCGTTGACGGTGTTGGCCTCGGCTGCCACCATGAGAAACGGCAGCGAAGGCACGAGAAGACCGCATTGTGTGTCCGCTGCGCCGACGGAGATGACGAGTCCGATCGCCAAGCTGAGTTTCTGGGGCGTGCGCGGCTCCACGCCGACCGTGGACCCGGCTACCTGGCGCTTCGGCGGAAACACGCCTTGCCTC
>Ga0126381_100001335_pt1 | contig 26561 bp, 24 predicted proteins | sample PanSoiMetPlot_28_FD_96465 | JGI IMG/M metagenome (GOLD analysis project Ga0126381, IMG submission 96465) | Tropical forest soil microbial communities from Panama - MetaG Plot_28 | ecosystem: Environmental > Terrestrial > Soil > Tropical forest > Bulk soil | place: Panama | collected 2016-02-17
CATAGGTCACTGCAAACTCTGAGGTCAAGGTTTGTGCGGAACAGGTTTGTGCGGAAACTCGGGACAAAACTCGCGGACAGACGTTTCTGATCTTCTGCGGCAATAGCACGGCCAGTCTTAGCCGCCCAACATGCTAAACGTCCCGGCTCTCCCCAGTTTTTCTCAGTTTTTGGTTTTTCAGTTGATTGTCTGACCGCAAATCGATCCGCTAATCGAACTGGACGTCACACTCCTGCTGCTGTTGTTCACCGAGACGCTGGCCGTCACATTTAATGTGCAGCTTCCTGTCGGGAATTGTCCTGCCTGAACAGGCGAGAAGCTGACGCCTCCGCCAATCATCAGGTTCACCGTCGTTGTGACGCCGTTGTCGTTTCCCTGCACCGATGTCGTCACGTCGGGATCGCCGTTAATGACAAGCGTGCCGTCCGAGCAACTGCTAGGCGTTGCGGTAATTGTCCCGCTGGCAGAAGTGCCGCTCGCAGTGAAGGTTCCCGACACCATAATCGAGCCACCGTCCGGACAACTAAAGGTGCCGGAAACGGTACAATTCGACATATTACAGGTGACGGTCTCTGGCTTTGGTACCGCGGCGGCTTGGCTGTTGTTTCTCCGGAGCGCAACAAGCATATTGTCTCTGGTGGTGATACCCAACGGAACTGCTGTGTTGCCGAGCGCACTCGCCAGGGCCATGCTTACATCATTAGAAACCGTGGTCCCTACTTGTTTGGCCTGGGCCTGCGTCAAATGGCTCGCGTTGAGGTTGCTGGTGCCGCCTCCGCCGCAACCCGCGAGAGTTGCCAAGATCGTTAAAGTAACTGCAACTGACCATGCCTTCATGATTCCCCCTAGTGTCGGTCCTTTGTGAAGTTCAACTTGCGGGCATGGGCTGTCTTCGATGACAGAAAGGATGTCCGGGTCTTAGAGTGGGTTGTACGCCCTTCCTCCAATCGCATCATAAATAGTTTAGCTACATTCTGACTGCAGCCTCGATAAAGCCCGACAGCGGCTATTCCTCCAGTTCGGTTTCCTCCGGCGCATCGGTAGGGCTCTCGAATTCAATGTGGTATCCGTCAGGATCGGTAAGCGGCACAACCCAATGCCGGTTCCCAACAAACGGACGTGCACGTGTTTGTAGTCCCCGTGATTTGAATTCGCGGTACAGCGCCAGAGCGTCCTCGCATTGGAAACAGACATTTACTCCGGTCCCAAGCGTTTCGGTCGGTTTCCGCCCCGGCCAAAATTCCTGGAGCATAATGGCGGCATCGCCACGCTGCAACCAGCACCAGCGGATTCGCCCGTCAGGAGGGCAGCATTCCTCAACGCGATCTGGAATCCACGAGTGCTTCATTGCGAACCCCAGGCCGTCAACGTAAAACCTGAGCGACGCTTCCATACTGTTCACCCCGAAAAAGGGGACGGCTTGCTTTACGTTCGCAGTCACAACGGGTGCGGTCGACATGACGACCTCCGGCAGGGTTGCCTTTGATTCTAGCAGAGTGAGCGCCCCCTGGTTCGAACCACCGCAGGAGACCGCTGCGATGCTCGACGGAAACTGGGCCCAGACGGGGCGTTTCTGACATTTTGCGGCGATAGCACGGCCTGTCTTATCCGGCCAACATGCTAAACGCCCCGCCGGTCCCCAGTTTTCAGTTATTTTGGAGTTGGGGTGGCATCCGATCCGGGCTCCTGCGGTTTACTATTGCCGGCGCAGGAATCTGCGGCATCACTAGGAACATCACGCTTCCGCCCAATTCTTCGGAGAACTCGGTGGGACTGTTTTGCAGTTTGAGTCTGATCTACCCATCAGCCTTATCAACCCGCGGCGCGCTATTTACAGCGCGTTTCTCCGACGGACTAGTCGTTCGAACTCTTCGAGTACCCTTTGGCGAAAGGCAATGGCGCCCTCGACCTGCCGCGACAACTCTGGGAACTTCGCCATAAGTGTCGCTAGGGCATTGAGCTCTGACGGGGCAACTCGAATCAAGTCTCGCAGCGACTCCACGCTCTCTTTATTGCGCACGACCAGGCGAAACAGAGATTGCGCTTCGGCCCGCACACTTGGGAGGGTCCAGGCGACGCCAAGCTTCTTTGGCGAGAATGACGCGGTCTTGCGGCTTAGGATCATGCGCTACCACCCCTCAGATTGAAACTGCGCAAGCTTCGCCAAATACAATCGGCGAGCCGCGAGACTTGACGAGTCAGAAACAATTCTTCAGTGGCAACTACGCTGAGTCGTTGCTCCAGGGCAACGAGGACAGTGTGCTCCTGTCCCTTTGGATGGTTACGGCCCAGGCCTAGGCTTGCGGGAGGCCACCGACCGGAGGGTGCCGCACCCTGCGGTTTTCAGGGTGCGTGTTTTGGGAACCTCTCTCGACCAAGGTCTCTGACCTCTCGCCAGTCAAAGGATTGTGTCTCTCTTCGGCTCTGCTTTACTTCTTCAGACTTGGCGCGGCCCCCGCCGGGAACCCGTTCCTTCGAACTTCAGGATGACGCCTTTCTTTCCCAACGGCCCAGCCGCGGTGCGCGTCGGGGAAGCCGATCGCGTCGGTGTGCTCCTGGTTCATCTGCTGCCAGTTCTTTCCTCGATCAATCGAGTGGTCGGTTCCGGTGGGTCCAACCGCGAACACGGTGGGACCGGGCGTGTCCGGCACAATCGCGACGCCCCAGCGGTATCCCGCGGGACAGCGGCTGCCCACTTTCCAAGTCTTGCCGCCGTTGTCACTGTAGGCCGCTTCTCTCGCCACTCGCGCATTTGCCTCCCGTGTCCTCGACCGGGACACCACTCGCCACTTCGTTCGTTTCCGCTTACACTTTCCTAGCTCACCGCGCGCAACATGATCAGCTTCCAGGCACTTCGCCACGAACTTCGTCCCACCGTCCGGCTCGCTTTGCCGTTGGTCCTGGCCGAAATCGGCTGGATGAGCATGGGCATCGTGGACACCGTCATGGTCGGGCATCTGCCGGACAGCGCCCGCGCCATCGGCTCTGTCAGCATCAGTTCTAACCTTTTTAACGTGCTGGCCTTTTTCGGCGGTGGCCTGCTGATCGGCCTCGACACGCTCGTCGCGCAAGCCTTTGGCGCCGGCCGGCGCGAGGACTGCCATCGTTCCCTCATCAACAGCATTTATCTCAGCATCGTGATGACACCGTTTCTCATGCTGCCCGTCTGGTTTTTCGACCCGCTTCTTCGCCGCCTGCGCATCGAGCCGCAAGTCGCAGCTCTTGCCGTTCCGTACATGAAAGCGCTCGCCTTCGGCCTCTTCCCTCTTCTTCTCTATTTCGCCGTTCGCCGCTGCCTGCAAGCCATGAACATGGCGCAGCCCATCGCCTTTGCGCTCGTCAGCGCCAACCTCATCAACGCGCTTTTCAACTGGGTGCTCATCTACGGCAAATGGGGATTTCGCGCGATGGGCGTGGTCGGTTCGGGCTGGTCCACGGCGATTTCGCGCGTGTATTTAGCCGTCGTGCTGGTCAGCTATCTTCTTTGGTACGACCGCCGTCATCGCACCGAACTTCTGAAGACGCCCGTCAATATAGACTTCACGCGCATCCGCCGCCTGATCTCGCTCGGCCTGCCCGCGGCCGTGCAGATCACGCTGGAAATCAGCGTCTTCGCCTTAGCCACGGCTCTTATCGGCCGTCTGGGAGCCGTCGCTCTCGCCACGCATCAAATCGCGCTGAACACTGTTGCGTTCACCTACATGGTTCCGCTGGGAATCTCCTCCGCCGCCGCCGTTCGCGTTGGCCATGCCATCGGACGCGGCAAACCTGCCTCCGCCGGCGACGCGGGGTACACCGCCATTTTTCTCGGAGCAGGATTCATGACGCTTGCCGCCATCGCGCTGCTGGTCTTCCCGCGCTGGATCGCGCGGATGTACACGCCGGACGAAGCCGTCATTCGCAGCACTTCCCTGCTCCTGATTGCGGGCGCGGCTTTTCAGTTGTTCGATGGCATTCAAACCGTGGCCACCGGCGCTTTGCGCGGCGCCGGAGACACGCGCACGCCGATGATCTGTCACTTCGCCGCGTACTGGGTGATTGGCTTGCCGCTCGGCGCATGGCTCTGCTTCTCGCGCAACTGGGGCGCGTTCGGGATTTGGTCGGGACTCAGCCTTGCCCTCATCCTGATCGGCATTGTTTTACTTTTCGCCTGGCGCCGGATGGTGCGCAGGCTGTTATCGGCAGGGCCTTAGTCGTGATTCACGGCGTGGAACATTATGGCTTAAGGGACAAAATCAACATCCCGGCGTCCCTGTCGGCTGGGTCCTCGACAACCTTGAATCCTAATGGCCGGGCTGATTTTAAATTTGTGATGCGATTTCCGGCGACTTTGCCTCGACCGCGAACCCCAGGCCCTGCTTGTTATTCCCGCGCCGCAGCAGAGTTCACGAACCTGGGAAGCCAGTCGGGATCTTTGGCCATGACAATAAGACAATAATCGGAGAGAGAAACTACATCTTGTAGCGGCTGCCAAGGTCCTCGTCGGAGAGGCCTTCGAGCCAGTTGCGCAACTGCTCATTGGTATTCTTTTCGGTGAACGCGCTCGAGACTTTGGAATTCTTGAGCACAAGTTCATCCACGTAGATCGGGCAATCCATCCGCAAAGCCAGCGCCAGAGCATCGCTCGGGCGTGAATCAATCGTCATGGTCTGCCCGTCGCGCTCGACCCAGATCAGCGCGTAAAACGTGTCATCTTTCAGGTCGTTCACTACGATTTTCTGGACGCGCACTTCCAGCCCAAGCATCACGTTTTTCAGGAGGTCATGCGTCATCGGCCGCGGCGTATGCACTTTCTCGATTTCCAGCGCGATGGCGTTTGCCTCATAAACGCCCACCCAGATCGGAAGAATCGCCTGGCCCTGCACGTCCTTCAGTACGACAATCGGCATGTTGGTGACGGGGTCCATCATCAGGCCACGGATTTTCATTTCCACTTCCATGGAGGCCTCCCTTGGGTCAAACCACGTGCTCGCCCACCAGGCTGTTCGGCGTCGCTCCTGTCACTCGTACTTGAACGTAGCTTCCCAGAAGTTCTCTCGCAGCGGAAGAGAAATTTGCAAGCCGGTACGAACTGGTATATCCCGACCACTGGTTTTCGCGCCGCGATTTCCCGCTCACCAGCACCTCAAATGTCTCGCCAATCATTTTCGCGTTGCGCTCTTTCTGGATTTCGCGCTGCCGGTCCTGAAGGACCGTGAGCCGCCGGCTTTTCTCGTCTTCCGAAATCGCATCATTCATTTTCAGGGAAGGCGTGTTGGGCCGTGGTGAATACTTGAACGAGAACAGGCTGTCGTATTTCACTTCATCCAGCAAGCCCAGCGTCTGTTCAAAATCCGTTTCGGTTTCGCCAGGGAATCCCACAATGATGTCCGTGGTAATCGCAATCGGTCGTGACGCGCCGCGAATCATCGCGATTTTATCCAGATATTCGTCGCGCGTGTAGGTCCGCTCCATCGCGCGCAGCAATTTTGTCGAACCCGATTGCACCGGCAGGTGTACGTGCTCGCAAACCTTGGTCTGCGCTTCCATGGCTTCAACAATATCTGGTGTGAAATCGCTTGGATGCGAGGTCGTGAACCGCACCCGCCGGATCCCCGGAACATCAGCCACCGCCAGCAGCAATTCCGCAAACCGCATTTTCCGTGCCGTCGGGTCCTTGTAGGAATTCACCGTTTGCCCGAGCAGTTGCACTTCCGAATAGCCAAGCTCGGCGAGCTGTCGGACCTCGCGAAGAATCGAGTCGCTCGCGCGGCTGCGCTCAGGCCCGCGCGTGTACGGCACCACGCAGTAGGAACACGCCTTGTCGCAACCCTCAATGATCGTCAGATACGCGCGAAAAGGGTTGTCGCGGCGGGTCATCTCCGTCTCGAAGGTTTCGTCGGTATCCGTATCGAGCCCGGTCACGCGATGATTCCCGGCTTCCAGCTGCGCCAGCATTTCCGGTAGCTTCCGGTAGCTTGCCGAGCCGCAAACCAGGCTGACCCACGGAGCGCGCTCGAAAATGTCTTCGCCTTCCTGCTGCGCCACGCAGCCCAGCACGCCGATGATTTTCCCTTCGCTCTGTTTTGCGCGGTACTCACCGAGCCGCGAGAAAACCTTTTGTGCCGCCTTCTCGCGAATGCTGCAAGTGTTGTAAAGAATTAGCCCCGCCGCGTCCGGAGTTTCCACTTGCCGGTACCCGCGCGAGAGCAGAACGCCGGCCACCTTTTCCGAATCGTGGTCGTTCATCTGGCAGCCAAAAGTTTCGAGGAAAAATGTCCGCCGCTCCGGTGCTCCGGTGAACACTCCATGCGCTTGTGATAAACGAGGAAAAGCCGCAGGCGCTCGGGCCCCCACGCCCGTCAATCGTCCTACGTCGAAGTCAAACGGTTTATTCATGCTCAATTCGCAGTTTACCACACCTGCTTTTGGGAACTTGCGTTACCCGTTCGCGCTCTATGCCCTTATCCAAGGATGATGCCAAGGCTGTTTACGAGTCAGCCGTCACCCGCCTGTCACCCGAACCACTGTTTCCCAATAAGCAGCACCATCGAAAACTTGCGCATCGTATTGGTTGCGGGTGTTGGGTGAGTGTGTTACGGTTTTTACGCCCAGAAAAAACTTCTCTTTCGCTGAGGGGCGCGCCATTTTTCTTTTCAATACGATCCTTGCGACCGACATTATGGGAATTCTTGAGCAGACCGGATTGGTCGCCCGCGTCGTTCTTGCAATCCTTTTCTTTTTCTCCCTCGTTTCGTGGGCCATGATTTTTCAAAAATGGGGGATGTTCGGACGCGTTCGCCGCCAAAGCGCCCGTTTCCTGCAAGCTTTTCGCGGCGCCCATGGCGTCGCCAATCCGGCGGCGCTCGCTTCCTCTGGCTCACCTTTTGCCAATGTCTATTCCGCGGGCTATCGCGAACTCCAGATGCAAGTGGGCGGCATTTCCCCGAATCCTCATCCGCCTAAATTGAAGAGTTTGTCCGCCGTCACCGTGAGCATGCAGTTGCAATCCGCCGAAGAAGTGCGCCGCGTCGAAAAAGGCATGTCCTGGCTCGCCACCACCGGCTCGGTAACGCCGTTCATCGGCCTGTTCGGAACGGTCTGGGGAATTATTGACGCGTTCGCCGGCCTTGGCAGCGCCGGGGCCGCCAGCCTTCGCGCCGTCGCGCCGGGCATCGCGGAAGCTCTGATTACCACTGCCGCCGGCCTGGCCACGGCCATTCCCGCGGTCATCTTTTATAATCAGTTCTTGCAGAACATTCGCGACCTGGCGCAGCGTTTGGACAATTTCGCCATGGAAGTGACCGCGCAGGTCGAGAAGGCATTTAACTAGACTTTCGCGGCCGTCCCGCCGGCCGCCGCGGCAAAACTACGATGCAAGTCGGCAAAACAACGCAAACTTCGCTCTCCGAAATCAACATGGTCCCGTTTGTGGACGTGGTCCTTGTTTTGCTTATCATTTTTATGATCACCGCGCCCATCCTGCAGTCGGGCATCGAAATTGACGTTCCGAAAACCAAGACCATGAAAGACGTCAACCAGGACCGCATCGTCGTCAGCATTGACAAATCGCAGCGCGTGTACCTCGGCAATGATCCGATCAACATTCACCAGCTCGGACCGAAGATCAAATCGCAATTGAAAGATACAAAGCAAAGCGTCTTCCTGCGTTGCGACGAGAAGGTTCCCTTCGGCATCTTTGCATCCGTTGTCGACACGCTGCGCGTCTCCGGCATCAACAACATCAGTATCGTCACAGAGCCCCTGACGGAACGCGCGCGGACGCAGTAAAATAGGAATATGGCCACCGCTCTCGCCTTACCGCGCGATGTTTCCCTCAAGAGATACTTCTTTCGCTCCGTTTTTTTTCATGCCCTGCTGATTGCCGCTGTCTTTGGAGCTGCCTATTTCAACCATCCCGGTGCCGACTGGGGCGGCGTAGGGAGTAAATCGAACGGCGGCGTCAAGGTGAATCTGGTCAGCCCTGCCGGCTTACCCATGCCCAAAGAAGAGAACGTCACCGAGAGCAAAGTCGTTGATCCCACCAAGAGCCTTAATAAAGAAGATCCCAAGCCCAAGCCGCCCGAGCCAGTAAAAGATGCGACCCCCATACAAAAATTTGAAAAAGAAAAGCCGCTGCCACCGTCGCGGAAGTCCCGCATTCTCGAAGACACGAGGCCCGAGACGGATAACGCCATCCCGGGTCATAATGGCAGCCCCAACCTTCCAACCTCTTATTCGCAAACACCGGGACCTCCCGGGTCCTCTGCAGGCGTAGCGGCGGCCATTGGCCAGGGCGGCGGGGATTTCGCCGGCCGATATCCGTGGTATGTGGATGCCGTCCGTAGCCGCGTCGAGCAATCGTGGGATCAGACCACCATTGACCAGCCTACTCGCGCAGCTCATCGTGCCCACGCGGTAATGAGTTTCCGAATCAATGCAAATGGCTCCATTTCCAATATTCGCTTAGCTCAAAGCAGCGGCAGTTCCACCATGGACTATTCGGCCATGCGAGCGCTGCAAAGTATTGATGCCTTCCGGCCCCTGCCCAACGATTACATGGGAAAGTTTGTCGACGTTACTTTTGACTTCGATCTTTCTTTAACACGGTAGCTGCTCTCGCTGCCGGAAGGGCGTGATTCTCAGTGACCAAAGGGGGGAACTTGCTGAAATTTCTGCGATGTTTGGGACTCTTGTGTTTCGTGGCTGTCATTGTCTTGAGCTGCCGTTCCGTTTTGGCGCAAGACCAGATTCGTATTCAAACCGGGCTCGGCCAAACGAAGATCCGCGTGGCCCTGGCCGACTTCGCCCCGCGCTCCGACTCCGCAAAACCTCATGCTTCCCTGTTCACGCAAGTCGTCCGCAGTGACCTGGAATACGCCGGCGTCATCGAGCTCGCCAGCCCCAGCTTTTACCCTCCCCAGGTGGTTTCGGTCCCGGCCGAGCTAAAAGCTCCTGCCTGGATCGCATTGCCCACCAACGCACAATACGTCGGCTTCGGCAATTTGACCGAATCCACCTCCGAAGTCACCATCCAGGCCTGGCTGTTTGACGTGCGCAGCCCGTCCGCCCCACCCGTGATCGGCAAGGTCTATCGGGGCGGTCCCACCGACGCGCAGGTCCGCAAGTTCGCCCATCAGTTCGCGGACGAAATCATCAGCAAACTGACCGGCGGCCTGCCCAGCATCGCGCAAACGCAAATCGCCTTCGTTCGCTCCACTAGTCCCACGACCAAGGAAATCTGGGCGATGGATTACGACGGCGCCAACCAGCACGAGCTCACCAGCCTTCATTCCATCTCTCTCACACCGCGCTGGTCGCCGGACGGTTCGCGTATCGCGTTCACCTGCTACGCGCCATACAAAGGCGTCACCAGCGCGCAGATCTGCATGTATTCGATGGACACCGGGAAAGTCATCTCTTTCGCTCGCTTCGCAGGCACGAACAGCACGCCGGCCTGGTCGCCTGACGGCACGCAAATCATTTTTTCTTCTTCCATGCAGGGGCCCGGCACTGAACTCTACCTCAGCGACATAAACGGCGGCCGCCCCAAGCGCCTGACGCAATCCGGCGGCAACATTGTCAACGTATCTCCGGCTTGGAACCCCAAGACCGGGCAAACCGTCGCTTTCGTCAGCGACCGCGGTGGCACGCCACAGATCTACCTGATGAATTCCGACGGCACCGGCGCCACGAAAATTGACATGCCGGACAAGGGCTACGTCATCGACCCCGCCTGGTCGCCTAACGGCCAGTTGCTGGCCTTCAGCTGGCGCCGCCCCAATGACAACTACGACCTTTACATCATGGACCCGGCCTCTCGGCAGATCCTCGAAGTGACCCGCGATCAGGGCCGTAACGAGCGCCCCAGCTGGGCGCCCGACGGCCGCCATGTGGTTTTTGAATCCACGCGTTCGGGCGAGCGCCAGATCTGGACCATGCTCGCCGATGGTTCCCAAGCGCACCAGCTAACCAACAGCGGCCACAACGAGTCGCCTAACTGGTCCACGCATTAGCAATGGGCAATCAGTCGGTGTCCTTGGGCCAGTTCGGTCATTCCGAAGCCACGCATTCTGCGGCTGAGGATTCTTGGCAGGATTACGGCGGCACGCGGCTCGATGGGAGCGACGCAGCGCTCGCCTTTCGCCCCGGTCTCGAAGTGGAACCAACGGAGCTGTTCACGCATCTCAGGGAGTGGACGTGGTTGTCGGTACCCTGTTGCTCCCCTGGAAATCCGGTTTTTGGTTGTTGAACCGTTTGTGTTTTACGGCTGGGTATAATATATCGTGTTACGATACATTGCCCGGACCCCGCCTGCTGATGTTAGGATAGATGGCTCGGTTGGGGCATACACGGGGATCCAACTCATCGTCTCAGGAGGACTTGCATGAATTCGGCTTCGCGCTCTCTCTACCGCACGGGCTTGTTCGTGATGCTTTTCGCTGCTGTCTTTACGGTTGGTTGCAAGAAAAAAGTGACTCCCGCTCCGCCAGCCCAGCCGGCGGCCCCTCCGCCCGCTCGTCCCACGGTGACATTGCAGGCGAACCCAGCCACCATCAACAACGGTGGTTCCTCCACGCTCAGTTGGAATTCCACTGACGCCACGCAGCTTTCCATTGATCCGGGAGTCGGCGCCGTGAACGCGCAGGGCTCCACCAAAGTTTCGCCCACGGACTCGACGACTTACACCATCACGGCTACGGGCCCCGGCGGTTCTGCAAGCGCGACCGCGGCGGTCTCCGTGAACGCCCCGGCTGCCCCGCCGCCGGCGCAACCGACGGAGTCGCTCGACCAAATTTGGGCCAGAGAGGTGCAAGACGCCTACTTTGACACCGACAAGGCGGATATCCGCGCCGACGCTCGCACGGCACTCGGCCAAACCGCCGACTTCTTGAAGGCGCATCCCGCCGTGAAAGCGACCATCGAGGGCCATTGCGACGAACGCGGCTCCACGGAATACAACCTCGGCCTCGGCGACCGCCGCGCCGCCGCGGTAAAGGCGTACCTGGCTTCGCTAGGCGTCTCTGCCAGCCAGCTCACTACCGTCAGCTTTGGCAAAGAGAAACCCTTCTGCCCTGAGCACGGCGAACCTTGCTGGCAGCAGAACCGCCGCGGCCACTTCGTCAAGGCCAACTGAGGCGTTTCGCTTCTCTTCGCGGCCATAACTGATTCGTGACTAAAAGGCCGCAGGGCCGGGCAAACTCTTGCCCACCTGCGGCCCTCTTAATTAGAGTGGAGGCTGCTTCCCCGGCTTCGTTCTTGGATTTGGGCTTGTTTTAAACTTAATCTTGGACCCGTTCGCACCCTCTAGGAGGATTTGTCATGCGTATACGCAATATCGCGATTTTCAGCGGAGCCGTTTTTGCCGGCGCAATCGCTGGAAGCCTCGTAGGCCCCCGCCCGGTGGAAGCCGTCGCCAGGGAAATCATTGACCTGCAGCGCGACGTCACATCCATTTTGCAGGGACAGAAAGACATGTCCACGCAAATGATCCAGGACCATACAGCGATCAAAACGATCGTGGGCGGCTTCAATGACAACGTCAATCACCTCGGCACCACGATGTCCTCGCTGCAAAAGTCCGTGCAAGATGTGCAGGCCAACTCCGGAACGCGCCTTGACAGCATGTCCACGCAGGTCCAGGGGCTCTCGGACAATCTCGAGGAAATCAAGTCGCGACTCGGCAAGCTCAATCAGCAGCTCGTGGATTTGCAAAACTCCGTGCAGAACCTCGACGCCAAAATTTCTTCCGGCGCGGCCGCTCCGGCTACCGGCGCCGGAACCACCACACCCACCGCCGGCAACGTTCCGCCGCCAACGACTAGTTCGCCGGGCGCTGCGGCCCCTTCCGGCCCCGGCCCTTCCGCCGATATGCTCTATTCCAACGGCCTGCGCGACATTCAGAGCGGCAAATATGACTTGGCGCGCTCTGAATTCACGGATTACCTGAAGTATTACGGCAAAACCGACCTGGCTTCCAACGCGCAGTTTTACATCGGCGAAATTTATTACAAGGAAAAGAAGTATCAGGATTCCATCGCGGAATACGACAAAGTCATCAACAACTATCCGAAAAGCTTCAAGCTGGCTCCTGCCCGCCTTCACCGCGCCACGGCGATGCTCCAGCTCGGCCAGAAAGCTTCCGCCATCCGCGAGCTCCGCGAAATCATCAAACTTTTCCCGGGCAGCGAGGAAGATCGCTACGCCCGCGCCCAGCTCAAAGAACTCGGAGCCTCCGCCGGCTCCCGCTAACGCGCACTCCCCAGTCGTTGTTTCCCAGCCTCCCTCGCCCTCCCTAGTTTCCATGGTCTTCTTCCGGACCTTCTTGCTCGCCGAGCCCTCGGCTTCGCAGTTGTAAGTCATGAGTTATAAGTTCTGAGTCCAAGACCAAGAGTTTCTAAACGAGCCGATCACTTCTTGCCCGTTGGTTCCGCCCAGCCTGAGGCTCCCGTCACATTCCGTCTTGCGGAACGACGTGGTAGCTGACAAAGGCCAACTGCTTGCCGTCCGGCGACCAGGAAGGCACGTTCATCGTTCCTTGGCCGCCGAAGAGTTTGGCGAGGATGGTAATCTTCGTGTTTTTGAAGCTTGCGCTCGGAGCGCTTGCGTCTTTCAAGCTCATCAGGCGGAGGGAGACGTCTTTGTTTTCGGGGTGGCCGGAAACGGACTTGTCGTAGGTGAGGAAGACCATCCACTGGCCGTCGGGCGAAATGTGCGGGAACCAATCGTTGTTTTCGCCGAAGGTGACTTGCTCTTGCTCGCTCCCGTCGGCCTTCATGCGCCAGATTTGCATGTGGCCGGTGCGCTCGGAGTTGAAATAGATGTAGTGGCCATCGCGCGTGTACTCCGGCCCGTCGTCGAGGCCTTTGGCGGTGGTGAGGCGCGTTTCTTCTTCACTCGCCGCGGGTCCGCCCGCCGCGGGAACGGCGTAGATGTCAAAGTCGCCGTTGCGTTCGCCGACAAACGCCAGCGTCTTGCCGTCCGGCGACCAGCCGTGCAAATACGAAGGAGATTTCTGCGTGATGCGGCGTGGCGTGCCGCCGTCGATAGGAACGATGTAGACGAGCGATTCGTGGTTCTCCTGCGAATTGTCGCTAATGCCAAGTTGCGTGCCATCGGGCGAAATCAGGTGGTCGTTGTTGCAGCGCGTGGCGAAGCCGGTGTCGAGAACGTGCGGCGCACCGCCGGAAACGGCAATTATGTTGATGCGCCCGTTGCGGTTGAAGAGCAAATGTTTGCCGTCGGGCATCCAGTTGGGCGCCTCGAAGCGCTCCGGCGCGATGTAGACGACGCGGCGATCGGTGGAGGCAAGCGAAATCACCTCGAGCGTACTGTAGAGCGTAGTCGTCGCGTTCGTGTTCGGCACCGCGTTGTCGCGGACCATGCGCGGCGGCGCAGGTTTTGCATCGACGCTCACGTTCGAGAAGACCGCTTTCTCAACGACGTTCGCGTCGTGGCTGCAAACGCCGATGCCCACGTAAAACGGTTCTTGCAGCGCGATGCGCATGGAGCCGCTGGCCAGCTGGAACTGGCCGTTTTCATCGGCCAGCCACATGGAGAAGTACGCGCCGCGCTTAACCAGGCGCAGCCGCTTCGGTAGGGAGACGTTGGCTTGAATCTCGTGCGTGGCCACGCCTTTTTCGTCGCGGTATTGCAGCGAAGTGAGCCCGTTGCCGTGCAGTGCCACGTCGGCGTAAGCGGAGTCCTCGTCGAGGCTCTGGCGCACCATCAGCACTGCTTTGCGATGCTCCTGCGCGCCTTTGCCAACGAACGCAATGTCGGCAGTCAGCGTGACGTCTCCGGACGCTTTCTTCCACGCAAACTGGAAGGCATCCTTCACGGACCACATGTTCTCGCCGCCTCCGGCGATCGTGTAGGCTTGCTTCGCGGCGTCGTAGTCCACGGAGCCGGCGTGCAACACGGTGCCCACGTCGCCGTGCGATTCAAAGATTCCCGCAGCGTTCGCAGAACTGGCCGTACTTGCCGAATTGGCGGCTTGCAGCGCGGCTCGTTGCGCGGCGATGTAATTTCCTGCCGTGAACGCAATCGCGAGAATTGCGGCGATTGCGAGAATCTCCGCGGTCACGGCAGCCCATTGGGCAAGTTTTTTCCAATGTGGCGATTCGACCGGTGTTTCTTGTTTCACAGGGCACCCCCCTACGTTCGATTCGTGAAACGAGACGTTAGGCTGCCTCTGCACCGCTTGTCAATTTGGCCCTGGGTACAGCTTTGGGCTGTACCAGGGCCATGCATCAACCTAACAAGGGCATGATGTATCCCACCAACCGGAGACACCCGGATACAACCGGGCGACACCCGCAAGCCAATCACGCGACATGCAATTTCCCTTTTGCTGCGTCGCGTGCTATCGTCGCCGTCTCAGGGGGAGCGAATGTCTGTTAACAAAGTGATTCTGGTCGGCCGATTGGGCCGCGATCCCGAAACGCGCTACACCGGGAGCGGCCAGGCGGTGGCGAATTTCTCCGTGGCCACCGACGAATCCTACAAAGACCGCAATGGCGAACGCCAGAAGCGCACGGAGTGGCACAAGATTGTTGTCTGGGGAAAGCAGGCGGAAATCGCGCAGCAGTATTTGAAGAAAGGCTCGCTCATCTTCATCGAGGGGCGCATTCAATCGCGCGAATGGCAAGACAAGGAAGGCCAGAAGCGAACCAGTTTCGAGATTGTAGCGACCAATTTCCGCATGCTTGGCGGTCGCGCCGAAGGTGCGGCGGCCGGAGCAGGCGGGGGCGGAGGGGCCTCGCGCGGTGGCGACGAATTCGATCAATCGGCCCCCGCCGAAGAGAGCTACGGCGGCGGCAGCAGCCAGTCCGGGGGCCCGGAAATCTCCGACGAAGACATTCCGTTCTAACGCTCTTGATGGGCATCCTTTGGATCGCTTGCGTCCCAAATTTGCAAAAGCAGATTCATCAAACAAAAACCGCTCGATCGGGCAGAGGACCTCGCTTCGCTCGGAATGACACCGCGGCTCGATCAGGATTTTCGAGCGACGGAAATTCAACATGAGTACAACGAATCGGCAATTCGTTTTGCAATCGCGGCCGAAGGGGATGCTTGCACGCGGCGATTTGCAACTGAAGGAAACGCCGCTGCCGGAATTGAAAGATGGACAGGCGCTGGCGCGCGTGAAGTACCTTTCCATCGATCCGACGATGCGCGTTTGGATGGCGATGGACAGCTATCTTCCCGCGGTGCCCATCGGCGAAGTGATGCGCGCACTGGGCTTCGCGGAAATTTTGGAGTCGCGGCATCCAGATTACAAAAAGGGCGACCGCGTTACCGGCGCCACCGGGTTGCAGGAATATTTCATCATCGACTCCACGGCGGGCCAACAACTCATCCAGAAAGTGCCGAAGATTCCGTTCGTGTCGGACACCGTGTTCCTTGGCACGCTTGGCCTCAACGGCCTAACTGCCTACTTCGGCATGGAAATCGCCGCGCCGAAGAAAGGCGAGACGCTCGTGGTTTCCGCGGCGGCGGGTGCGACCGGTAGCATCGCAGGGCAAATCGGGAAGATTCGTGGCTGCCGCGTCGTGGGCATCGCCGGCACGGACGAGAAGTGCGACTGGATCACGAAAGAGCTTGGCTTCGACGCGGCCATCAACTACAAGAATGTGGACTGGAAGGCGAAGTTGGCCGCTGCCGTTCCCAACGGCATTGACATGAATTTTGAAAATGTCGGCGGCGAAATCATGAGCGAGGTCCTCGAGCTCATGAATCTGCACGGGCGAGTAGTCTTGTGCGGTCTGATTTCCGGATACACGAAGGAAGATCCTAGCCTGGCAAGCTTTGGCACGGTACTGGTGAAGCGGTTGCGTGTCGAGGGCTTTATTCTTCTCGACTACGCGCCGCGTTTTATGGAAGCGGCCACGCAACTCGGTCAATGGAAAATGTTCGGGAAAATCAAGGACCGCGAAACGATTGTCGATGGCCTTGAGAAGGCTCCTGATGCCATCAACATGCTCTTCACCGGCGGAAATATTGGAAAGCTGGTCGTCAAGGTGTGATGTTCTAGCCCGGTGAGCACCGCCTAGCTCGCGTCGCTAGCGCGGCGGGGCATTGCGTTTTCTCTCAGCGTCAAGCTTCTGGAGGAACTGTTCATATTTCGGCTTTTGTTCGGGAGTGAGGGTGGCGCGAACCTGGTTCCGGGTCGCTTCGCGAATCTGATCCACTTGCGCGTCGGCCTGGTCGCGAACGGCTTTCGCCTCCGCATGGGCCTTCACCAGAATCGCATCGAGTTGCTTGGCTTGATCGCTGGTCAGGCCCAACTCTTCGGTCATCTGCCTAACGCGCTTGGCGCGTCGCTCGGGTTCCGGCAGCGGCGTGCTTGCGGCCGAAACCGAATGGTGCGCATAACCATAGCCAAGCATTCCGCCCCCGACGGCTCCGAGTAGAAATACGACGACCACCCAAATGGCGGCCTTGCGAGAAGCGGGCGTCTCATTCACGGTTTGACTCATGGATGGTCACCCGCCATGCTTACCAAAACATCGTCGGGAGTTGGCTGCTGGGGCGTCTCGAAGATGGATTCTTGTCCCGCCGGAACGTAATTTGGGGCCCGGACAACAGCTTTGTAAAACCACGTGGTGCCAGCCAATAGGAGAATTGCGGCGACCCAGGCAAGCCGCGAAGCAAAGCGCGGGAATTCGGTCCATGCGCTTGCGCGCTCCGCAAGCTCTGTTTCGCGCGAGGCGATAGCGGCCAGGACCCGCGCGGCAAACCACGGCCGGTCTTCCTCCGTGAACCTGGCTGCGCTGCCAAGCAACTGTTTCACTGTGACCAGGTCGTTCGCCGCTTCGCCGCAGCCTGCGCAAACAACCATATGCATGCGCTGCTGTTGTGGCAAAAGCGCGATCAAATCTTCGAACCGGATAGCGCCTTCAAGCTTCGCAGCGGCCGCTTCGAGACCGTCGCGGAATTTTCTACAGTTTTCGCTCTCTTTCAGCTTGTTCCACATCCCAGCCTCCTAACCGCCGGGTTCTGCATCCTTCAGCTTTCGTGCGCCTTGGCCTGGCTAACCACGCGGCGGCGTGCCCGGAAGAGCCTTACCTTCACCGTGTTGGCATTCAAGTCTAGAACTTCCGCAATCTCTTCGATTGAGAAACCTTCCACTTCTTTCAAGATCAGCATCAGGCGATCCCGTTCTTCCAATCCTTCCAGCAATCTTTCGACGCGCTGCCGCGACTCCAGCCTTTCACTGATGTCCGGATCGTCCTTGCCCTTCTCCGCCGAACTGATGACCTGACGGGCTTGCTCCTCGCTCAAGTCCGCCTCGTAAACCAGCGGCCGAACCTTTTTCTTTCTTAACATGTCCCAGCATTCATTCACGGTAATTTTGTAAAGCCAGGTGCTGAATGCCGCGCGCTGGTCGAAACGCTTCAACGAGAAGTACGCTTTCACGAACACTTGCTGCGCGATGTCTTCAACGTCCTCGCGCCGCTTTAGGATTCCTCCGGCGACCGCAAACACTCGATGCTGGTGCCGGCGAACCAACTCCTCGAACGCCTCCTTGTTCTCGCGCTGCGCCCGCCGCACGAGTTCGCGGTCGTCCGCAGCCTCCACCGGAGGGGCAACACGATACCTTCCGACTTTCGCCGGGAGAGGCCCTTCCAAGGGCTCTGGTTTTGGGACGTGTGGCATAGATTTTTGGTTACGCTTATTATCCCCGGATTGACGTGTGCTGCATCATCTGTTTCGATTTGATTCTGTACAAAGTTTCTTCTTGCTTCTTTTTCTAACGTTATGGAATAATACCCTCATGATTATCGGTGATCGTCTTCGCGCGTTGCGCGAAGAAAAGAAACTCTCCCAGGGCGACATCGAGAAGCGAACGGGGCTGCTTCGGTGCTACATTTCGCGCGTGGAAAACGGCCATACCGTCCCTGCGATCGAAACACTTGAGAAGCTAGCTCGCGCTCTTGAAGTGCCTCTCTATCAACTGTTCTACGATGGTGAAGAACCGCCGCAACTGCCGAATCTCCCCAAGCGCAAGTCATCGGACGATATCGCGTGGGGCAGCGTCGGTAAAGAAGCCCGCTTCCTCAACAAGCTTCGCCGCTTGCTGAGCAAGGCAGAGGAAGGCGACCGCAAGCTGATTCTGTACATGGCCCAGAAGATGGCGAACCGGTAGTTTCGCAATCTCGGTTGCCCATTCGCTTGGACGTGTCAATGAAGAAAGAGGGTAGTTGTTTGCACGGATCCTCTTTCTGAACTGCTACCACCTTTCCTGATCCCTCTTCCGAACCACCAGCCAGCCCCGGGGTATTTGTGCCTATTCCCACTCTATGGTGCCGGGAGGCTTTGAGCTCACGTCATAGACGACACGAGTCACGCCCGGAACTTCGTTCACGATCCTTGTTGAAATTCGCTCCAGGGTTTCCGCGGGCAGCTTGACCCAGTCAGCGGTCATGGCGTCTTCGGATTCGACGACGCGAACGGCTACCGTCAACCCGTAGGTCCGAAAGTCTCCCATTACGCCGACGCTTCGAATCGGCAGGAGAACGGCAAAGGCCTGCCATACTTTTTCGTAAAGCCCCGCCTTGCGAATCTCGTCAACGACAATGGCATCGGCGTCTTGGAGGGTAACCAAATGGGTACGGCTGACTTCCCCCAGCAGACGGACGGCGAGTCCGGGCCCTGGAAACGGATGTTTCACCAGAACCTCGGATGGCAAGCCGAGATCTTTCCCGATGCCGCGCACCTCGTCCTTAAACAGATCACGCAGCGGTTCAATTAGGGCAAAAGGCATCTTTTCGGGCAAGCCTCCGACATTGTGATGGGTCTTGATGGTGGCGGACGGGCCTTTCACCGAGACCGACTCGATCACGTCGGGGTATAGGGTTCCCTGCACCAGGTAGGCAATTTCGCCGCAGGCTGCGCCGGCCTGCAGCTTTTGGGCTTCTTCCGCAAAAACAGCGATGAATTCCCTGCCAATGCGCTTGCGCTTCTCTTCCGGATCGGTGATGCCCTGGAGTTGAGCGAGGAAACGGTCCGCAGCGTCGACGGCGACGACCTGGAGTTTTAACCTGCCGCGCAACATCTCCAAAGTGTCTTCGAATTCATTTTTTCGCAGCAGGCCGGTGTTCACGAAAATGTTGGTGAGCCGGTCGCCCATGGCGCGGTGCACCAGGACGGCTGCGACGGTCGAGTCCACACCGCCGCTGAGAGCACAGATGGCGCGCTTGTTCCCGACTTTCTCGCGAACGGCATGGACGGTTTCCTCGATGAACGCCGCGCCGCTCCATTTCGGCTCTGCTTTGCATACGCGGAAGAGGAAATTACGCAGCAGCTCGGTGCCGCGCTCGGTGTGTTTTACTTCCACATGAAACTGCGTGGCGTAAATCTTTCGCTGGGGATCTTCGAGCGCGGCGATGGCACTTTCCGTATGTCCGGTAGCACGGAAGCCGGCAGGAAGACTCTTTACGTGGTCACCATGGCTATTCCAGATGCGGAGGGCGGCTGGCGCGCCGGCGAACAACTCGGAACTATCCGGGCCGCCGGCACAATCTACCTTAAGGTGCGCACGCCCGTATTCGCGGCGGTCGGCCTTTTCGACTTTGCCGCCGAGCGCGTGCGCGATCCATTGCATGCCGTAGCAGATTCCCAGCACGGGGATTCCCAGCGCCAGCACCTTCGAATCGCATTTCGGGGCGTCGGGGTCATAGACCGAGCTGGGTCCGCCAGACAAAACAATTCCCGCCGGCTCAAGCTTCCGAATCTGCTCAACCGGAGCGGTACACGGCAGGATCGCGGAAAAAACCTGCTGCTCGCGGATGCGGCGCGCAATCAGTTGCGTGTATTGCCCGCCGAAGTCGAGCACGACCACTCCGCCGAGTTCCGCCTTCATCCTGCCTCCCTGCTCGAGCTCTGCAAACAGCTTTGCCGCGCTCTCGGCCATGCTGCCTCCTAGGCTAACTCAGGGAAAGAAAAGCGCGGGTCTAAGACCCGCCACAAAGCGTAGCTATCCCGCCACAACCAGGTTTAACAACTTGTCTCGCACGAAAACCTTTTTGACGATGCGTTTTCCGTCGGCGTGATGTGCTACTCCGGCATCGGCGAGCGCGAGCTTGACAACTTCCTCTTCGCCCGCTCCTGCCGTTACCTTCACGCGCCCCCGCACACGACCGCCTACTTGAACGACGATTTCCACTTCGTCTTCGCGCGCAAGTTCCTGGTTGAACGCAGGCCAGCCTGTTTTCCATAGGCCTTCGGTGTGGCCCATCATTTCCCATAGCTCTTCCGCGAGATGCGGAGTCATGGGGGCCAGCATCAGGGTCAGCAGTTCCAGCACTTCTTTCCGCACTTCCGGTCGGACACCTTGTTCGAGCGGCTCCTGAGCATAGATGTCGTTGGTCACCTCCATAATCAGGGCAATCGCGGAGTTAAAGTGCCAGCGCGTCTCGAAGTCGCTGGTCACGCGTCGGAGTGTCTGATGAACTTTGCGCAGGAGCGTTTTTTCTTTCAGAGATGCGGCAGCAGCGCCCGCATTTGCATCTTTCAGGCCGCGGACCGCCGACGCATGTCGCTCGATGAGGCGGTAGACGCGGTTCAGAAAGCGCCAGGAGCCCTCGATGCTCTCTTCGCTCCACTCCAAATCTTTTTCCGGCGGCGCAGCGAACAACGTGTAGAGGCGGCCAGTGTCCGCGCCGTATTTTTGCGCCATTTCCTCTGCGCCGACGACGTTGCCGCGGGACTTGGACATGGCGACTCCGCCCTTTTGCACCATGCCTTGGGTGAACAGACGAGCAATAGGCTCATCGTGCCTGACGAGCCCTAGGTCACGCATCACCTTGCACCAAAACCGCGAATAGAGCAGATGCAGAATCGCATGGGTAATGCCGCCGATGTACTGGTCAATCCCCGCCGGACCGGCGCCAGCTGACTCAAACCAGTAGGCAACTTTTGCAGACTCGAAAGGCGCTTTGTCGTTGTGCGGATCGCAATAGCGGTAGAAATACCAGGACGAATCCACGAAGGTGTCCATGGTGTCTGTTTCTCGACGCGCTGCTCCGCCACACTTCGGACAGGTGGTGTTGACAAATTCCGCGGTTCCCGCAAGAGGCGATTCGCCTTCGCCGGTAAGCTTGGGATTTGGCGGAAGCAGTACCGGCAAGTCTTTGTCCGGGACCGCCACCATGCCGTCTTTGGGACAATAAATGACTGGGATGGGCGTACCCCAGTAGCGCTGCCGGGAGATTCCCCAATCGCGCAGACGGTAGATGGTCTCGGCTTGGCCAAAGCCCTTCTGTTCGGCGAAAGCAGCCATCTTGGCGATCGCCTCAACCGGCGAAAGCCCGTTAAACGGGCCAGAGTTGACTAGTTTCCCTTGTGTGTGTTCGTCGAACGGCTCGGTCATTTTTTCTGCAATGAGTTCTTCACCTTCTAGCGGCTGAATCACCACGCGCACAGGCAATTTGTATTTTCTGCAAAATTCCAAATCACGCGCGTCGTGCGCAGGGACAGCCATAATTGCGCCCGTGCCGTATTCCATCAGCACGAACTTCCCGACCCAGATGGGAATCCGCTGTTCGTTGAAGGGGTTGATCGCGTAGCGCCCGGTAAAAAAGCCCTCTTTCTCCAGGGTCGCCAGATCTTCGGTTTTGACGGAGGTCTGGCGCATCTTGGCAAGCTTCGGTTCCGCATCGGCGCGCGCGGAAGAACCAGCGAGAAGTTTGGCCAGCAGCGGATGCGCCGGCGCCAGAATGATGGCCGTGGCGCCGTAAATCGTGTCAATGCGCGTAGTGAAGATTTCAATCGGCCCGGCCCCTGCCGCATCGGCTACGCCGAATTTCACTTTTGCGCCCTGGGATTTGCCAATCCAGTTTTGCTGCATCAGGATGACGCGCTCGGGCCATCCGCCTTCGAGTTGCTTCAGATCGTCGAGCAATTGATCGGAATACGCGGTCGTTTTCAGAAACCACTGTTCGATTTCCCGGGCTTCCACGCGCGTATCCTCGTGGCGCCAGCAGAAGCCGCCGTTGACCACTTGTTCGTTGGCCAGCACGGTGCAGCACTTCGGGCACCAGTTGACGCGGCTGTTTTTGCGATACGCCAGTCCCTTCTCCAGCATGCGCAGGAAGAACCACTGGTTCCAGCGGTAATACTCCGGCTCGCAAGTGGAGATTTCGCGGCGCCAGTCGTAGCTGAAGCCGAAGCGGCGCAGCACTCTTTGGAATTGCGCGATGTTGTTGTTGGTCCACACCCGGGGGTGCGTGTTGTTCTTTATCGCTGCGTTCTCGGCAGGCAGCCCGAAGGCGTCCCAGCCCATGGGATGAAGCACGTTGAATCCGCGCATGCGCTTGACGCGGGCCACAACGTCGCCAATGGCGTAGTTGCGCATGTGGCCCATGTGCATCGTGCCGCTCGGGTACGGCAGCATTTCGAGGACGTAGTATTTGGGCTTGGAAGGATCGGCTTCGGTTTCAAAGACGCGCGCTTCCGCCCAGCGATTCTGCCACTTGGCTTCGACCTTTTGCGGATCGTATCCCGTAGCTCCGGTATCGCCCGCTCCCGTTGTCGTCTGCTCCGCCACCCTGCTTATCTCCGCTTCCTTTTCGCTTTTGCCAGACTCTGCTTTTTCCTTTGCGGACTCCGCGTCCTCTGACCCTTGTGGGCTGACATTTTTCTCTTCAGAGCCGGGGTGAGCATGGAGAATCCTTTGTCGGCTTCCGGCGCCTGATCCCTTAATCCGGCTAACTCCCAGAGCATGGCTACGTTGCGACGGTCGTCCCCCGGATCGTCAATGGGCGTCTCGGCCAGGAACGCTCGTCCAGCCAGCCCCTCGACCGGCGCGCTTAACTTCGGGTGCCGCAGAATTCGCGCGAACGCGTCCCGGCCAAGCTTCCCTTTGCCGATGTGTTCGTGGCGGTCCACGCGTCCGCCAAGGGGAACTTTCGAATCGTTCACATGAAAGACCGGAACGTTCTCGAGCGCAACGGTGTTCTCAATTTGCGCGACGGTGGATGCGAGACCCGCTTCGCTCTTGATGTCGTAGCCCGCCGCGAAGAGATGGGCGGTGTCCAAGCACACTCCGGCGGGTAGGTCCCGCAACAGCTCGCTGACGATTTCTCCAACTTCTTCCAGCCGGGAGCCTATGGCGGTTCCCATGCCAGCAGTGTTTTCGATCAGAATTTTAAGCCGCCCCAAGGGAACGCGCTTGGCGGCCTGCTTTACCGATTCAACGAGTGTCGCGATAGCCTGGGTGGCGGCGCCTTCGCCCCGCGCGCCGGGATGGACAACCAGAAAGTCCGCTCCGAGCGCCACCGCCCGCACGATTTCGTCATGAAAAGCTTGAATCGAGCGCGTGCGCAACATGGGCTGCGCGGCGGCCAAATTGATGAGGTAATTCGCGTGGATCACCAGCGGCCCAAGCCGCAGTTCTTCTCTTCTGGCCCGAAACCTAGCGGCGTCAAGTTCAGGTATTCGAGCGGGGCCGCCCTGCCACATCCGGGGACTTGCAGAAAAGATTTGCAGGGCGTTGCAGCCCAGCTTACGCGCGGACTCCAGAGCGTTCAGGTAGCTCCCGGCAATGGACGTATGAATGCCGATGCGCACCCGCCCATCGATCCAAGAAGGCGGCAGCGGTTCGGGCTCAGGTTCGGGGCGGTATTCGTCTTCGGGATCGAACTCGGTAGGTACAACGATGCGTTGTTCTTCGGGCATGCCTGTTGGGGTTTCGGCTCCGTTATAAACTGTCTATTCTAGCACACGGGCGCAAATGGCCAAGCTCGTGGCCCTTTCACAAAGAGCCGCGCGAAACTGCCACACCAAAGCTATGCGGGGATCGCATCTCTGCCAGAAACGTGTCAGCAAAGAAAGTTCTTCAAAGGAATCTTCGAAAACTTCCTGCCTTCAGCGTGTTAGCGTTCCCTGCCGAACATGGAAAACGGCATGGTACGCGGTTCGTCTTCCCTGAAGGCACCGGCCGCGGTGGGAATCGGCTGGTGAAAGGTCTGTTCCACGGGGCGGCTTGCAACGCGATCCAAAGCGTCTGCGATTCGGGACAACTCATACACCATTTGATCGGTCACGGCGGAACGATGCAAGACCACCACTCTCCGATGCCGGATCTGCAGCACGGCCCACGTCGCGACAGCAACAACAATGAACACCGCCGCCAAAAACTGCTCTTGCCCGGTAATGAGTATGGTTCGTCCGAACAAATGCACTGGAAAGTCCGAGAGCACTTTTTATCCTCCCGGCTGGGCTACTCCTCATCGTAGGAAGCCATTGTGACTGGTTAGGTTTTGAGAATCAAGGCATTCGGCAACTAAAGTAGCTCGCGGATTTGCGGCTCCTGCCACCATGCCGTAGACTTAACCTCTCGAATCGAGGGGCTTTCCACATGCTGGTGGTGATGCAATCTCATGCAACCGAAGAGCAGGTGCGCGCTGTCTGCAAGCGCATTGAAAGTCTAGGCTTAAAAGCCCACCCCATCCCCGGATCCCTGCGAACCGCCATTGGCATCACCGGCAACAAGAGTGAGATTGATCTGGGCGCTCTCGAATCCCTCCCCGGCGTCGTGGAATGTATTCCTGTCAGCAAACCCTACAAGCTCGTCAGCCGAGATGCAAAGGAAGAAGACACGATTCTTCGAATCCCCACGCCTGCGGGGGACGTGCTGGTCGGCGGGCAGCATGTTGCGCTCGTCGCGGGGCCTTGCGCAGTGGAGACCGAGGAGCAATGCCTGGCGATTGCCGAGCGAGTTAAAAAATCGGGCGCGCGGCTGTTTCGCGGCGGAGCGTATAAGCCGCGCACTTCTCCCTACAGCTTTCAGGGACTTGGCGAAAGCGGCCTCAAGATTCTTTCGAAGGTGCGAGCGGCGCACGGTTTTGGCATCGTCACCGAGGCCATAGACAACGAATCGCTTGACCTAGTCGAGGAATACGCCGACGTCATTCAGATTGGCGCGCGCAACATGCAGAATTTCTCGCTGCTCAAGCGCGCAGGACGAGCCAAAAAACCGGTCCTGCTCAAGCGGGGCATGTCCGCGACGCTGGATGAATTTCTGATGGCTGCGGAATACATCCTGTCCGAGGGCAACTATAACGTGATGCTCTGCGAACGGGGCGTGCGAACGTTCTCGGACTTTTCGCGTAATACGCTGGACCTCGCCGTTGTGCCGGCGGTCAAGAAGCGCAGCCACTTGCCGATTTTCGTGGACCCCAGCCACGGTACTGGAAAACGGCACAAGGTTCTACCGCTTTCCCGCGCAGCTGTGGCCGTTGGCGCGGATGGCCTGCTGATCGAAGTTCACCACGAGCCAGACAAGGCACTTTCCGACGGCATGCAATCGATCCTCCCGGAAGAGTTCACCGAACTCGCCGACGAAATGCGGCAAATCGCCGCAATCCTCCACCGCTCCATTAATTGACTCTATCAGGGGGTGGCTATGCCCCGTATCCAACCTACCCGGACGCATCTTCCGGTTTCCCCCGGAATGCAATTCAGGTTTTGGTCCGATTGATAAACCAACCCGCTTTACTGAAGATTGCTCGGCGCGGACCAGCCCATCATGCCTCGAGCCAGCAATTACGCTACCTGCTACACGGCGAGCTTGGAGCCATCCGCCAGTCCGCTGCCCCGGCGGTTCGATGAGTGATGTGAGCGCCTCGCTTACGCCGACCCCCGCGAATCAAGTTGCTCTCGCGAAGCCAGCCAGGCGCCGAGTTGTTCGCTTCCCTTCCCGCGCAAAGCCTGCACCATGATTCCGGCCACTCCCTCGGAGTTCACCCAGGCCACTTGTCCCCGGGCGCTGATGCGCACCCCCAGGGACAGTTCGAAGGTGAAGTCCAGGACCGCACCGTGCTTGAGAGGCTTCACCGTGCGGACCGCCAAGCCGCCTCCGCTCAAATTGGTAATGCGGGCCTGCTGCTCGAGGTTTCCCTCCTTCAAGGTCACCGAAAGATTCACCGAATGGCGGAAATACCGGCGCTGCTCGCGCAAAAGCAGTTCTTTCGAGATTGTGATGTGCATGGCCACGCTGTCTTCGGTCAAAGGCTTGCGCAGCAGGAAGTTGGCGCCCACGGCAAGGATTTGCGTGGACTCCTTGGCGTTGACGAGGCAGGCAAAAATTACTGCTTTGCTGTTCGAGGTTCCTTTGCGCGTGGACTCGATCAGGCCCAAGGCGCCGGGCACTTCCATGTCGACGAAAACGCCGTCAATCTTTCGGCGGTTCAAGCACTCGCGGGCCTCGTGCGCCGTCGGCGCTAGCACAAACTTGCCATATTTCTTCACCGCTTTCGAGACCGCCTGCATCAGAGCATAGTCGCTCGACACGAGTACGAATTCGAGGGATAAGGGCTGGTTCATGGCAGCGGGGAGTCTCCATGTTTCTGCGAAGGTGCGTACGCTGGGTTTGCCGGTGCGGCTGAGTTTCGGCGGCCATTATATTGAAACGTATTTTTCTGTCGAGATGGTTGTTCTTAGGACATTTTACCAGTAACTCAAAGACCCGTTCGAGGCCTCAGTCCCCGGCGGTTTTGCGAACCTGGTCTTCGGCGGAGTGGAGCCCATCGCTGGCGATGAGCGCTAACGCTTGCTCGGTGGTAACCAGCTGCGCG
>Ga0126381_100001336_pt1 | contig 26557 bp, 20 predicted proteins | sample PanSoiMetPlot_28_FD_96465 | JGI IMG/M metagenome (GOLD analysis project Ga0126381, IMG submission 96465) | Tropical forest soil microbial communities from Panama - MetaG Plot_28 | ecosystem: Environmental > Terrestrial > Soil > Tropical forest > Bulk soil | place: Panama | collected 2016-02-17
CCAAGATCCGTCGTAGTTCTGTGTAAACCAGTGCAGAACATTCGCAGAGTTCAGAATTACATCAGCTTCCGACCCTAGCTCAGATGGTACGCACGTATCGGAGTCACCAGTCACGAGCACGAACTTATTTTTCACAAATGGCATGACCTGTTTAGTGAACGACCGCAACCACGAAAGCCTTACCCACACGAGTGCACCCGGGCCTATGTCTTGCAGTACTCTAGGATCGGAAATTAAATTGTCCGGCAACTTTCGAGACCACATCGCTCCCGCTAACGTGGGAACTGTTGAGTACAGCCCTTCATTTGCGAACTCGTCAGGAATTCTGCAATCACACATTGCAGCTATGCCTTTGTTCCACACCAATACAGGCGTGTGCGTGTTTTGCGGCGCAGAGATGATGGTTCGCATGCCCATCGCAATTCCCAAAGCTTACTTTATATACGACCTTCTACGTGAGCCCATGCCCGCTGTCTCTGCATCTTACGTCGCACATCCGCTTCAGCGTCCTTTTATTACTGCCGATAGGCTCCAATCAGCATGTCTTGAAAAACGTTTTTGGCGGTCACCGGCCACAATGATGTATGAATCTGATAGTCAAAGCCTGCCTCCTCGAGCTGGCCAAGAAATTGGCCAAGGCGGGAACCTTGCTTGCCAATATGATGGTGGTATTCGATCACCATTTGGTCGATGTACTGAATCTTACCACTCGCAATCAGATCTGAAAGAATGCGATGCTCTGCTCCTTCGACGTCCACTTTTAGTAAATCAATTCGGGCCTGAATAAACTCTGAAAGCCTTCTGCTAGGAACGCGAATGGCAGGACCGGCAAGCCGTGATATATCGGCACTCATCAATAATGCCCCTGGATCAGCGGTGTCGGTGAAGAAATCAATTTCTCCATCTTCATCCCATAAAGCGCAATTATGAGCTGTGACTTCGGTGAGCCCGTTACGCGCAATATTCTTCTCCAACACAGCAAACGCTTCTGGACCCGGTTCAAAGGCATGCACCCTAGATTGTGGATATAACCACTTGTAGTATAAAGTCGCGATGCCAATATTAGCTCCACAGTCGAGAATTAGGGGCTGGTCCGTTTTCGCCTTGAAATAGTAGTATTGGCGAGCGAAGATTTCACGGTACAAATGATCCAGCGACGCCTCGTCACAGTACGCAACGTCAAACCCTAGCATCTTTTTTGAAGGATGGAGAAGATTAAACCACAAACATACTTTCTTCTCGGTCGAATGAGGAGTGCGCCATAAGCAGAATGAATCATTTGCGAACCGCGCAAGTCTTGTAATCATGGGTCAGCCTACTAGTGAAAAGTCTACGGACCTGGAACTGGGTTCCTATCTTCTTGTCTGTTCATAAAAGTCGCTGTCTTTTCGTCCCTCTGGCTCTCACTACGGAATCGATAGCAGTTCACTTTTTCGCATATTATCAATATCTTAGGAACAAAATGGGGGTGGAGGAAACCAAACCTCCTGCACTTCAAGTCGCTAAAAACTAATCGGTACAGCTCGATAGTCAGACCGCCAATATGAGAGCATGTCTTCCACCGTTTGTTCCAGCGGAATGACTGGAAACCACCCAGTTTCATCGCGTAGTTTTGTCGAATCACCACTGATCTGTCTTGCATCGCTCAATCTTACCCTATTTGGATCTTTCTCTATACAGACTCTAATGCCGGCTTTGGCCTCAAACAGTTGCACAATATCAGCCAGTCGGACTGCGACTCCCGAGCAAACGTTGTATACCTCACCCATCTTCCCCCTTTCGACAAGTAAGGAATAGGCACGTACGATGTCCCTTACATCAGTGAAGTCTCGCTTAACATCAATGTCCCCTACTACAAGTTTTGCGGGACGACGACCGTGTTCGATCTCCACAAACTGTTTTGCAACCGCGGAAAGAAAGAAGTTTGATCCTTGACCGGGGCCGGTGTGATTGAAGGACCTAGCGGTCAGAATGCCACCTAGTGCTCGATTCGAATATTGCACGGTCAGCAGCTCCGCCATGGCTTTCGTGGCTGCATAGGGGTTGTCGGGCCGCACCAAGCTGTTCTCCGTAAGCACCAGTTGAGAAGCTGCATAAACTTGCCCGGTACTAACATTTAGCACCTTAGGCGTTTTCGCTAGATTCATCGCTGCTTCAAATACATTGTAGGTTCCTGTAACATTAACCTCGTATGTGAAGCGTGGCTTCGACCAGGAAACATCGACAGCGGATACGCCTGCTAGATGATAAATGGTACTGGGATAGAGCCGTTCAATCAGAGAAAAGACTGACTCCCGGTCGCGAATGTCAACACTGTAATAGTCCACATCTGGATCGTCGCTGCCAGCCAACCCGGTTGCCAAAACCGAGATTCCACCTGCGTTAAGCTTCAGGTGCCGAACTAAATGCGAACCTGCAAATCCAGTACCGCCCGTAATCAGCACTCCACCCGTACTGCTCTTAACCCTATTCATGTGCTGCCTCTAGGGTGCGGCTGTGGTTGCCATCGCCGGCTTAGGCGCTCGACCCGACACAAGTTCGATATCACTGTCGACCATCAGTCCGACCAATTGCTCGAAGGAAACGGTTGCTTGCCATCCCAATCGGGTGTGTGCTTTACTGCTATCTCCACGCAAATGGGCCACCTCCGCAGGCCGTAGTAGGGTCGAATCTATCTCGATATGGTCACGGTAGTTCAATCCTACATGGCCAAAGGCGACCTCAAGTAAGCGCCTCACGCTGTGGGTTACGCCGGTGGCAATTACATAATCGTCAGGAGCGCCCTGTTGAAGCATAAGCCACATGGCCCGAACATAGTCTCCCGCGAACCCCCAATCCCGCTCCGCATCCAGGTTCCCCACTTTTAACTTATGCTGAAGGCCGACCTTGATGCGAGCTACGTTATAGGTCACTTTACGAGTGACAAATTCAATTCCCCTGCGTGGTGACTCGTGGTTGAATAGAATGCCCGAGCAAGCAAATAGCCCGAAACTCTCTCGTGCGTTGACCGTCATCCAATGGCCATATAGTTTCGCTATACCGTACGGGCTGCGGGGGTAGAATCGTGTTTTCTCATTTTGAGGTGATTGCTCAACCATTCCAAACATTTCACTGGAAGACGCTTGGTAGTACCGAATGGATGGCTTCACAACCCGTATTGCTTCCAATAACCTAGTCACCCCTAAAGCAGTGAATTCGCCTGTAAGCACCGGCTGGCACCAGGATGTCGGCACAAATGACTGAGCTGCTAAATTGTAAACCTCATGTGGGTCAACAGCTCGCAGCGCTGAGATTAGCGAACTCTCGTCCAGAAGGTCACCGGGTATAAGCTCGATGTCATCTTGCAGGTGAGCTATGCGTTCAAAGTTAATCGTGCTGCTCCGCCGTATTAACCCGTAAACTTGATATCCCCTTTCCAATAGAAATTCAGCTAGATAGGATCCGTCTTGCCCCGTGATCCCCGTAATCAGCGCTTTCCTTTGCATACGATTGTACTCACTTTCCTATGATTGTGGGCCGATTCAGAACTACAAATTGTGCGACCGAGGCGTGGCTCAGCGACCTAGCAGATATCTCGGCTCGTCGACCCATGGCTCACACCTCTTGAGTTTTTACTAAACTGAACGTGCAGCGTTACTAAATATCCGTTATAGGTACATCGATATGCCTGGCTAGAGACAAGTTGGAGATCTAACAGGGCCACGCCCGGTCCGCGTTGCTGGAAGTCCTCCGCTGTTCCTAGTGTAATGTCCCAGTGATAACGTAAGCATGTTTGGGCCGTCTATTATATTAATACATGACGGATATTCGGAACTTGCTCGCACTCACTCCAGAAGAAAAACAGGAATTGGAACGATGGGCACAATCCCGGACCTTGCCGGCCGGCGATGTATTCCGCGCGGCTCATCTTGGCTCTCGCCGAGGGCCAAAGCTATCGCGAGATCGAGAACAACTTGGGCACCAGCGCCCCCACGATCGCACGTTTGGCGAACCCGCTTTGAGCAAGATCGCTTGGCTGGCCTGAAGGGGCTGCATAAGGGCGGTCGGCCGCGAGTTGCTACGGGGGCGGTGGAAGCCCGGGTAGTGCGACGGGCACAACAAAAACCCGGTGACGGAGGCACGCATTGGTCCTGCCGGAAGTTGGCGAGAGAGCTGGGTTTGAGCAAATCCACTGTACAACGCATTTTGACGCAAGCCAGGCTGAAACCGCATCGCCTGGACCGCTATGTGGCCAGCAATGATCCCGATTTCGTCAAAGCGGCGGACATTATTGGTCTGCACCTAAATCCGCCACAGCATGCGGCCGTATTCTGCGTCGATGAAAAGACCTCGATTCAGGCACTGGACCGGCTCGATTCCGTGCTGCCACTGTCCCCCGGCCGCGCGGAACGCACGGGTTTCGAGTATTACCGTCACGGCACGCTGTCACTGTACGCGGCCCCGGATGTAAAAGACGGGCAAAGTAGAGGGCAAGACCGCGGAACGGCATACCAGTGCCGAGTTCCTGTCGTTTATCCAGGAGTTCGTGAAAAAGGCGCGCTGAGCCAAGGAAATTCATTCTTCTTGCCTCAATCAGGTGGAGATATGGTTTGCCGAGATCCAACGAGACGTGATCGCTCGCGGAATCTTTACTTCTGTAGCCGATCTAGCGCGTAAGCTGCGGAAATACATTCGCAAATACGGCAAATCAGCTAAACCATTTCGGTGGACTTACACGGATCCGAAACGGTGCATTCGTACTCACGAAATCATTGAGACAGCTCAATAGTGAAGTCAGCGGTTCCTTATTCGGAGCGCTCCCCCTCGTAAACGAGCTTTGTAGGTTTCTCGTGAAGGGCGATTAACTTTCTAGCCGCATTTAGCAAGTAGCGAGATTCAGGTATGTTGCAGAGCGTGCCGATTATTAAAAACACGGCCCCACTTATGATTGCGCTTAGACCCATGACCGAGAGCCGAACCATAGTTGTTTCGACGGGAAACAAATTGGCCGCAGCTCGTAAGCTCAAATACGCAGCGATTCCCATGGTTGCTGACGTTAACGATGTTTTTAAGATCAGCTTACCAATTCCATCACCTACGCGTATATCTTTCTTTCTAAGCGCCATTAACAGTAAGCTCATGACGAAGAAAAATGTTAACCCGCGACTAACCGCCAGTCCTGAAATGCCGAAATACTTTGTCAAAACCAATGCCGCCATTGTGTAGATCATAAAGTTTATCGTTTCTGAGGTTAGCGGCGTGAGGGTATCTCGCAACGCGTAGCAGCAACGCAGCAGGATAACATTGATGGCATTCGGCAGAATCCCGATCCCGTAAAGCCGTAACACCCTCGAGATGACAATGGAGTCCTGAGAATGAAAATTTCCCCGCTCGTACACGATCTTGGTCAGCGGCAAGGCATTAAGAAGGACCCACACGGTGATTGGAAGAAACAAAACAATCACGAATCGTATCGACTGTGACAGCTGCCGCCGTAAGTCGCCATAGTTGTACATCGTTGCTTCACGTGCGAACTGTGGATATGAGACCATGGCTAACGGCGCCGCTAGAAAGTTAGTGGGTACAACGAATAAACGGATAGCATAGCTTATGGCGGAGACAGCGCCCGTCGACAACCGAGACGCGAGATTTCTTTCGATGATTGCCGATGCATTGGCAACGATCAAATACAGAAAAAGTGGGCCTCCTAAGCGCAGTAGCTGCGCAATTGCGGGATGTGAAAACGTGAATCGCGGGACGTACTTGAATCCCAGCCGCACGATGGGCGGAATCAGTACAAGAAACTGAAGTAAGAATCCGATTGCAGTGGCAAATCCCACCGCACGAATCGCGTGCTGGCCTCGAGCCACGACGAGAGATAGAATGATGGCGACGCTCGAGCACACGGGAGCAAATGCCGCGAGCGCAAATCGATGGAAGGCGTTAAGCACCGCCGTAAGTATTCCGGCTAGCCCCAGGAACGCAATGCTGGGTAAAATGATGTAAGTCAGGTGGACCGATAGCAACAGTGTAGATGTGTCGAAGCCTGGAAACAGGATTAAAAGCCAGTACTTGGCGCTTAACAGTCCCAAGGAGATGAGGGTCAGTAACAGAACACAAATGAAGTTTGCGACTACGCTGATGGTTTCATTTTGCCGCTCTGCGTTGTAATCTTTGCTCGTGCCAAGAATTAAAGGGATGAAAACCGGCGATAACGTCCCAACCACAAGAATGAGGTAAATGTTGTTGGGGACAAACGTTGCCGCGAAATAAGCGTCCATCGTTGCGGAGACGCCGAAATGTGCCGCGAGCGCGGCCTCTCGGAGGTAACCAAGAACAGACACTAGCATAGTAACTGCTGTGACTACACTAGCCGCTTGCGCTCGGCCAATCGGCTTGGCAAAGGTTATTGAATTTTCTGTGCTGACTTCTGGGGTGGTAGAATGCATGTTGCCGTTATGCTACTCTGAGACAGGAAACGTCTTCGCACGCAATGCACACAAGGCCCATACGAATAGCTTGGGACAATTCGTTGGCAGGCCGTAATCGTACTGGGAGTGGAATATACGCCCGCAGATTACTGGAAGAGCTATCCCGCAGATGTGACGTCCAGATTCAAGTATTCACGGGACACAATTTAACTCGGGACAAGCAGGGGCTCGGTACAGCTGCGGCCAGAAACTTAGTCAGCCTATATTGGAACAATGTTGTTTTCCCATACCAACTACGAACTCATCGTTTCGACCTGGTGCACTCCCCAGCATTCGTGCTTCCGCTTTATTGCCCGATTCCAAGCGTCGTGACCGTGCATGATTTGACATTTCGGCTCTTTCCAGAGCATTTTGGGCGGCGATGGCGAATATATATGGACTGGGTCCTGCCCCTCGCACTTCGGTCTGCATCGGCTGTTCTCTGCGGTTCAGAACACACGAAAGCTGACCTGTTGAAGACGTACAAAACGCAACCCGAGAAGGTTTGCGTCACGCATTACGGGGTTGACCATCACACATTCCGTCCGGGTGCGCATTTCGACGGCTCGTATGCGCTCAACCTCGGTCTCAGCAAACCATATGTGTTGCACGTCGGGGAATTTTCTCCGCGGAAGAACATTCCCGTACTCCTGCGAGCACTGGCAGAAAGCCGCTCAAGAGGACGGTTCGAAGGAATGCAATTATTGCTCGTTGGGCCGAGCTCCGGAGGTAAAAGCGTAACTGAGATTCGCGAAACAGTGCGCAACCTTGATCTGCAAGATATCGTGGTGTTTGCGGGCCATGTACCAGCCGACGTTTTACCCGGCTTGTATGCGAATGCTAGGGTCGTAGTAATGCCTTCGCTCTATGAAGGGTTTGGGTTCCCCATCGTCGAGGGTATGGCTTCAGGCGTTCCTGTCGTAACCAGCAATTCATCCAGCATGTCTGAAATTGCAGGTGACGCGGCACTCCTGGTTACACCTGGAGACCAAAGTGCTCTCGCCGAGGCCATAGAACAAGTGCTCCATGACCAGCCATTGGCTGGCGAACTGCGGCGAAGAGGTCTAGCGCGCGCGGCTCAGTTTAATTGGAAGCGTACGGCTGATGAAACCGTTGCCGTGTACCGGAGAGTCGCCGCGAGCTGTTAATCCGCACTCGCAAGAGATGAACTGCTCCCGAGTGGCGCCACGACTGCGGCTTTGTCTCTCAGTACCTGTTCGCAAATGGACTGAACTTGCTCGGAAAAGCGATCCCAATTATACCGCTCGCGAGCGAGTTGCATCCCGTTTCGAGCGAGAGTTTCGCGAAGCTCACCATCGGCTGCGAGCTGCAGGATCTTTTCCGCAAGAACAGCTGGGCTCTTAGGGGGGAAAAAAGTCGCAGTATTTCCGTCTTGAAGAACCTCATGAACTCCAGCGCCTGTCGAAACTAACGCCGGGCAACCGCAGGCCAGTGCTTCAAGCACAACCAAGCCCCAGGTTTGCTGGTCGTTAGGAAATACAAACACATCGCAGGCGGCATAGAAATCCCGAATCTCTCTATCTTCGACCTTAGGCGAAAATGAAACGAATGATGTCATTCCCAACGCTTGAACCAGGTCCTTGAGAGTTTTTACGTAGCCAGGGTAGCATCGATCCGAACCTGCCATTAATAAGTGCACGTTTACACCGCGAGAACGTACCCTATGAACAGCGACAATTGCATCTTCCAATCGTCGATGAGGCATAAAAATGCCTAACCATAACAAAACAAAGTCTCGCTCCGAATATCCGAAACGTGTACGGATTTTTTTTCGGTCTCCTCCAGGGAAAAATTTCAAAGGGTCTGCACCGCTACGAACCACACAAGTGCGAGTCTCGTATACCCTACAAAACTCACGTTCAGCCCAGCGAGAAAGAAACATGGCCATGTCAATCTTCCGATTCTGTCTATGGTCAAACAAGTAATACAACTTTTGAGTCGCGCGTCTAATTGGATTCCACAAACTGGTTGTACGAGCATTCGTAAAAAAGTCTGGCACGTCATTACACATCCAGACCACGCTACCGCCGAGTCGTCTTTTTAGCCACACCGCCGCCCACTGAGCAGGCCAATGATGAGGGTTCCATACTTCATGCTTGTCCTTGACCACGGCTGCCATGCGCAACATATCGAGGTATGCTCTCAAAAATCGCGGCCTCTTTAGCCAAGAGAATCTACCTCTGCCTGTTTCTCTGATCGTAAGTGAATGACAAATTTCAGTGAAACAGGCCTGCTTATTGTATGCCGCCGTATAGATCGTAACTGCGTGGCCCCGAAGTGACAGTGCTCGCGCCAGAGAAACAAACTGCCGCTCCCCGCCTCCTTCCATCAACAATTCATGAATGATCAGTGCGATGTCCATGTGAATAAGAGTTGTAGAAGAAGATCTATCGAGAATTCATTGATGCAAACCGAAGGGACTTCGATGATAGGTGATTCCTTGCGTATCAACTAATCTGCCGATGAGGAAACCGAGGGGAGGGCTACCACCTCTCTCCCTGACTTCCCCAGCACTTCATTGTAAATTGCGAGGTGCTGCTCGACGACCGTCTTCCAACGGTAATTGGCTAACGCATGCCGCATGGCTCTTCCGCGATATTCTTGTACCAGAGTTGGATCATCAAGCAACCTTTGCAGCTGTATCTGTAAATCGCGATATCCATCCTCTCCGCGATAGCTAACGCCACAATCCCCAATAGCATTGAGATTTGACTCCGTATCGTTAACCAACACGCAGTTGCCAAAACCCATCGCTTCAACCAAAGAGGGGTGGGTTCCCCCCACCTCGTCGGGCAAGACGAACAAGTATGCATGCTGCTGTAGCTGCTCGTATCCTTCCCCGTAGACTCCCCCCGTAAATATCACTCGAGGATCCTTGGTGCCTTTGAGGGAACGGATATAAGTTCGACCCCATGGATCATCACCTACGATAACCAGCTTCTTTTGAGTGTGCAGTTGCTCGTAAGCTTTGATTAAAACATGAACATTGTTTTCTGGAACCAGCCTGCCTACAAAAAGCACATATTCTCGGTCGTCGAGACCCAATCGACTCAGCCACCGCGTGCCACTCGAGGCACTCTCTCGCATGCCATAGGTTGAAAGCGCAATCTTTGCGCCGAATTTTGTTCGGTAATACTGCACCACATCTGGTGAATCCCCAATTAGTATGTCGCAAAACCATACCGCAAGCTGTTCAGAAACACGCAAGTACCATCGGGCGAACTTACCCCACTTGGTTCGCTGCCAATCTGTCCCGTCCACAGAGCACACTGTGTTCATGTTTCGCAGCTTTAGAAGCGGCGCAAACAAAGTAGTACCCGTAATAAAATAATGAACAACGTCTGCTTTGTGGAAAAGAACGTGCGTCGTGGACAACAACGCATGGACGATAGCGCTAAGGTTCTTGCTGTTGACCGTGGGTAGCGTTACAAGTTCTACGCCGTCGTAGTCATTGCCGGCGTGCTCGCTCTGGCCTTTTCGGTTGTAGACAACAACTTCGTGCCCCATTTTTACCAAACGCCGGGAGAGTTCGTCGGCCGCCGTTTCAAACCCCCCATAACGCGGCGGCAAAGCTTTCAACCCGATCATAGCGATACGCATATCGGTGACTTCCTCGCACTGTTTTGAAATGCAGCGTTCCTGGCCGGGTGGCGCCAAAATCGCACGGTTGCCCGACTATCACGCTGTGAGCCGCTCATAAACCAAAACCGTCTGACGGGCGGTTTGCCGGAAGCTAAACTGCCGGCTTCGCGCAATGCCCGCCACGCGTAATGCCTCACGTATCTTCTGGTCCAATAAGACTGTCTTCAGGGCGGCCGCGATCGATACCTCATCTAGGGGATCTATCAAAATTGCTGCATTGCCCGCGACCTCTTGCAAGGACGAGCCTCGAGAGGTAATAACCGGTGTACCGCAGGCCATCGCTTCAAGTACGGGAAGGCCGAACCCTTCGAAGAGTGAAGGATAAGCAAATACTTCGGCTGCGTTGTAGAATGCTGGCACATCCTCATCTGGTATATAGCCGGGCAAAAGCACACACTGCTCGATTCCAAGGGCTCGGATGCATTCTAGGACAGGAGCAAACTTTGAATCCTGCTTTCCGGCCAGGACTAGATTGTATGGCAAACCTTCGTCGCGGATTTTTGCGTAGGCCTTCACAAGGCGGAGCAGATTTTTTCGTCCCTGAAGGCGCCCGAGATATAGAATAAAATCACCGCTGATCTGATATCTTCTGGCAAGCCACTCCTTGGCAGAATCCCTGTCACGAGGGCAAAACCGATCACTTGCTCCTTCGTGTGTCACCGTGATTTTGCTTTCCGCTATCCCGTAAGTCCGAACTAAATCCTGTTTTGAATATTCGGACACGGTAATAACATGATCTGACCTTTGAGCTGACCCACGAACTAGAGACTTAAACCAAGCCACCTCGTGGGCCGGAAACAATTCCGGGTAGTGCTCAAATGCTATATCGGCAATGGTTGTAACCGTCTTGCAGCGCACGAATGGCGGCAGGACATACATAGCATGAAAGATATCCAATCGATCACGACTAGCACGCCAGGGTAGCGTTAAGGCGGTTCGCAGAAGGGGATGGTGGGACTGAAGAAGTACAGGTTTGAATCTTTCACCGCTGGGTAATTGTTGGCATCCGGACAAGGAATTGTGGTACAAAATGAACTCGTGTTCAGTTTCGGATTGTCCTAAGCTTGTTATTAGCTCTCGATAGTAGGTCTCATTTCCTCCTTTGCCGCTACCAATGCTGTGAACATCAATACCAATTCTCGTCATTTATAGTGGTTTCTATACGACTCGTGTATTGTCGAAACTACAGGGTACCCGTGCTTGTAATTGCGCCAGTTAACATTCCAATATGAATCCACGGGAAGGCAAGAATCGAAGCCTCTGTCATTTGAAATGTAATTATGTACACAACTAGGCTCACACACAACGCAAAAATCAGGGTATGTTTACTACCAGAAGTACTCTTTAGCGCCCTGCGTGTAGTAATAGCAAGCAATGCTAGAAACGCCAGAAAAAATGCCAGCCCAATTACGCCTGTGTCATGGAGAACGCGAACCACCGTGTTACCTATCCATGCGCCAGCATCCTCATCGGCTCCAACGCCACCGGGCACGTAGTCTTGCCAATCAAACGTTAGCTGGAAGCTGTTCGTACCCATTCCCCATATTGGATGTTCCCGGATCTCATCGCATGCTGCGGCAATCTGCACAAGGCGAATCTGGGTCGTTTCGTCGGAAGCCAATTCGGTAAGGTCGATACTCGCAAAACGTTCCTCCACGAAGTTGAGAATAAACGGGCTTGCCACAGCAAAAAGAAAACCAACAGCGATTGCGAAAGCAATTGTACGACGTACATTCAACTGTCGGCGACGCAATGTTAGCCATAGAATAAGTCCAGATACTGCGAAGAGGGCTAACATGGCCGCACGCGACAAGCTAACCAAAGTAGCCGCCGTTGCTACGATCAGACCTCCCAAATACCATCCTCGCCCACCTATGTCGCTTCGTAGGTAGATGACCAAAAACAGAATTGCACAACATGCAGCATAAGCCCCAAACAGATTAGCTTCGTACTGTGTGCCATGTGTTCCAGGCATGAAGCCGTATTGCTCTGCCGCCACTCCAAATTGGGTTGCAAACACACGATTCGAAAGAAAGCAAGCAATCCCGACCAGGGATTCAATGGCTCCGACCCACAGCAGGCAATTGACGCCCTGTTGTAGGGAGCGCTCGTCTCTGACCAGCAATCGAATCAGAAAGTACGCGGTTATCGACACCGCACCCATGGTAGCCCAACGTAGAGTCAGTGTCGGGCTGGGAGAACTTGTCGCAGAGGTCAGAAAACTGGTGGCGACGTACATCAAAAGAGCGTAATCGAACCAGTGCCATTTCAAGTTGGAATAACACCATCGCCGATGGCTACCAATCAATGTGCTCACAAGAACAAGAGCTATAGCTATGTGCTCGGGACGCAGGTGGAGATGTAATGTGCTAATGGTTGCTCGGGGCATTGCACTTGCAACGACCAGCACTGTAAGTGGGCCGAACGGCCAGTTCCTTGCTACTAAGATCCCGGCCGCAACGGTGCACAGACACCAGGCAAGGAAAACTCCCGGCCGTCCGATTCCCTCGTTGCTTACAAGCCACGCCAGAAGTGCGATATCGATGATTGCGGCTATGCCTTGAACCAGCTTCACGGCTTATGCATCCAGCGTCGATTGCACAGCTATCAGCAAATGGACACTAACGGATAGTCATCTATTTCGACGAATGCCGGTGTCGCTTGGATACCCCCAGCACCATTGACCATGACCTTATACGCTTTCCAATCGAGGTGAATACGAGCCTTCGTGGGTCGTGAGGTTCCAACTGATTTACTTGACTTTTCAAAGTAATGCAACAGAATGCCACGACCAAAGCGCCCGATGTCAGGAATATAATTATCCTCAACCTCGGCGGATAGGACTTTTTCTCCGGAAGATTAGCAGAGTCAATAACATTGACGGTTGGAACTTCTTTCGCCTCCTGGATTCGAGCCAGTTCGTATTGCTGGTTTAGCAGTTCGTATACAGTCTCCTGAATCTTGGTTCGTCGATACAGGTCTGCCCACTGTACGCCAAGGATTGGCAATTTTCGAATTGAGGGATACAGCTCCCCTCCTTGGTTGACGTCGCTAGTGAGCGACGCGTCCGTGCCTTCAATCTTTTCGAGTTGCCGTTTGAGTTCGTCCACCCGTGCCTGTAGCGAACGGACCCGATAATTGTTTGAACTGAAGATTTGTCGCAGACCTTCGAGTTCAGATTGAGCGGCCATCAACTGACCTTGCATGACTGCTGCCGACTCGACCATAGCTTTTGTTTGCTCTTTGATGTCGAGGGTTGTATTTTTACTAGCAAAGTTGCTAAACTGTTGCTCTGCGTCTTCTAAGTCACCTTTTACTGCCGACAATCGCTGTTCAATAAAAACGCGCTCGCGGTGCGCTGATGAGGTACTGACCTGCGAGACCAACCGATTTAGTTCCTCGACATAGGCCTGAGCGATGTCCCGCGCACGCTGTGGTCTGCTGTCCGTAACGCTAATGCTAATGACCCCGCTCTTTCGTTCCTCCTCTATCGCGGTCCGACCATCCAGAATCTTGCGCGCATCTTCCTTGTAACGTACGCCATAAACAGTCATTAAAGCAAACCTATCAACAATATGCTCCTCAATGGTGCGACTATGGAGAAGAAAAGCAAACAGTGCTCCAGTGTTTTTCATTCCAAAAAGGTTTGCCGCCGTCGCAGCCAGCTCGGGAGACGCCTTGGCGGCAAAAGCCGCCATCATCATGCCGTTGCTAGCCGTAGGCTCTGGTGGCATTATCGTTTCGGTGGATTCATAGCGTTTGGGGATCAAGAACGCGAATATAGCGCTTACGGCAACGCCCCATATTGCCGTTCGATACAATATTCGACGTTGTTCCCACCATAGTCGTAGCAAGCGCCACTTTTTTGAGTATGACGATATTGCTACGAACGCGGGGCCCGCCGCGAAATCCGCATCGCGAATTAGATCAACGTCAGTTGCGACCTCTCGCCTTAGGCTTTCCATAATGGTAAACGGCAGTTAAAAGCGCGAACGGAATTGATTAAATACCTCTCATGGCAAAAATCCATGTATGTAACAGCACCGCTAAATCCATAAAAAAGTTGCGGTGCTGGATGTAGTACAGATCATACTCGACATTTTCATGAATGAGGAACGCTCGGTCGCCGCTAAGTTGCCACAAGCCGGTTAGTCCGGGTTTTACCTGTAATCGCTGCCGATGCCGATCAGTGTATTGGTCTACAATGAAAGGCATCTCAGGACGGGGCCCCACAAGAGACATGCTGCCTTGTAAAACGTTCAACAACTGTGGCAGCTCGTCCAGACTTGCTTTTCGCAGAAATCTCCCTACGCGAGTAATTCTGGGATCGCTTGATTCACGCGGCGAAAACTCATACGGAGACGCGCTAGTTTGCATGGTACGAAACTTATACATGCGAAAGGGTCTTCCGTCGCGACCAATTCGTTTTTGACTAAAGAAAACTGGGCCACGAGAGTCCAGTTTTACTAGCAGAGCCAACATTGTAAACACTGGTGAGCCAAGGATGATGAGAATCAGGGAGCCGAGGAAATCGCAGATCCGCTTCGCGAATTCGTAGCCCACACGACGGGACAGTTTTCCAAATGAGGCGAGGAGAATGCCGTCTAAGTCTCTATAATCTACCCACAGATCAGAAGAAAAAAAATGGCTAGGGACAAATGAAACCCTGGCGTTTGCCGCTAACGCTTCATCTACAGTACGGACAAATCTGTCGCGACCGATTGAAGGAATTGCGACAATGACCAAATCGGCCGCGCATGCAGAGACCAACTCCCTCGTGACCGGCCCCGCGACGATACGCACAGACGGCCTGCGTTCGTAGGCCATCTCAGATAGTGTAGTACCTGCCTTCTCCAGGTTGTCATCGACAACCGCGACGGGCACCAGTCCGAGCTTCGGAGACCCCTTGAGAACGGAAAATACGCGCCGGCCCGTGCCACCAGCCCCGTATATAAGCACCCTTTCATTTCCATAGCCGCGCACGTGAAAAGCATGTACTAACCAATATATGAGATTTTTCTGTATAAAGAGCAACAGTGGTATCAGGCTGAGGCAAAGTACGAGCAGCCAGCGCGGAATCAACACGTGAGTAAAGAAGCTAACTACGAGTACGGCAAGAAGCGCTTCTGCCGAAACCCTGAGAATCTGCTCCGTCTCACGTACTCGCAATAGACTATTGCCTCTCCGGTATGCCCCTACGCGATCCAACATTAATACCATTACAGTTGCGAAAACCGCACCCGCCGCCCAGATTAAGCGTACGGGGAAGTGCATATGTTTACCGATGGCCGTCGCCGTATAAATCAGATAGCCGCACCTAATTCCCAGTGTGATAGTAAGCAAATCGGCAACGATTTCGATTGCGACGATGATTTGACGAAATCGTGCTGCGGCACCTCGCTTTGCGGCTGGCTTGACCAGCTGCAGGTCAACAGTGACGAGTTCATCGGTACCCACCTGCCGAACTTTGGAAAATTCAACAGAGGAATGCATATTCGTTCTCATTAAGATTCGATAGAATTACCATAAGAACTGCGGGGCGTCGTACCACGATCTTGACTGAGGTTCAGTGTCGTTCATCTTCGCAAACCTAGATTTGGATGAAACGATATTTGCAGCGCGACAGTAACGTTTGACTGCTGCGTGGGGGCAATAACTGGGAATCTCCATTGTTGGTATTGAATCAGGGTTGAAAGCGACATTTGTGGCTTCAGCGCAACGTTAAAAGATGTTGAATAGCTCGTTGTACGTCCTCCCTCCAGAAATTCATGCGACACTTCCTGGAGAAGATATTGAAATTGCAGCTTAGTCCGAGGAGAAAAGTCATAGGTTAACCACGCCTGCGCTCCTCTCCCTGCACGTCCAATCCAATTTCCCATGAGGTTTCCATCATTCGTGTAACCCGAGCGATAGCGGCGAAGACCATAGTAGACAAAACCTGGGGCGAATTCGTTGCTAAGCGGCTCGTGAATACCTTCGGCCCGAAATTGAAGTTTATGCAACTTTGGAAACTGTGAGAGATAGAAGCCGGGATTGACCGTTGCACGGGTGGAGCCAATGGGAGAAATTTCATCTACAGCTAGGAAATCGCCGTAAATCGTTAGCCAGTCGCGAATTCCGGGGACGCGATAAGTAAAGTCAGCACTGGTGGCACGTTTTGCTGGATTATTCCCGGTAGTGGTGGAAGTGGTCTGAGTGTGATAGTAGAACGTTGGAAAGAAGTTGCCGAAGGTGAAAGGGAGGCCGGGCCCAGCAAATTCCGCGGTGAATCCTATTCCCATTTCAAGGTTGGGAGTGGGCTTAAAGTTAATTTTTGCTCCATCCAAAAAAGGCTGCTGCCGTATGCCCCCAGGACCTAACAGTTGGTTGCCATTCAGTTCAAACTCGTGTCCGGCAAGCTGCCCGAGAAAGTACTCCGTCCGGACCGGACCAAGGACACGCGACAACAAGGGAATCCGGTACGGGGATACGCTGTCCAATTTCAGCATCATGACAGGTTCCGCGTTGTTGCTCATGAGTAGTGGTCCCGATTCTCCTGGACCTAACCAAAGGCTCTGCTTGCCAAATGAAAGTTGCACATTCCTCAGGTTTATCGAAACTGTACCTTCGAGAAGATCAAAACGATTGACCTCCGCCCTCCTGTCCGAAACCGGAGTGGTAAGATCTGCGTTCGCCACAGCCTGTAACACTCCCATAGCATGGGAGGCGGTGGCCGGGGCATGCTGGTATTCGCCGCGAATATAGAAGGCAAAAGGTCCAGCGACCGCATGTGCGGTCACACCGGCAATAGAGTTGAATCCTTCTCCATAAGGTCGCCCGTAGTCGTTCACGATGGTTTGCCCAAAATGGTAACCGTCTTGCAATGGCGGACCCGAGATATTCGCCGCACGCGAATAAATCGAGTCTAGGCTTGCGCCCACGTTTGCCGCACCATTCAATCGAGCCGTTTCATCCGAGAATTCTTTGGCGAGCTCGCGATAATAGCGCGGCCCTTCTCCTGTCTCAGCATCCTCGTCGCCCATTCGCGATTCCGCTTCTTCCAGTAAGCGCGCACATTCCATACGGGTCCAAGGACGAATTCCCAGATATCCGCTCTTGATATAACCTAGCGCTATGAGGCGCTCGAGCGCCGGATAGATCCAGCTATCCAGGGGAACGTAAGGGGATCCCATGTTTGCGGGATCTCGTGTTTTTTCCCCGGAAGATTGCGGCAGAATATCGCCCCAGCCTGCTCCTCCCAAGCTCGTGTCGTGATGAGAACGATACACCTGGCGGCCGAAGTACCAGCCAATTGCGCTACCGATAAAGACGTCTGACGGAAAGTGTTGCTGGCCGGTAACTCGAGTTGCGCTCACGGTTGTGGCCAGTCCATAGGCGAGAATCTTCGTCAGCGTTCCGGGATATTCGTGTGCCATCACGCTTGCGACCGACCAAGCAATGGCGGCGTGTTCCGACGGGAACGAGCTACCTCCTTTGAAAAAAGTTTCGTTCCCATTGTCCTGATTTGGCCGCGGGCGCTGTGTGATGTTCTTGAATAGGTACGCCACGGCGGTGCTGTTGAGCGCGGCCTCTCCGCTAAGCAGACCGGCCTCGGACATTCGATCGTCGCCCCTCATGTGGCCTAATACAAACGCGCCCCCACCGGCGGCAATGAACGAATATGCTCCATAGTCCGAAATGGTCTTACTGCGCTGGATATCGCTTGAGTGCGCTTGCTTTGAGAGCCAGCTGTCGCTCGCGATAAAGCCCGCGGTCAGGGCCGTAAAGGGCACAGCCCACTCAAGATCTTTGAGTTTGAAGTGGGCCGGGGCCGTCCAAAACATGCGCTGATCCTCGACCAGGTGCTTTGCAAAGGGAAGCAACAAATGATTTTGAGGATCCTCGCCCGGCACAAGTTCGTACTTCGAATCTTCATCAACAAATGCATGAGAAAAGTTGAACTTTTTTTCTGACGCTCCCAGATTCTGACCTGTCATGTTCTGGTCAAGTGATGAGACAGATTTTGGACTCGTCGCATCCGCCGTACTGCTCTGTGCCCACGCCGAGAGATGAACAAATCCGCTGATAGCTAGACCCAAAATTACGCCTCGCATGCTAGACATCAGATCGGCCAGCTAGAAGCTTCTTGCAACCTGAATCGCGACACCAACTGCATACGCGAGCTGCGCGACTTGCAACGTGGTCTTCCACTTGGTTGTACCGCTGTAGGCTTTTTCTGGAACCATGACTAGATCTCCAGGGTGCAACGCTTCCTTTTCGACGCCCCCGCTGAATAGGCCTCCAGAGCCTCCGGCAACAGACCCGTCGGCTCGAATTGCAAAAATGGCCTTTTTATTGGCGTTATTTGTCGGCCCGCCAGCCTGCTTGAGGTACCAGCCTGCGTCTTTGCCGGGCTTATAGGTAACTGCAGTGGGGTTGTAGACCGCCCCTTCGACCATCACAAAATTCGGGCGCTTGGGAATGTAGACCATGTCTCCGGCGCGCACCTGAATATCGGCGGGAGCGTTGGCCCACTTCTTCAGGTCCTTCGTGATATGAATTACCAGCCGTCCTGATGGCGGAGAATCTTGCAGCTTTTGCAATGCCGACTGCCATTGGTTCACGGCAGCTTCTTTCGCCAGCTTCTGATCGGGATCTTGCTCCGGGATGAGAACCAAGTTGGCGCCGTCTGTCCGAATCTGCTTGATCAGCTGCTCACGATTCTCTTCCTCAAGTTGACGCACCTGTTTGCGCTCGAAGATCACGCCATAAGGATAGGCGTCGGCACGGAATCCGCCGGCGCGTTCGATAATCGAGCTCAGACGCTCGCCTTCCTGAATGCCATACGTCCCCGGGTGTAATACTTCGCCTTTGACTGCAATGCTGGCGCCCACATCATTCCAACCTGCAACCTGCTTAATGGTAAGAACGTCGCCATCATGCAGCCGCACATCTGTGTCCGGTTCGCCGGCCATAGCCTTGGCGATCGGAACCGTTACGGTTTCGCCCGCAACACTAGTACCTTGCACCAGTTCGTATCTGGTAAGGTCGGCAGTTTCGGTATACGCGCCACGCTTAAAGCCGCCAGCCACACGTACCAGGTCGACGGCACTCATATTCTCACCGAGCGGGTATTTACCCGGGCGCGCAACCTCGCCCTGGACCGTGACCGTGGCCGGATCTAACTTGCTGAGGTCCCGATGAATGAAGATCCGGTCTTTCGGTTCGAGCTGAACGTTATCTTTAGGATCATTAGCCAGAGCTTTTTTTAGATCGACGTTGATCACTTTCAGCTTGCCATCTTCGGTGTGGCGAAATACTTGGGCATCCCGGAGCTCTGCATCCGGAGTAGTTCCACCCGCCAGATACACCGCATCGCGCAGACGCGTAACTCCGTTCGTTACATGATCACCTGGGTCGCGCACCTCGCCGCTTACGGTGACGACCGGTGGATCTTCGAAGTCGTAGCGACCAAATATTCGTACGGTGTCGAACGGCTTAAGGGTCAAACCTTGTTCCTTGCCGGCCAGAACGTCACCGAGATTAAATGCCAGCACAACCGGGGAGTAATCGGGCGCTTCAAGACGGATAATTTCGGCGTGCTGCCGGTAGGGCTCAGGAAGCAAATCGCCGGAAGACCGGATCAGATCGGTCAGCTTCATCCCATCCCGATAGCCGTATTTGCCGGGATGAAAGACGTGGCCTTCCAGGTAAATGGTTTTGTCAGAATACGGCAGGATGGGAGAAATTCTGATCTTGTCGCCATCCTGGACTTTAAAGCCGTCGAGAGCCTTATTGACCGATTGTGCATCGTTCGTCTCAGGCATGTCGAGCTGCAGCATTGTGTGGTTTTGATGTGCGATCACCCGCTCGACTTCGATATGTCGATACGTGCCACTGGGCAGCACTCCGCCGGCGAGTTCGAGCGTTTCGGCAAGCGTGCTCTCATTGCCCAGCTCATAAATGGCAGGGTGCATCACCATACCTTCAACCGTAACCTCCCCCCCCATGGGCGGGACCTGAATCGTATCGCCGGACTGAATCCTGGCAAGCGTGTTGTGGACGCCATGCAGGAGAAGATCGTAAGCATCGACCTGCTGAAGCAACTCTTTGCCGCGGTAGAGCCGCAAGTGCCGGAGTGAGCCGCGCGAGGTTGGCCCGCCAGCCGCGTAAAGCGCATTCAGCGGTGTGGATAACGAGCTAATGTCATAGGGGCCAGGATTTTCAACTTCGCCAACCACATACACGCGCACGCTGCGAATGCGCAAGAGCGAAACGTCGGCCTCGACTTGATGGAACTGAGTCCTTAAAGCGGCCTGGACGATGCGTTGAACATCTCCCAGAGTGCGGCCGGACACTTCGACTGTGCCTACCTCGGGCAGAGCGAGTCGGCCCGAGGGATCGACAGTGCGCTGAAAACGCTGCGCAACACCGCCCCAGATATCGATACTTACCCCGTCGCCAGGACCCAGTACGTAGTCAGGACCAGCAGGGAGATCCATTGGCAGCCTCTCAATGTTGCCGGCGCCATTGCGGAAGATGCTGTCGCCGAAATGTTCTAGTACAGAGGGCCGCTGTGACACCTGCGTGTACAGGTCATAAAGTGACGGAATGTTGGCGTAAGGATTGGCCCGCCGCCGAATTAGCGGCCGGTCCAGGTTTAAGTCTTCCGCGGAGGGGACTGGCCTGCGGGGCATCTCAAGGCTGGATTGCATGGTGCCGTCGATACCGCGCGTGGCTAAGTCAGCTGCTTGCCTCTGATTTGGGACCTGATTCAAACGTGGATTGGAGATTGGCGAGGAGCCCTCATAGCTTGGAACCGAGCTTGCAGGCAAACGACCTCGACCCGAAGCTGCCCCGTCGACCATTGCAAGATTCACCGACGGCGCACTGGTGTTAAGCAACCCGGGGAGCTGATCTGGAGTGATTCGGGTCATCATGCCGGAGTCAGGCGTTGTCGTGGAGTCTTCGCCCATCCCGTCGTATAGGTCTTGGCTCGGAGCGAGGTTCGTCATCTCAAGCTGGCGAGCAGGATTTTCTGTGGGTTGCACGGGGGGATTGGGAGAAACAGGCGTATTGCGATTGGGCGGATTCTCTTCGAGCGGGATCGCATAAGGTTGCTCGATGTCTCCGTCGTGCTTTTGCCAATATGCGTCTTCTTGAGTGGTCGCCTTTTGCTTTGTGCTGTCGGCCGAGGCTTGGGTTTGGGTTTGGGTGGGTGCAGAAGTGCGAACTACTCCGTAACGCGCGTCCAGCTCTCGTTGCCGTTCAATCTCCGCTTTTGTCGGCTTGGCTCGAACGTAACCGCGATCTTCGATCTCTAGCGTCGCCAAAACGCAAATATTGTGATCTGCACGTAGTAGCTCAAAGAGCGCATCATCGGTCAGGTCTTCTGGATCGAGGATTCGACCTTGCTCATAGGCTTTGCGTACCAGCATCTTCTTGACTTCCAACATAAGACCCGGTTCTTGGCGAAGCATGTCGATAATCTTGTCCGGAGAAAGTGCGACACTTTGCTCAGCTGCTTGCTGCGCCCGGGATTTGGGCGACTTGGTTTTTTGCATCAACCCGACGTTATTCTGGGCCGCAGCAAAGCTTGCTATGCCCGATACAGCTACGGCAACAATTAACGAAACTAGGCCTTCTTTTAGAAACAAGTCCCTAGTGCGCATTCCGTTTCTCCTGCGCGCCTTGAAGTCGGAAATCGTGCATCATCGGTTTACGTCTCTGTCGCCTTACGCTTCAGCCAATCGCTTGCAGGTCCATGCCATCGACCTCAACCGCAACCGAACGCATCAGTACATCAACGGAAAGCACAACGCGGTATTTGTCCTTTTTTCGTTGCAGAATGCCTTCGGCGCCCATCATTGGTCCACGTACAACCCGGACTCTTCTACCTACACGCAGGTAGGGATGGGGCTCGGCGTAAATGTCGCGGTCAAGGCCGTTGCGAAGTGCGGTAATTTCCTGTTCGGGTAAAGCCGCTAGCCGACCGTTGAAATTGACCAAGTGAACGATACCAGCGACCTGCAATACCCGCAGCTTTTCGAGCGGATCGATCTTTACAAAAACATAGCTGGGAAATAGCGCCAACTCCACTAATTTGCGACGGTCCTTCCAGCGGCGCCAATTTCGGTACACGGGAAGAAAAGTTTCAATGTGGCGATCTACAAGCTGGTGGGCGACAACCTTTTCATGCCGTGCGTTGGTGTAAGCGGCATACCAGTGCGCTTCCGACTTGGACGCGTAATTCAGCTCGGAAATGATTGCTTCAGTCGCCATTCGAAAAGGTAACTGCGGCTTGGCTCATCTACAGCTTCGCCACCTCACTTACAGCCGGCTCTTGTGAGATAGCCGAAGTTAAAGTCATTTGTTTCAGCAACTTATAATTTCCACAGCCCCGCAAAGCGGCTCTTTACATGACCCGCTGCATTAGAGAGTGGGTCTTTCCACGAAGCACGTTCAGAATGCCTTCCTCGGAACTCTCAACTGACAACGATCGGATGTCCGACCAGAAAAAAATACTGTTGTTATGTTCTGGAGCCACCGCCAGCACCTTCGTCAGAGGGTGGTGGGAGAGGAGGTAGTCACAAATGGGCGGCCGCTCGTCTGGCTTATCGAGCGCGACAATGACAAAGTCGGGCTGCGATTCAGCCACCGCTTGGATAATCTTCGAGTCGTCCTCCAAAGCACCAAGCACCTCAATATCCGGCTGCTCAGAAATGGTTGCCAGGACCAGATCTCGCATCAGCCGCGGGCGATTCGCCACCAACACCCGAATTTTTCGCATGACACGCTCCAAGCGCAGAACGAGTCCTAGGATTATCGGTGGCTGAGGCGAAACCGGTAAGAAACAAATATGTCCCGTAACGTCCGCGGCACATTAGTACCTAGTTTGGTATCTAGAGGCGGTGCACAGTACCAAATTTTTGTGCAAAGTGTACCAATTTTGTACCAATGGCTCGCGTATTGCACACTTTTAGGTTCGCTAAGCTTTAGTTATTGGTACAAATTTGGTAGGGGTCTTGAAGAGTCTCAGTTAGCTGGTGATCGTCGAAAAGCCCACCGCGAGAGAACGGCGCGAGCAAAAAATTTACTCTTCAAAGCTGGTATTGGAATTCGACAAGGGAAGAAAAGGAAAAAAGAAGAAGGGATAGCGACATAGCAGTTCGCCTAATTTCCTAACAGGTAACTGCTAGCGGAAGCAATGTCGCAGAAGTCGGTTTCCGCTAGCACTGGGCTAAATTGTTGCCCCTTCCATGCGGCAGATATCCACTACCGCAAGCCGATGAGAAGCTCCGACTTTGCGTAGCATGCGATGGATGTGGTTGCGCACGGTGTGTTCCGCCAGCTGAAGCTGGGCGGCTATTTCCTTATTAGTAAGACCGCGCGAAATCAGACCGACTAGTTGCTGTTCTCGGTTGGTGAGCCCGAGTTTCGTGCGAACGTGGAAATTAGGCATTTGGTTCTGGCGCGCCGCTAGACGGAACAAGAAGGCGCACAATTCCGGAGAGCAAACTGCGCCGCCACTGGCGACCGTACGCACCGCAGCCACCACCTCGAGGGCGGAAGCATCTTTGACAAGATATCCCAGCGCTCCCTCGCGAATGGCTTCGAGAAAATGCTGCCCGTCGGCTTCCATGCCGATCATAACCAACTTGACTTGAGGAATGCTCTGTTGCACTTCACGAACGAATTCCACGTGCGCAAGATTGGTGGTAAAGGAATCAATGACTAGGACGTTCGGGGCTGCAGATAAGATCTCGCGCATGGAATCCCCAGACAGGGCACAAGAGCCGACCACCTCAAGACCGTTTTTCTTAGAAAGGATCCGAGACAGAGCCTCCCTGAGAAGGCGATTTTGGGCCAGCAGAAAGACTGTTGCACGTGCTTCGTCGTTCATTCGTAATTGCCCCACACCCGGCGCAAATGGCGTTCCACAGAACCCCGCCCTCGCATGCTGCCTCGGTCCCCAAGCTGCAGCTTGCTCGCCTTCGTACCCGGTACGACGCGGTCTCGGGTTAGGGTGTTTATTGAATTCTTAGCTGAGGTCATCACTCTAGCTGAACCTCAGGTTCTTGGTCCAGTGGAAAGCCCAAAAACATGTACTTGCGAAGGCAACACTAGCTAAGCCACTGAAATAAAATGGCTTAGTTCGTGGCTCACGGGGTCAAAACGGGGGGGTATACTCCTCCAGAGTTATCGTCGGCACGATCCCGCGACTCGATTTGGGCCGCAGGATGGGCTGAGCTTGCTATCTCCGTACGTAGCAAATTCGTCTAACTAGAGGGAAGTGCCCATGAAAAGAAGAGAGTTCCTTTCGAAGACCGCAACTGGAGCCGGCGCGGCCTGGCTCGGCTCAGCCTTCACTCGTCATTTGCTGGCGATGCCCGAGATCACGGGGAAGTTTGCTGCTTCCGACATGGTGATGCTCGGCGGCACGGGAATCCGAACCAGCCGTTTGGCGATGGGTACGGGAACCGTGGGGACCGGCCATCACTCACATCAAACAGCACTCGGAATTGATGGGCTGTCGAGCTTGCTGTTGAACGGGTACGATCACGGGCTCCGATTTTTCGATGCGGCCGACTCTTATGGCAGCCATCCTCACGTAGCCGCAGCCCTCAAGCAGGTTCCGCGAGACAAGGTTACGGTTCTGACAAAATCGTGGGCGCGAGAGCCGGACGAGATGCGGGCCGACATCGATCGGTTCCGGAAGGAGCTGGGCACCGATTACATTGACATCCTGCTGATGCATTGTCTTACTGAGGGTGACTGGACCGAACGCTACCGAGGGGTCATGGATGTGCTGTCGGATGCCAAGCAAAAGGGCATCATTCGCGCCCACGGCTGCTCCTGCCATTCCATAGAAGCATTGCGAGCTGCGGCAAAGTCTCCCTGGGTCGAAGTGGACCTTGCTCGGATTAATCCCATTCAATCGAATATGGATGCCGACCCCACGACCGTAATTGGGGTGCTTAGAGAGATGAGGAGCGCGGGTAAGGCGGTCATCGGCATGAAAATTCTTGGAGCCGGGGACTTGCGTCATAAGCCCGATGAAGCCCTGCGGTTCGCGCTGTCGCTGGACGTTCTCCATGCCTTCACGATCGGAGCCGAGAGCAAAGGCGAACAAGAAGATCTGATCCGGCGTATCGCCTCGGCTTAGCCCGAGATCATACAATCAACTTTAGTGAAGTTTGGTCACGGCTTATTGCTGGATCTCCACTTCAGCGGAGCCGTCCGTGCGCTGATTGCCCGAGGAGGTTCGAAAAACGCCCGCAACACCCCCGACTGAGTACCGTGGTCGCCTTGCTCCCTCGCCTACCGGCTACCTACACCTTGGTCACGCCCGCACCTTTCTGATCGCCGCAGAACGGGCCGGTAGCGCGGGAGGCGCACTGGTCGTTCGGAATGAGGACCTCGACCGAGAACGCTCGCGTCCGGGATTCGTAGAGGCAATGCTGGACGACCTCGATTGGCTCGGCATCCGGTGGGATGAAGGACCGAATTGCGGCGGGCCTTACGCTCCCTATTCGCAAAGTGAGCGCCAAGACCGCTACCTAGAGGCTTGGCGCGAGCTTCGCGACGAAGGCTTCATCTATCCTTGCACGTGCTCGCGCCGGGACCTGGCGCTCGCAGCCAGTGCTCCCAACGACTCCGATGATGAACCCATCTATCCAGGAACCTGCCGAAACAAAAGCGCGATTGGTTTCAACGCGCCCCCAGGCGTGAATTGGCGGTTCCGTATCCCCGAAGGCGAGACCGTCACCTTTTCCGATGGCAATCAAGGAGAGCAGTCGTACATCGCGGGGCAAGACTTTGGTGATTTTCTGGTCTGGCGCAAAGACAACATACCTGCCTATCAATTGGCGGTTGTGGTCGACGACCACGCCATGAGGATCTCTGAAGTCGTGCGTGGACGAGACCTGCTAAAGTCCACAGCCCGCCAACTGCTGCTCTATCGAGCGCTGGGGTTCGACTCCCCAGAGTTTTACCACTGCGAGCTGGTTTGTGATGAGCGCGGAGTTCGCCTAGCTAAACGCCATGACGCGCTCAGCCTTCAGAAGCTGCGCGAGCTGGGTTTTACCCCGGACGAGATCAGGATTCGAGCACTGGCCGGAATCTGAACGCAGGCAAGAGGAAAACTCTACCGGTTACGGGCACGACCCCCTAGTCTCGGTCGAGCGGATCACTTGAAGTGTAAGGCGACGGCTTTGGATTGTGGCGCCGAGGTTCTCTCGACGGAGCTCGCCAGGGGGAGCCCGTATTTCGGCCGGACTTCGTGGCACCCAGGTTCGCAGTAAACACCGCCTTCTGCAGTCTCGGGGGACGGTAGAGGGGAATTCACCGCGAACTCGCGTTCCTGCTCAATGTGGGAGTCAACTTCGGCGATGAGCTTCTGGTGTTCCTCGGGTGAAAGCCAGCCTTTCACCTTGACCAGATAATTTTCCATACGCCCAATAGGA
>Ga0126381_100001337_pt1 | contig 26528 bp, 20 predicted proteins | sample PanSoiMetPlot_28_FD_96465 | JGI IMG/M metagenome (GOLD analysis project Ga0126381, IMG submission 96465) | Tropical forest soil microbial communities from Panama - MetaG Plot_28 | ecosystem: Environmental > Terrestrial > Soil > Tropical forest > Bulk soil | place: Panama | collected 2016-02-17
CGGCCGCGTCCTGCTCATCACCCGCGATTACGTCATCGTCGATATCAATTACAAATGCGAAGGCCAGGTGCCGCTCGCCGAGTTCATTGACCCCGAGGGCAACGTCGCGGTGAATGAAGGCGACGAGATCGACGTGTATTTCGACGGCACCGAGACTGACAACGGCACGGTGATGCTGTCGCGGGCCAAGGCTGAGAAGTTCAAGGTCTGGCGCGAGTTGGAGCGCGCCTTTCAAACCGATACCGCGGTGGAAGGCGTGGTGCTGGGAAAAGTCAAGGGCGGACTTAAAGTCGATATCGGGGTGCCGGCGTTTCTGCCTGGCTCGCATGTCGACATCCGCCCGGTGCGCAACCTCGATCGCTACATCGGCCAGCGCGGACGCTTTCAGATTCTGAAGTTCAACCGGGCCCGCGCCAACGTGGTGGTCTCGCGCCGCAGCGTGCTCGAGCGCGAGCGCGCCTCGCTCAAGGAACAGACGCTGCGGGTGCTGGATGAAGGCGTGATGCTGGAGGGGACGGTCAAGAACATCACCGATTACGGCGCGTTCATCGACCTCGGCGGTATCGACGGCCTGCTCCACATCACCGATATGTCGTGGGGCCGCCTGCAGCATCCGTCGGAGGCGTTGAAGGTGGGCGAGAAGGTCAACGTGGTCGTGCTCAAGTTCGATCCCGAGCGCGAGCGCGTCTCGTTGGGCATGAAGCAGATCATGACCGACCCCTGGACTGAGGCGGCGGCCAACTACCCGGTGGGACGGCGCGTGCGCGGCAAGGTGGTGAGCGTCACCGATTACGGCGCGTTCGTGGAGCTGGAAAAAGGCGTGGAAGGGCTTATCCACGTCTCCGAGATGAGCTGGACCAAGCGCACCGTGCATCCCTCCAAGGTGGTGAACGTCGGCGACACGGTCGAGGTGCAGGTGTTGGGTGTGGACGAAGCCAACCGGCGCATCTCGCTGGGACTCAAGCAGACCGAGCCCAACCCCTGGGAGGTGCTGGCCGAGAAACACACGCCGGGATCGCGCGTCAAGGGCAAGGTCAAATCGATCACCGACTTCGGAATCTTCGTGGAAATCGAATCCGGCATCGACGGCCTGGTGCACATCTCGGATTTGTCCTGGACCAAGAAGATCAAGCATCCCTCCGAACTCTATCGCAAGGGCGACGAGGTCGAGGCGGTGGTGCTGGGCATCGACATCGAGAACGAGCGCGTCAGCCTCGGCATCAAGCAGCTCGGCGACGATCCCTGGAACACCATCGCACAGCGTTACCCGATCAACACCAAGATCAACGGCAAGGTCACCTCGATCGCCGACTTCGGTGTGTTCGTGGAGATCGAGGACGGTATCGAAGGTTTGATTCACGTCTCGCAGTTAAGCTCCGAGCGCGTGGACAAACCATCCTCGCTGTTCAAGGTGGGTGACGCAGTCGAGGCGCTGGTAGTGCAGCTTGATCCCAAAGAGCGGCGCATCGGGCTGTCCATCCGGGCGCTCAAGCAGCATGAGGAGCGCGAGGAGATGCAGGCCTACATGAAGCGCGAGGATCGTGGAGCGCGTTTCTCTTTCGAGGACATTCTCAATGAAGAACTGCGGCTTGACCGTGACGACGGTGAGAGCCGTGGTTCGCGGGGCAAGGCGCGCGACCGCTAGTTCGCGGACGGCGCGGCGGGCAATGGCGCAGCGGGGAGAGGCCGGCCGGCGCGCGCAGGAGTGCGCACCCGTGCCGGCGCGGCCGCAATGATGGAACCGCGCGGGCCGGGCGGCCGGGGAGATCCCGTATGGCGCCAGTTGTGGGCGCCCTGGCGCGCAGCCTACATCCGGGGAGCTTCGTCGCGCAGCGACACTGCGCGCTGCATTTTTTGCTTCGGCGGGTTGAAGGAGGCGTCGCGCCGCCGGCGCCTGGTACTGCTCGCGGGACCCGAGGCGTCGGTGATGCTTAACCGCTACCCCTACAACAACTGCCATTTGCTGATCGCCCCGCGTCGCCATGTAGCCGCGCTGGAAGATCTCTCGCAGTCCGAATCGTCCACGATCAACAGTCTGCTGAGCGCTTCGGTGCGGATCCTCAAGCAGGCGCTGGCACCGCATGGATTCAACCTCGGCGCCAACCTCGGGCGCGTGGCCGGGGCGGGAATTGCCGACCACATGCATTGGCACGTGGTACCGCGCTGGAACGGCGACACAAACTTCATGCCCGTGATGACGCAGACGCGGGTGGCTTCGGAGCATTTGGAGGCCAGTTTCGCGCTGCTCGAACCGCTTTTCAGACAGTTGCAAAGTCCCGTATCCTAAAGGTCCGGAACTAAAGAGACGGGAACAAGGGCCCGCTTATGAACGAAAGCTTGCTTCAGATTCGAACGCTGGGCGAACTCAAACGGGCCGGCTACCAGGTCCAGCCGGTGCGGATTGAGATGCGTCAAAACCTCCTCGTGCGGCTGCGCAACCAGGAGCGTATCATGCCCGGAATTCTGGGCTACGACGACTCCGTCATCCCGGAGATCGAAAACGGCGTGCTGGCGGGGCATCACATGGTGTTCCTGGGCGAACGCGGGCAGGCCAAGTCGCGCATCATCCGGGCCCTGGCCAACCTGCTCGACGAGTACGTGCCCGCGATCAAGGGATGCGAGATCAACGACAACCCGATGGCCCCGATCTGCAAGGAGTGCCGCCGCAAGGCAGGCGAGGCAGGCGACGACCTCGAAGTCGAATGGATCGCGCGCGAGCGCCGCTACGCCGAGAAGCTGGCCACGCCCGACGTCTCGATCGCCGACCTGATCGGCGAGATCGATCCGATCAAGGTTGCCGAGGGCCGCTACCTGGCCGACGAGGAGACCATCCATTACGGGCTGATTCCGCGCACCAACCGCGGCATCTTCGCCATCAACGAACTCCCCGACCTGACCGAGAAGGTCCAGGTGGGTTTGTTCAACCTGATGGAAGAAAAGGACGTCCAGATAAAGGGCTACAAGATTCGCCTGCCGATCGACATGGTGCTGGTGGCCAGCGCCAACCCCGAGGATTACACCTCGCGCGGGCGCATCATTACGCCGCTCAAGGATCGCTTCGACGTCCAGATCCGGACTCATTATCCCAAGACCATCGAAGACGAGATCGCGATCATGGAGCAGGAAGCGACCTATCCGCCGCCGATCGGGATGGAAGTCCGGATTCCGCAATTTATCAAGGACATCATGGCGCAGATCACGTTCGAGGCGCGCGGGTCCAACGAGATCAACCAGACCTCGGGCGTCTCCGTGCGCGTGACCATCAACAACTACGAATCGCTGATCTCCAACGCGGAGAAGCGCGCCGTGCGCAACGACGACAAGGAGGTCGTGCCGCGCCTGTCCGACCTGCACTCGGTGTACGCGTCAACCGCGGGCAAGATCGAGGTGGAGTACGCAGGCGAGGAAAAAAAGGAAGAGGAACTGATCGAACGGCTGATCAATCGCGCCGTGCTCAAGGTCTTCGACAAGCTGATCAAGATCGAGGACCTCAAGGAGATCGTCGCCTACTTCGATCAGGGATGGGGCGTGGAGGTCTCTGACACCGCGCCGGTGGATGAGTATATCGAGGCCGCGCGCACTATTCCCGGACTGAAAGCCGCGGTGGCCAAGCTCGGCCCGGCGGAGAGCCCGGCGCTGATGGCCTCAAACGTGGAGCTGGTTCTGGAAGGGCTGCATCTGCATCAGAAACTCAACAAGGAAAGGCGCGGAGGACGCTTCGCCTACCACGCCTAGAGTGGGGTCTGGCCGATGGCTGTCATACGCTATACGCAATGGGACGGCTCCCAGCGCATCCGGCTTGACGCCGACAAGGTGCTGGAGAAGCTCTCCGAGTATTTGTCCTACACCGACGACGTGCGCCAGGCGATCGACTGGCTCACCCGCCAGGGTTTCGATATAGACGGCTCCCGCGTGATGGGTCTGGACGAATTCCTGGAGGAGCTGCGCCAGGAAATCCGCCAGCGCTACCGCGACTTCAACCTCAAGAACGCGATGTCCGAGATGGAGCAGCGCCTGCAGGACATCCTCGATCGCGAGCGCGATGCGCTGGAGTCGCAGCGCCAGCAGGGCAAGCCAGGGATGCAGGACAAGATGCAGCGCCTCGGCAATCTGCCGCAGCGGCTCTCGCAAGCGCTGCGCAAGCTGGAGAATTACGAATTCGAGGACGGCGAGGCCGGCGAGGACTTCGAGGAGCTGCTCTCCGAGTACGAGAACATCCGCGACCTGGAGAACTTCCGCGATCGCTACGGGCAGATGTTCCACGGCCCCACCAGTCTGAACTACGAGCAGGCTCTCGACCTGATGCGCGAGATGGAACGGCTCAAGCAGCTCGAGCAGGATCTGATGTCGGAGAACTTCGAGTCGATCTCGCTCGAGGAGCTGAAGGAACTGCTCGGGCAGCAGGCGATGCAGGACTTCCAGAATCTGCGCCAGGTAATCCTGCTGCTCAAGAACTCGGGCTACGTGATGCAGAAGGGCAACCAGCTCCAGCTCTCCCCCAAGGGCGTGCGGCGCATCGGCGAGCTGGCGCTGCGCGATATCTACCAGAGCCTGCTGAAGGATCGCCACGGCGGCCACGTGACCGACTACCGCGGCCAAGTCGAGATGAAGCCCGAGCAAACCCATACCTGGAACTTCGGCGAGCCGCTCAACCTTGACCTGGTCGGCACGCTCAAGCGGGCGCTGGCGCGCGGCCCCTCGGTGCCGCTCAAGCTGGGCCACGACGATTTTCAGGTCTACGACAGCGATTACGGCAGCTCGTGCTCCACGGTGTTGTGCCTGGACATGTCGTGGTCGATGAGCTGGGAGGGCCGCTTCGCCGCCGCCAAGAAAGTGGCGATGGCGATGGAGACGCTGATCCGCACCAAGTTTCCACGCGACTTCTTCGCGATCGTGGGTTTCTTCACGCGCGCCGTGGAACTTAAGCTGCGCGACCTGCCCGAGGCGTCGTGGAATATGGGCGACCCGTTCACCAATCTCCAGGACGGGCTGCGCCTGGCCACCGACCTGCTGTCGCGCCATCCGGCCAAGAACCAGCACATCATAGTGATCACGGACGGACAGCCCACCGCCTATTTCCTGAAGGACCGGCTGTACTGCGAGTGGCCGCTGTCGTTCGGCGGGATAAGCGTGCGCGCCGCGCAGGAGACCCTGAAGCAGGTCGAACGCGTCAGCCGGATGGGAATCACGATCAACACTTTCATGCTGGACGACTCGCCCAGCCTGCGCGCGTTCGTGGAAAAGATGACTCAAATCAACCGCGGCCGGGCGCTCTACACCCGCCCCGACCGTTTGGGCGAGTACATGCTGGTTGACTACCTGTCCAAGAAGCGCAAGCGCATCTGAGTCAAAGCCGGCTGCTTGGGATTCTTTGAGGCGCCGGCTTGCGCGCCGGCATTCTTGTTACGGGGTGCCAACTACAGCGCCCGTCAGCGATCATTCAGGCGCATTTGGCAGTCTGCGCGAACCTTATGCTTTCCGTCACGGAACTGCTGCTTCCATCCGCTCGCGAAACTTCCTAGAATTGATCATCAGGGAATGAGTACTGCCAGCCTTACAGCCGAGCTATCCCCGCGCAAAGCCGCGACGGTGAGACGAAGGCGCAAGCCTCCGCTGCCGCTGCGTCCGTTGCATCGACTATGGCGTCGCACCATCGACGAGATTGAAGTCCGCAAGGTGGCGCTGCCCGTGCGCCGCCTACCGGCGGCGCTCGAAGGGATGGCCGCCTGCCAGATCAGCGACTTTCACGTCGATCGCGACGAGGACCTGGTACGGCTGGGACACGCCGTCGAGTTGATCAATCATCAGGAGCCTGCGTTCGTATTTCTGACCGGGGATTATTTTTCCGGGCGCGATACGATGCGCCGCTACCTGGGCGCATTCGGCCGCGAACTGCGCCGGCTGAACCCCGCCGTGGGAACCTTTGCCATCGCCGGCAACCACGACCATTGGGCGTCTTTCGACGACATTGCGCGCACGCTCAAATCCGCCGGTATCGAGGTGCTGAGCAACGAAAGCCGGCGCGTCGTTCTGCGCGCGGCCACGTTCACGGTAGTCGGTATCGACGATCTGTGGACCCGGCGCGCCGACCCGGCGCGGGCCTTCAGGAACGTGCGGCCCGATGATTGTACCCTGGTGCTGGCGCACAATCCCGACACCGCGTTGTACACACGCCACCTGGAGCCCGGACCCGGGGTGATGCTCAGCGGACACACGCATGGCGGCGTGGTGCGGCTGCCCTACTACGGCAGCCCGCTGAAGTCGATTCTGAAACTTGGCAAGCAGTTTTACTCGGGCTTGAACCGCTATCGTGATTTCTACATCTACACCAATCGGGGGCTGGGCACGTTCTGGCTGCGGCTGCGGATCAATTGCCGGCCCGAGGTATCCAGCTTCCACCTGACGAGCCATTTTCCACGCATCCAGCACGAAACCGACCGGCGTCGCACCAGGCGCTCCAAACTGAAATCACGTCGCTAAAACTGCCGACCTCGGCAGCTGCCGCTTACTACGCGGTGAGGCGGCGGACCAGCGCTTCGGCAATCAACAATAGCATCGCGGCGGCCAGTAATGGCTGGGCGAACCCCTGTGTATGCTTGAACTGCGGCCGCGTCATCGTCGCCTCGCTGATGGGCGGATTCAGCCGCCCGCCGGTTGCTGCCGCCAGATGCTCCAGCAAGTCGTAATTGGGTCTGCGGCGCGGCAGTTCGGCAAATGCCGCCGGGCTGACAGTGTAAGCCAGCGGCGGAAAGGGGCGTTCTTTGCCGTTCTGGCCGGACCTCAATTCGATGTAGTAAGTGCCGGTGTTGGGCGCAGCGAAGCTGCCGGCCAACTCACCCGGAGCCGATTGTGACAACATCAAATCCTCGCGCGCTCCGTCCGGGCGCAGCACCCGCGCGCCCACCAGCGCCAACATCTGTCGCGCGCCGGCGTCGTAGTCGGTGAGCTTAAACTCCACGCAACCCTCCCGATAGCCCATCGCCACGTCGAACTTCTGCACATTGGTGGCCGGCGGCGTCATCCATTCCAGCATCCGATCCCACAGGCTGGTGAAAATATTGTCGCGAATCCACGGCGAGGCCCATCGTCCACCGCCGTCGGTGGTAACCGCCAGGGTTTTGCCCGCGCCAAAGCGTGTGCTTGCGATCAGTGGCTCACGCGTCCCCTCGCGATTGACGAACGCGTCGAGCGAGGCGCCGGGCTTGAGCTGCGTGCTGACATAACCCCTGATCGGCGGCAGGACGCGGCCGGCGAAGCCCTTGAGAATCGAATTAGGGCTGGCTGCCTGGGGCACGAACTCCTTCTCCACCATAGTCTTGTGCTCGCCGCTGTGGCGCCCAACATCTTGCAAAACGATCTGCGGCAGCGCTTCCGCGCTGGAAGTCTGGTAGAGCGCGCCGCCGCCGTACTGGCTGATCGAATCGAGCAGCCGCACGTTGGCCTCGTTGCCAATCGCGATGGTGGATACGCTTACGCCGCCCTGCCGATGCATCGCGGCGACCAGGTCGTAGTACATCGCGGCGGTTCCACCGGTCTCGCCGTCGGTCAGGATTACCACGTGCTTGATCGCTGCGCCGCTCCCCGCCAGGTCGCGGTCGGCCTGCTTCAGCGCCGGCATCAGGTAAGTGGTGCCCCGCGCCTTGAGCCGGTCAATCATCTGGCCGAGATAGGGGCGTGCGGTGCTCATCGGCTCCAGCGGCACGACCACGAAAGGCTGCGAATCAAAGCCGATCACCTCGATCAGGTCGTTGTCCTTGAGCGTGCCGGCCGCGGCGCGCGCGGCGGCCTTGGCGTAGTCAAGTTTCTCCTCGCGGCCCATCGAGCCGGACTTGTCGACAATGAGCACCAGCGCCCGCTGGCGTTCCTTATGCTCGGGCGGCTTCATGATGACCGGCATGATCGACTCCAGACCGCTGCCGTGCCATCCGCCGAGCCCGAAGCTGCGGTCGCCGCCGACCATCGCCAGCGCGCCACCCGCGCCGACATACGCCGCCAGCGCGTTCTGAGTCGCCGCTGGCATCTGCTCGCGCGGCACATTGTCGAGCACCACGGCATCGAAGGTGCGCAGACTCGCGTTGAAGCGCGTGTCGCGCGGCAGCAGCACCTCCGGTTCGATCCCCAGGCGGCGCGCCACCGCTGCGAGGTAGTTGGCGTCCTGAGCGCTGCCGGCGAAGATCAGGATTCTGCGTTTGGCGCCGATTCCCACCCAACTCTGCAGCGCGTCGTTCTCATGGTAGAGATCGTCCTGCGGCCGGGACGGGGTAAACACCGCCAGGTACGAGGTGAGCCCGGTGCCCGCGCTGCGCACCGGAAAGTCGAGGCGCTGCGAGCCGGGATTGAGCGTCACGTTGCGCTGTTCGATCAGCCGGCCGCTTTCGTACAGGCGCACCGTGCCGGCCACCGGATTCGCGTTCAGATTCGCCAGCGTAACACCCACCCGGAAGGAATCGGTATTCGCGAGCGCGTGCGGCGTCGCGACTTCCGTGACCGCAACGTCGTGAATCGCCGCGGCGCCGGGCGGAGTGAAGATGTAGAGCTCCGTATGAGCGGCGAGCAGTTCGGCAATCTCCTGGCCTGCGTCGCCCTGATTTTCCCATCCGTCGGTGACCACGACCACCGGTCCGCCGCCCTCGCCCAGCGCGTTTAGCTTCGCAAACGCGGCGGCGATGTCGGTGGCGCCGGGCCTGCATTCGAGACATCCAGCTGGAGCAGTCAACAGCGCCAGCGCACCGCCGAGGTCCTGCGCCACCGGTTGACTGGCGAAGACGATCGCGGGGTCGCTCGATTTCAGCTTCAGTTGGTTGCGTACCAGGTCTGCCGCCCATTCGCGCATCTCGGGCGTGATGCTGGCCGACGCGTCCAGCAGCACGGGCCTGGCCGCTCCCTCCGAAGTGCTGGAGCGCTGCGGTCCCGCGAGCGCCAGCACCAGCAACGCCAGCATCGCCGCGCGCATGATCGGCGCGAGTACCCGGCGCAGCGCGCCTGCCCGCGCTATCCACCACGCCAGCAGCACTCCAACACCAATCAGCAGGTAGAGCGCCTCGGGACGGGTCCAGGTGAGATCGCGCGCGGTGGCTATATCGCGCAGCGAGCCGATGTCGCGCAGGCGCGCAAGGCCGTTCAGCCAGTGAATATCGCGAAAGCGGTCGAGCGTCACGTCAATCCCTGAGCATAGACGCGTCTGCGCCGGTACGTAAACAGGGCCTCGCACGCAGCGAGAATCAGGATTGCTGCCAGCAGGTACGGCGTGAAGGTTTGGCGCTCGGAGAAGTCGGCGGGATGGCCGCCGCCGCCAGCCGCGATGTCAAGCTTAATCGTGGCCGGGTTTTCCAGGTTCGACTGGTTCAAGTCGGCGAGGTTGACGGCGCGCAAGCGTCGTTGCGATCCCGGTCCAATCAATTGATAGATGCCCTGCTCGGTACCTTTCGCGAACGGGATTCCCGGCTCGACGCGAACCCGGTTGCCGCTGGGCATGATGATTTCGCTTACGCCCGCCGGCACGATCCATGGCTCACCTGTACGGTAGCCAGCGTCCTCGGAGCCGAAGCCGGAGAGGTAGCCGAGGATGTTCAGCGTGAGCACCGACATCGGCAGGTTGCGCGTGCCCAGGTAGGGGAAGGGATTGAAGCCCAGCACGACGTAGCGATGACCTTGATGCTGCCCCTCCATTATCAAAGCGCCGAGATTGCTGTTCACGACGCTATGCATCCAGGGATGGACCGCGAAGGATTCCGGCTGGCGCAGCGACAGCAGGCGGAAATTGACGCCGTCGGTCAGCGGATCGGGCGAGCGCCAATCGGTTATCTGTGTGGTGGTTCCGGGTACGAGGCGCAATCCGAACACGTCGTCGCCGCCGGGCGGAATTACCAGCAAGGCGTTAGCGGCGGGCAGCTCCTTGGGAATCCCGTATTCGAAAATCAGCAGATCGGCCTTTGCTGCGGCGGGCGAATAATCATCAGGTGACAGCGTGCGGATGCCGAGTTGCGGAAGTGACGCTAGTCCCGCCGCGTCGGCCGGCGTAGGACTGACGAACAGAACCTGGATTTGCGCGCCGGTTGCCGGCGTCGCGAAAGCCGTGTTGTCCAGCGCAAAGGCATCGGCGGGTTTCAGATCGGCGCGGTAAGCGGTTGACGGCGCAAGCGTGGGAAACTCGATTCCGGTGATTTCCTGCGCCTGCAGGCGCGCCTGCGCGCGGGTCAGGGTTTTGCCCTCCGCCGAGATCGCAACCTCCAGGCTCTGCGGCTGCGAGCTGAAATTGGCAATCGTCAGACGCGCCTTGAGCGCACCGGAGCCGAATTGCGCGCCACCCACGGCGAATGATCCGATCGCGTAATTGGGCAACGGATCGCCGGCCCTGAAAACGTGCAGACCGACGGGGAGGGGCTGGCTGACCGGGTTGGCGGTGGCGAAGAAACATTGCGTGAAGCCATGCCCTGACACGATGTCGCGTAACATCCGGGCAACTGACACCGGACTCTGCGCGGCGTCCACAGTGCGCGCCTTGCCGATTGCGGACCGCGCGCGCGATGGGCTCATCGCGTCGCCTACCTGATGAGGTTGCGGCGCGGTCAGGTAGAGCGCGACGGCAACGTCGCTTTGATTGGGAATGGCGCGCTCCAGCGCCGCCTTGGCCGCCTCGAATCGGGCGCCCGGCGGCGTCCCGGCTTGCATCGCCGCCGAGTTGTCGAGCACCACCGCGACCGGAGTATGGCGATGAATCACAAACGGCTGCGCCATCGCGAGCACCACCAAACTTAGAATCAGCAGTTCCATGAGGAAGAGCCAATCCAGCCGCGGCCATCCCCAGGGCCGCTCCGCGCGAAGTCCACGCAGCGCGCGGTAGCCCAAAACGCTGCTGACCAGAACGCTGCGAGGCCGTTCGCGCACGAGGTAGGCGATCAGCAGCAGCGGTATCAGGGCGAAGAAAGCCAGGGCGCCCGGATAGAGAAAACCCATCGGCTGCATGGCGGGTTACGTGTCGATTGAAGCGGGATGAAACAAGCTAGTGCACCATGCCCAGCTCAGTGACGGCGCGGATGAAGAAATCCTGGAAGTTGCGCTCCGTGGTGTAGAGCGTGTAATGCAGCCCGCGCTGCAGGCACAGCGCGCGAATCTCGCGCGACAGCCGCATCAGCGAGGTGCGGTACTGTTCGCGCGAGCGGCGGCTCATCGAGACGCGCAAGCGCTCTCCGGTTTCGGAATCAATCACTTCGACGTCGCCCTCCAGGTCGTCGGCGGCAAGCTCGCCTCCGCCTAACACCTGCACCGCGGTGGCGTCCATGTTGGAGGCTACGAATAATCCCATCGCCTGCGAGATTGAGTTGAACATCATCTGGAAGTCTGAGACGACGAACACCTTGCCCGCCCGTTTGAGCGCGGCCAGTTCGCCGGCCAGAGCGGGTGCAAGGTCAAGCTGGCCGCCGGGCCCGATTCCACCCAGTTGACGGGCCAGCTCCACAATGCGATGACGTCCGGTGACGAAGGCCGGCGCGGCTTTTTTGCCGCTGCCGGCCAGCACCCGCACCATCACCCGATCGCCCGAGGACAGGGCGACATAGGCCAGCGCCAGCGCGATTGTGATCGCGGAGGCGAACTTGCGATCCTTAAGCGGCAGGCCCATCGAGGCGCTGGCATCCACGAAAATATAGGTGAGCAGGTCCTCTTCCTCTTTGAACAGCTTGATATAGAGCTTGTCACTGCGCGCGTAGAGGCTCCAATCGATATAGCGGAAGTCGTCGCCGGGCGTGTAGTGGCGGTAGTCGGCGAATTCCAGCGAGGAGCCGCGCCGCGGCGACAGATGCGAGCCCTTGCCCTGGCCGGCGTATTCGCGCCGGGTCTTGATCCGCAACTGCTCCAGGCGGGCGAGGAAGTCCGAGGTGAATTCTTCGGGCAATCCGAGCATTCTAGGACCGCGGACGCTTGAGCTTCTTCAGTACCAGTTCCAGAAGCGACTCCGGCGTGACGTTCTCGGCCTCGGCCTGGAAGTTGCGCAGCAGACGATGGCGCAGGGCGGGGATGATCGCGTCCTCGACGTCTTCGTAGCCGACGCTGACGCGGCCGTCGAGCAGCGCGTTGACCTTGGCGCACAGCAGCAACGCCTGCGCGCCGCGCGGGCTGGGTCCAAAGCGCAAGTACTGGGTGATCTCGGGGGGGGCCCCCGGCCCTCCGGGCGTGGAAGAGGAGATGATTCCGATTGCGTAGCGCTCCACCGGCTCCGCCGTCATTACCTCGCGCACCAGCACCTTGAGCTGCTCGATTCCCTCCGACGCATGCTGCGGATCCAACACCGGCTGCGGCTCATAGGGCCTGGCGGTCGTCGTGCGGTTCAGGATCTCGCGCAACTCCTCGGGCTTGGGCGGGCCGATCACCACCTTGAACATGAAGCGGTCCATCTGCGCTTCAGGCAATGGATAGGTGCCCTCCAGCTCGATCGGATTTTGCGTCGCGAGCACAAAAAACGGCGGCTCCAGCGGATGGGTCGCGCCGAAGATAGTTACCTGATGCTCCTCCATCGCTTCGAGCACCGCCGACTGGGTCTTGGGAGTGGCGCGGTTGATCTCGTCGCCCAGGACGATATGCGCAAAGATCGGCCCGGCCTTGAACTCGAACTGGCGCCGTCCGTCCACTTCGCTGAGGAATTGGGTGCCGGTGATATCCGACGGCATCAGGTCGGGGGTGAACTGGATACGCTTGAAGCTGAGCGCGAGCGCTTCGGCGGCTGTCTTGACCATCAGGGTCTTGCCCAGCCCGGGAACGCCTTCGATCAGCACGTGGCCGCCGCAGAACAGCGCGGTCAGAACTTTGCGGACCACCGGTTGATGGCCGACGATTACGCGCCCGACCTCGGCTTCGACCCGGGTGAAAACCTCGCGAAACTCGGCCAGACGATCCTCGGGCCTGGCTTGTGGAGCGGCTCCCATTGCTTCTCCTTCGGTTTATCTCAGAAGGGACGGTTCATCTAAGCAGGTCGCGGTAGCGCGGCGGGACAAGCTGGCGTTCGTCGGGGTCGGCCGCGATGCGCTCTTCTTTAAGCGGAAGGTTGGCGTAGGGTACGGTCGCCGCAGAGCGATCGTTGTCAACCACCGGCTTGCCTCCGCCGGCGCCGATGAGCGCGGGAGGAATACGAAACAAAACGTAGCGCGCATTCTTCACGTCCAGCGGCTCTCCGTGCTCGCCGGTCTTGTAGAACCTTTCAAAATTCCCCGGTCGAGGAAACTCTCCCAAGTGGGTGTCGCCCTTGGAGGAACCAAAGTCGCGGCGCGGCTGGCCTTGTTCGGCCCGCTGGGTGTTGCCCTGCTCCTGATTATTGCCATGGTTGGATTTGAACTGGTTCAGATTGGACGAGCTGCCGGCTTTCTCCAGCTTGGCAAAATCGGGTTGCTCGCCAGGCCGCGGTGCACGCGCCTTCAGCTTGCCGCCCGCCTGCTCCGCGGATTTGGTCTTCGCTTCCGATTCCAACCTGGCCTGTATTTTGGAAATGTCCCTGCTGGCCTGGGCCAGTTGGACCTCTCCTTTACCATTCTTGCCCGAACCGCTGCCGCTGCCATTGCCATTGGCGCCGCCTTTCCCCTGCCCCGGACCTGACCCTTGTTTCCCCTGGCCGGAACCCTCTTTTCCCTCACCTTGATCCTGGCTGCCTTTGCCGTTCCCCTTTGCAGAGGACTTGCCGTTGCTCGCCTCGGCTTCCTGTTGGCGGCGCTGCTGCTGGGCTTTCACTTGCTGCTGCACGCTGGCAAGCTGCTCCATCTTGCTCTCGGGCGGCACGTTGGGATTTTCCAACGTGTCGGCGACCGCACGCAGCCGGGCGGCAAGTTTCTGCGTCTGCGCGTCGCCCGTGGCGGAGTTGGCGATCTCCCGCGCGACGCGACGCAACTGGCGGCCCTCCGCGGCAAGCGGCGGTTTGTTTGCCGCCAGTAGCACCGAGATTCCCGCCGCGATCAGACCCACCGTGCAGACGGTCAGAAAGAAGGCCTGACGCAAGCTTTGCTTGACCTGGAATGGAAACGCTCTGACGGGGTCGAGCCGATCCAGATGCTGCGCGGCGCGCCGCCACAGCACGGGAAACAGCGGACTGCGCTCGGAGGCTGGAGCCGATCCGGCCAAAGTCGCCAGGGTCAGCACCTCCTGGCGGCATCCAAGCCGAAGATCGATCAGTTCCGCCGCCGCAATCGGATCTTCGTTGCGTCGAAATGACACGAGCGCAAAAACTGCGGCCGCCACCGCACCGACGACGACGGCCCACAGCAGGCCGATTTGCAACAGCCGGACGGTGTGGGCGGAGATCGTTAGCTCCCATCGCTCCCACGAGTAGCGTCCCAGCGCGGTCAGACCAAGAGCCACCGCGGCTATGAGGATCAGCGGCGGCAACATCGCCGCCAGCGCCTGCAAGGCGGCCAGCCGCGCCAAACGGTTCTTGACGGTTTGAATTGCCTTAATCGGATCGGTCACTTCGATGCCCTGCCGGCGGGAGTATTGGCCGCGGGTGCGATCGGACCGCCGGCGGCAGGGGAAAAGCTAACCCTGCGGAGGCTGGCGATAGCGCGATCGTGCTCTTTCAGCGAGCGGGAGAAAATGTGCGAGCCATCTTTCCGCGCGACAAAGTATAGATAGTTGGTCGGGGTGGGATAAAGAGCCGCATGGATGGAGTCCCAACCGGGGTTCGCGATCGGTCCGGGCGGCAGCCCGGCAAAGTCATACGTATTGAAGGCTGACGGTGTGTGAACTGCCTGCGCCGCCCGTCCTTTAATGCCGTCAAAGCTGTATTGCGCTGTCGGATCGGATTGCAGCGGGATGTGCAGGCGCAAACGGTTGTAGAACACGCCGGCGATTAGCGGGCGCTCCGAAGGTACCTTGGCCTCTTTTTCGATAATGGAGGCCAGCGTCACCACCTGCTTGATGGTAAGCCCGAGGTTGAAGGCGCGCTCTTCGACCGGCGGCGACAACTGCTCGAAAAAACGCTGCAGCATCGCGGCCAGGATAGCGTCGGGGCTGGCGGTGGGAGCAAACCGGTAAGTGGCGGGAAACAGATATCCCTCAACCCCGTAGGGAGCGAGTCCAACCGCAGCGGCCAGACGCGATTTGCGGGCGACCTGGGCGAATTTCCAGTCACATACCAGCCGCGCCATCTCCAGGCGCTGAGCGATTTGCCGGACCGTCGAACCTTCCGGAATCGTTACTGTGATTACAATCGATTCACCGCGCAGCAGATGACCCAGCACCTGCCCGATGGTTTCATTACCGCCAAACCGGTAATCACCCGGCTGCAACTGGCTGGCCGTGCCGGTGAGCCGGGCATAGAGCCCCAAGGCCACGGCGCTGCGGACGATCTCCGCTCGCTCCAGGTTGGTGGCAATCGATCTTAGACTTTGACCGCGCCTGATCTCGACAAAGCGCGGAGAATCCAGCGGCGGTCCCGGCAGGAAGAAGAAATACACGGCCGCTGCGGGAACGGCCGCCAGGACTATGAGAATGCTTGCGAGTTTCCTAAGCATCCGGCTCTAAACGCGCCAGATATCGTGGCGGGGTTATGATGCAGTCTGTTTGCAGTATTCGGATCCGTCACGAACTCAGGCCTCCTCCCGGTCAGCCTCATGCTCGGCAAGCCAGCCTTCAAGAATCAAAGCGGCGGCAACCTGGTCCACCATCAGTTTACGCGAGTCGCGCTTCAAAGAAGACTCTTTGAGGCGGGATTCAGCTTCAAAACTCGTCAAGCGTTCGTCGTAGAGATCCACCGGCACCGCCAGCGCCTGGGCGACCCAGCCGGCGAAGGCACGCGTATGACGCGCGGCGGGCCCTTCGGAGCCGTTCATGTTGAGCGGCAGACCGAGCACAATCCTGCTCACCTGCCGCTCAACGACGATAGCGCGAAGTCCCTCCAGGTCGTGCGAGAGAGAAGTTCTGAACAAGGTGGTCAATGGTCTGACACCCAGCGGCGATGAGTCGGCAATCGCAACACCGATACGCCGTTTGCCCAAATCCAGTCCCAGAATACTCATTTTGCACTTCAACCTTAGCAATAGCGCAATAGGGTCAACAAGCTTGTTGGCAAACAGCGTTTCTTGTTAGAAAAGATCGGGAAATTGCTTGCGTCACCTTAGGTTTTTCAGACACAATCGGGCGCGATGACCGGGCCAGGACCAGTAGCCCGAAGCCGCGGTTTATACATCAGCCTCGCGGCATGCATCGCGTCGATCGGCGCTTTAGGCGCTTTTTACGTTATCGGGCATTCCCGCCCGAACCGCAGCGTACGCCGCCAGGCAGACGCTGACACGGCAGTGGCGGTTGTTCCGCCGACAACGGCTTTTCCAGCCATCGAGGCCGGAAGACCCGCCCCCGCCTACGATAACGTAGCTGAGCCAAAAGCCGAGGCGGCGCTGGCGCCACACGTAATTCGAATCAAGCTTGACCGCCCGGTCAGTATCGCTGGACTGTTGCGCGATGCCGGTGTTGACGGCTCGGAACGCGACGCTTTTGCCGAGGCCTTCCGCTCTTCGGCTCACTGGGGAATCCTCAATCCGGGTCATCAGGTATCGATCTTCAGGGATCCGCGCACAGGCCGCGTGCAAGCCCTTGAGTACGACTTCGACGACGATTCAGTCATCCGTGCCGAAAGCATCGGCGGCGGGGTCGTCTTCGCAACCCGGCAGCCTTTGAGCTATATGCCGCAGACCGTCGCCTACAGCCTCTCATTGGCTCAGGGGTTGGACGTAGCGGCGGCGCGCAAGCATCTGCCCAGCGCTTTGGTGGATCAGATCAAGTCGGCCTTCGCCACGCGGTTGCCGCGGGTAGAGACGGGCGGCACGCTGAAGCTGGTTTACAAGGAGCTGGTCACACCCGACGGGCGGCATCATCGAAACCAGGACCTGCAGGCGTGCAAGATTCAGACGGGCCATCACAGCTACTGCGCGTTCTCCTTCAACGACGGGCATGGCCGCGAGCATCTGTACGACGAGCAGGGCAATCCGCTGGAGCCCCAGTTTCTGCGCTTCCCGGTCGCCTTCCAATATATTTCCTCATCCTTTTCGCCCTCGCGTTATCATCCGATTCTCCATCGCTTCCGCGCCCACGTCGGAATCGACCTGGCGGCCCGCTACGGCACGCCGGTCAGAGCGATTAGCGATGGAAAGATTCAATTCGCCAACTGGGAGGGCGAGTTGGGCCGCTGCATCCGGATCGAACACGACAATTCGCTGATCAGCGTGTACGCACATCTTTCGGCGATTAGTCCGGAGGTAACGGCGGGAGCGCCGGTGAGAATGGGTCAGGTAATCGGATACGTCGGCAGCACCGGGCTCTCCACCGGACCGCATCTGCATTATGCGCTTTACAAAGACGGACGCTTTCTTGATCCTTTGACGGTAAACCTCGACGAAGGTGGCGGCGCGGTGGCAAGTGATCGACGTCAGCTGTTTGACACGTTCAAGCGCGAATTCGAAAAGGTCTTTGCCCGCTTGCACCCCGGCGTCGCGAATGCGACTCTCAGCGACCCGGCAATCAACCGCCTGGAGGCCTTTAACGCCGACGCGGAACCGCCCGTGAGCTTTTCGCTGCCCGCATCCGGGCTTTCCGTACCAGGATCGTTGACGATGCCCGCGCAAGCCGCCGCCGCATCCCATCATGAAGTGCATCTGACCCGGGGCGGATTGTTGCGCGCAAGCCGCCCACGTGACAGCGCCAATTCCGCGCTGGACCGTCTGATCAACGGCGGTATGTTGGGCGATCCGTCGCTCTAGCGGCCGGTGCCTTACCCCCGGTCCGCTCAAAGCTCCGCAAGCGACAAAAATGCGCACCGGACTTAAATCGGATTTCTTCGCGCCGCCCGGACCCCGCTTGATCGCTCATCGCGGGGGCGGGGGCGTGATGCCGGAAAACACGCTGGAAGCCTTCAGCGCGGCGTATCGCGACGGAATCCGTTATTTCGAGCTCGATATTCACACCAGCCGCGACGGCGTGCTGATGGTCTGCCATGACGACGACTTGCAGCGCACGACAGATTTGGCCGGCACGATCAATCAGCTCACCTACGACGAGATCGCGCGGGCCGACGCCGGTTTTCGTTTCGAAACCGGCGGCCGATTTCCACTGCGCGGCAGGGGCGTCCGGGTTCCGCGTCTGACCGACGTTCTAAGTCTGTTTAACGACGCGTTTTTCGTGATCGAAATCAAGCAGGTCGAACCCAGCCTGACGGCGGCGCTCAATCAGGTGCTGACCGCGACCGCGACGCGCAGACGCGTACTGATAGCATCAGAGCATCAGCGGCCACTGGACGAGATTCGGGTCCTGGCGCCGGAGTTGCCCACCAGCTTTTCAACCCCGGAGGTACTCGGCTTCTTTGCGGCCCTGATGGGGAACACCGGCAATTACCGGATTCCTGCCGATGCGCTTCAGATTCCGCCTTCGCACGGCTCGATGATGTTGGCGACACCGACCAGCATCGCCGCCGCCCACCAGCATGGCGTTGAGATGCACAACTGGACCGTCAACGACGAGGCCGAGATGCGCAATCTCCTTGCAATGGGCGCCGACGGCATCATTACCGACTACCCGGCTCGCCTGCTCGCGGTCACGGCGCGACGCTGAACCTTGCCCCTGCGGGAAAAGTAGTGATGGGCGGGCCGTCCGACCCCCTGACCCGTACTGGATTCTGTGAGCCGTGATCCGAATCTTATCTAAAAAGATTCACATGCTGCGCGACAAAATCGTGGACGCTCAACGCGGGTCTTCCTGTGACTTTTTCAACATCACGTGTCATTCGATCATAGCGATTGGCGGCATGCAGATGAGCCATCGTCACCAAGTGCTCTGAAACGTGCTGCGGCAGGCCGCGCTGGCGCAGTTCCTGATCGCGCCACCCCTCCAAGGAAACGTCCACATAACTGACCGGCCGGCCGAGCGCGCTTGAATACTCGGCAGCCATCGCGCGCATGTCCTGGGACTTGGGCCCGGTAAGCTCATAAACCTTGCCGATGTGATCAGCCGGGTTCACCAGGATTACTGCAATCACCTCTGCCACATCCTGAACCGCAACCGGAGAAGTTCGTCCGGACCCGAACGGCAACCGGATCGTGCCGTCTTTCTTGATCGATTCGGCGGCCCAATTCAGAAAAAAGAAATTCTCCAGAAACGCCGTCGGACGGACATGCACGACGGGAAGTCCCGACCAGTTAAGTATCTGCTCGGCCAGCAGATGCTGCCGCTGCTGCGGAGAGTCCGTCATGTTGCCCAGGGTCATTTGCGAAACAGTCATCTGCGAGATGTTGACGAAGACCTCCGTCCCGCCCTGCTGGCGCGCGGCGGCCGCCGCGATAACGGTTGCTTCCAGATAGGAGGCCGACACGCTCATGCCGAAATACAAGCGCCGGCAGCCCGACAGCGCATGGATCACATCCGCGCCGCGCGTCAAGTCGCCGACCACGACCTCCGCGCCCGTCGCCCGCAAGGTCTGGGCGCGTTCATCTTCACGCCTCACCAGCGCGCGGACCGGCAAACCGCGCCGGCGCAGCAACTCCACAACTGTGCGCCCCACGGCGCCCACGCTGCCGGCGGCGCCGGTAACCAAAATCGGTGTATTGCTTTCGGATTCCATTTTCAGATTTCCTGCAGCAGCAATCACGAATCCGGCCAGCGAAAAGACCGTCACCAAGGCCGGCGCTACGGAAAGAATTGACTCTGCATCGCGTATTCGAAGCGCCGACCTCCGTGCCGGCATCTTCTTTCGCAGGCAGGAAGAAGGTCTATACGCGATCGAATTACTTATCTGTGGCGAGGTTAGTTGCCTGCGATTTCCAACGCAACGGTCGAAACGCCTTCCAGCGGCGAGCACGCCAGTGCGGCAGCCGCACCGGCGACAAGCGACGCGGAGAATAGAACGAATGCGGCGGGATAGCCAAGGCCGTGATCGACGACCAGTCCGCCCAGCAGGGGGCCGGCTGCACCACCCAGCGTAATGCAGATTCCGGTAAGCCCGCTGACGGAGCCGAAGCGTTTGAGCCCAAACGACTCCGCGATCACCATCGGAATCAGCGCCAGCGGCGCGCCACTCATCATGCCATACACCAGCACGTATCCGCCGAGCATCAGATTGTTTCGAGCACCGAGCAGAAGGACCTGTCCCACCGCCCCTAGCGCCATCGTCAGCGCGAGGGCGAGCCTGCCGCCGAGGCGGTCGCCGCCATATCCCATCAGGAATTTTCCCAGCGAGGCCAGGCCAAAGGTGGCGCTGAACACCTGAGCGGCGCGCTCGGGAGAAAAGCCGGAGCGAATCAGGTATGGAACGGTGTGAACCGTGGCGCCGGCGCCCGAAATCGAGAAGCAAAGCTGCGCCGCGGCGATCATCCAAAACGAACGCGCGCGCAGCGCCGGCCCCAGTTCCAGACCGGCAGCCAACGGATTGGCCGACCCGCCCGCGCCTTGTTCGCCCGGCGGGCGCGTTCTGACCGTGAGCGCGACGAGGGGAGCGGCGAACAGAAACGTCGGCAGCGCGAGCGCGAGATAACCGGCGCGCCATCCGGCCGCGCCGATCGCTCGGGCGGCGACCAGCGTCATCACCATGCCGCCTATCGAGGTTCCGGAAGTGGTTATTCCCAGCGCTAATCCGCGGCGCTGTTTGAACCAATTGGCGATCACCAAGCCGTTGGGCAGGAGCGTCGCGGCCGCGATTGCCACGCCCAGACCGATGTAGGCGAAGGTCAGCGTGGCGAACGAATTCGCACGGCTAGCCAGCAGCAGCGCGCCGCCGGCCACCACGATGCCGGCGGACATGATGAACCGCGCTTCGAGTATATCCAGCAGCCATCCAAAGAAGGGTACGCTGACGCCAGCAGTCAGCGCCAGAATCGTCTGCAGCGAGGACTGCCGCGTGGTGCTCCAGCCGAAGTACTTGCGCATCGGGTCAAAGAACACCCCCGAGGTGTTGTAACCACCGCCGAAAACGACGAACAGCGCGACGAAAAGGCTGCCGACAATCAGCCATCCGCGGCGCTCGCGCGGCGTCACGGCGCGGACACCTCAAGTTCGCGCAGCGGCCTGACGATGTCGCGGCGCAACCTCTTCAGGTCGTCGGCATCGAACACGGACGGGTTATTTTGCGTGGCTCGGAACTCCAGCTTCGGCCAGGAGTTCCGCCGTATGCTCGCCCAGGCGTGGCGCGCGAGCGTAGATTCCCGACGGTGTCTCGGTGAATTTGATCGGCGGTCCCGCCAGGATGACCGGCGGATTGTCGCCCGGCATCGGCGTTTCGACCAGCATCTCGCGAATGCGCGGATGAGGGTCTTCGAAAATGTCGCGGCCGTTGTTCACCGGACCGGTTGGCACCTTGCCGTCCAACGCGGCGACAACTTCGCGCGTTGGCCGCGCACTGGTCCAATCCGACACCAGCCCACGCACGAAAGCGGCGTTCTTGAGCCGCGCGCGGTTGTTGCGCGTACGTTCATCGCCGCCAAGTTCAGGCCGTCCAATGATGCCGCAAAGGATCTGCCAGTGATGGTCGTTCTGAGCGGCGATCGCAACCGCGCCGTCCTGGGTCGGAAAGATCCCATAGGGAACCAGCGTCTGATGGTTGTTGCCGGAGGGCCGTTGAATGCGGCCTCTCATCGAATATTGGTAGGTGACCTCCTCGGCCAGCGCGAGAATCGCGTCGTACATGGCGACGTCAACGAACTGACCCTGGCCGGTCTTGCGCGCGGCGTGAACGGCAGCGACCACGCCCAGGGCCGTGAGCGAACCCGGATAGATATCGCCGACCGCGGCGCCGGTGCGATAGGCGGGGCCGCCTTCGGGTCCGGTGAAGCTGACCAGCCCGCCCATGGATTGCGACACGACGTCGAAACATGGCCGATTGATGTAAGGGCTTTCGCCGGTTCTGTGATCGCCAAAGCCGCGAATCGCGGCGTAAACCAGCGCGGGCTTTCGTGTGCGCATCGCCTCGTAGCCCAACCCCATGCGGTCCATCGCTCCCGCGCGCAGGTTCTCCACCAGCGCGTCGGCGCCATCGACGAGTTTGAGCAATGCGTCGCGATCGGCCTCACTCTTCAAGTCGAGCACCACGCTGCGCTTGTTGCGGTTGACGCTGGCGAAGTAGCCGCCGTAGTCGCATCCTTTGGTATCGGGAGGGAACGGTCCCATCTGACGCGTCGGGTCTCCGCCGGGCGGTTCCACCTTGATCACGTCGGCGCCCAGGTCAGCCAGCAGCATCGTGCAGAACGGACCCGCCAAATACTGGGTCAGGTCGATGACGCGGATATCGGACAGCGGTCCGGTGCGTTGCTTCATCGGTCTCTCCAATCGCTGCGCTCGTCGCTTGCTGCTCACGCGCAAGCCGGCGGAAAGCCAGCGCGCGGCGGCAGACGCGGCTGCGCGGTGCCTAACTCGCCGGACGGAATTTCGGCAGGGTGACTTCTTCGTTCAACTTGTCGAACACCACTTCCACAGGCATTCCGCATTTGACCTTTGACGGTTCGATGCCGATTACGTTGGAAGTGATCTTCACACCTTCGTTCAGCTCGATCACTGCCAGCGTGTAAGGCGCCTTGAACGCGGGATGGTAGGCGCGATGCATGATCGTGAAGCTGAAGACTTGGCCGCGTCCGCTGACCGTAACCCAACTGGCCTGGTCGGAATCGCACGCCAGGCAAAGGGGCGCGGGAGGAAAACGCAGCTGGCCGCATTTGTCACATTTTTGAACGGCCAGTTTATGGCCGCGGGCGGCGTCGAAGAAAGGCTTCAGGTCGCGCGTGACGTTGAGGATCAGTTTGGCCTCTTCCGCCATTACCAACTCTCCGTTGAGAAAACCCCGTGGCGCTTCACGCCACGTCAGGGATTGGTGCCGAGCACTACCGCCGAATGAGTCGACAGGTTGCGCGTCTGGCACGAAGCAAGCACCACGTCGTGCCTGGGCGACTGGCGTTCGCCGCCCTCGCCGCGCGCCTGGATGATCGCCTCCGAGACCGGCGTCATCCCCCACATGTAGTACGAGCTGAGTTCGCCGCCGCCGGTGTTCACCGGGATGGAGCCGGCGTGGCCCAGGCGGGTCTGGGCGGCGAAGGGACCTCCTTCGCCTTTTTTGCAGAAGCCATAACCCTCCAGCGAGAGCAGGACGGTGATTGTATAGCAGTCGTACAACTCGGCCACCTGGATGTCCTTCAGCTCCACGCCCGCCATCTTGAACGCGGTCTCCTTGGCGATCGGGATGCCGGTGTCGAGGCTCTCCACCGAGGGACCCGGATGGTGGCCCTGTCCGACGCCCAGGATATATACCGGCGGCTTTTTAAGATCGCGCGCGCGTTCGGCGGAGGTGACGATCACGCATACTCCGCCGTTGGAAACCAGGCAGCAGTCGTACAGGTGCAGCGGCTCCGTGATCCACCGCGAGGCGTGATAGTCCTCCAGGGTCAAGGGCTCCTTGTAGAACTGCGCCATCGGATTGCGGTTCGCCCATTGACGCTCGGAAATCGCGATCGCGCCCAGTTGATCCTGCGTGGTGCCGTACAGATACATGTGGCGCTGCGCCAGCAACGCATAGACCCAGTTGGCTCCAAACGCTCCGTAGGCGCTGTCCAAGCCGCGGGGCGTGCCATAAGCGTCGCCGGCGCCGCCGCCCTTGCCGCCCGGCGTGGGCGGTTTGAGCGGTGCGTCACCGAACACGCATGCGACCACGTTGGCCGTCCCGGTCGCGATTGCCTGCGCCGCCATCGCGATCGCTGTCCCCGCGCTGGAGCCGCCGGCGTTAACATCGGCCAGCAGCCGGGAGGTAAGCCGCATCGAATCCTGCAGGGCAAAGGAAGCCAGACCGTCGCGGTAGGAAACTCCGGTGGTGACCAGCAAGCCGTCCAGGTCGGAGCGCTTGAGACCGGCGTCGGCCAAGGCCAGGGAAATCGCTTCCGCGGCGAAGCCGAGAGCGTTTGAGTGATCGTAGTTCTTACCCATCCTGGTTATGCCCAGGCCGGCGATCGCGGTTTTTCCCTTAAGGCTCATAGTATTCCTCCGGCAAAACAGACAGCTTTCGCAATAGGATCATCACGACCGCTTGTCAAATATAGACCCCGCTCCCGCATGGGAGTTTAGCGGCCCCCCTTTAGCGCGAGATCCGCCCGCTAGGCGCGCTGTCCCGCTATGGCGTGATAAATTACCAGAACGATAATCGATCCGATCACGGCGACCACGATACTCCAGATGTTGACCCCGCTGACGCCTTCGTAACCAAGCTTGGTGAAAACAAACCCGCCGACGATTCCGCCGATTACTCCAAGCAGGATATCGCGAACGAGGCCCTCCCCACTGCGGTTGACAATCTTACTGCCGATAAAGCCCGCGATCAGTCCGACGATAATCCAAGCGATGATTCCCATCTTCGTACTCCCTGGCGCGTTGGCGCGCTGTGTACGTGGACCATTCCACTGTTCCGGCTAAGTCGCTTTCACGGCTGCGTGGCAGCCTAGCACTCACGTCAAAGGGGTCAACAGCGTCAGAAGGGGGATGGCGCAGCTGCGAAATGACCAAAGCAGTCCGGAAGCGTCGCTTTTAATAAGCTTCTGCTTAAAGTTTGCCCGGAGATCATCAGTTGAATATTTCAGCCTAACTGCCGCAATGGCAGGGCGCCACCGGCTCAAGGACCAAGGCAACGATTGAGAACCAGCGAAACAAACCGGCAGGGAGGCCGGCGCTGCAAAGACCAAATCAGATGTCCTCGGCGGGTGCCGGACACGTTTGGAAAGGTTATTCGGGTTCACATTATAATTACATAGTCGGTAATCATTGCTTAATAGTACGGAGGCTCCGCGGCGAATTAATAATTAATGAGTATTTAGTTCAACGATTTGTAATATCAATTCATAACGGGCAGACCTTTCCTGCTATACTTATTGCGATGTGAATAGCTCAGACAACCGTTTCTCATTGTGGGGCGAGAAGGTGCGGATGGGTGAATACGGTTTGAGCCAAGGGGGCTGGTCCGTTCCCGGTATCCGTGTTGCGGCCGCGCATCGGCGGCGTTGTTTGCGTTCCATCTGGATTTCCGATTTGCATTTGGGAACCCGCCGATGCCGGGCCGCCGACCTGTTGGAATTTCTCCGCCAGCATCAGGCCGACAACCTCTACTTGGTGGGCGACATCGTCGATGGCTGGGTGACCGGTCCAGCCTGGCATTGGAGCCGGGCGCAGGGCGATGTGGTCAGGACCATCACGTCGTGGCATCGGCAAGGCGTCCGCGTGGTGTTCCTGCCGGGCAACCATGACGAGGTCAGTATCGACGTCGCGCACGCGCTGCTGGGGCCGCTTCCGGTGGCCACCGAGTTGATCCATCGCACGGCGGAAGGCCGCCGGATGCTGGTGATCCACGGCCATCAGTTCGACGGCTCCCTGAATCCGAACCGATGGATGTCCATTATGGGCGCTCAGGCGTACCATCAGGCGCTGCGCATCGACCGCTGGTACAGCGAAGAGGCGATCAGGGCATGCGAGCGTCCAGCTTCGCCCGCGTCCTATTTCAAGCGGCGGCTGAGCAAGGCGGTTCGTTATCTGACCGATTTCGGCGATCGGAGCGTCGTGCGGACAGCCCGTCTGCACAAGGCCGACGGCGTCATCTGCGGCCATACGCATTACCCCGAGCATCGCGCGATCGGCTCGATCAGTTACATCAATGAGGGCGACTGGGTAAAAAGCTGCACCGCCCTGGTGGAGGAGCACGACGGTACCCTCCGCCTGCTGCGCCGCGACGGCGCAAGCGGCGGCTGGATCGAGTCCGATCACGGGGCGGAGCGCGCCGCGTCATGACCCCGCCATCCCCGCAGCAAACGGGACGTCGGGTCGATGTGATCTTCTTCGACGCCGGCGGCGGTCACCGGGCATCCGCGATGGCGCTGGTAGCCGCGGCAAATCGGCAACGCCGCGCATGGTATGCCAACCTGGTGAACCTGCGCGACCTGCTGGGACCGATTGACTTCATCCAAAACAGTATCGGCGTGCGTTTCGAGGACTTCTACAATGGACTGCTCAAACGCGGGCTTACGTTGGGCAGCGGATCGATGCTGCGCATTTCGCAGATGCTGATTGCACTCAAGCATCAGCGCGAGGTTGCGCTGCTGGCGCGTCATTGGCAGACCTCGGCGCCGGACCTGGTGCTTTCGATGATCCCCAACTTCAACCGCGCCATCTTCGAAGGGTTGCGCGCCGCCGACCGCGCCGCCGGGCAGGCGCCGACGCCGATGATAACGGCGCTGACCGATTTCGCCGATTACCCGCCCCATTTCTGGATCGAGCGCCAGGACCAGTATTTCATTTGCGGATCCGCGCACGCTGCCCAGCAGGCACAGGAAATGGGTCATCCGCCGCAGCATCTATTCCGGACCTCGGGAATGATCGTGCGCCCGGAATTTTATCAACCGATGGAGCTGAGCCGCGATTACGAGCGCCGCAAACTCGGACTGCGGGCGGACCTGCCGACCGGCCTGGTAATGTTCGGCGGGTTCGGCTCGCGCCGGATGATTGCTATTGCGCGGCGGGTTGCCGCCGCGCGTCTCAAAACCCAGCTCATC
>Ga0126381_100001338_pt1 | contig 26523 bp, 10 predicted proteins | sample PanSoiMetPlot_28_FD_96465 | JGI IMG/M metagenome (GOLD analysis project Ga0126381, IMG submission 96465) | Tropical forest soil microbial communities from Panama - MetaG Plot_28 | ecosystem: Environmental > Terrestrial > Soil > Tropical forest > Bulk soil | place: Panama | collected 2016-02-17
ACCGCCTGCGTCGTCCCGGCGAGGCGATCGGTCGCGACGCCGGAGAAGGCCTGGCCGGCGTCCTGCGCCGTGGCGAGCGGGACGGGAGCGCTGGCGGCCTCGGCGGCGAGCGCGCGCGCGGTGTGTGCGACCTTGACCAGCGCGCCGGCGGTGATCGGCTGCAGCTTGGTGGTGACATCCGCCAGCGTAGTGTCGAATTTCGCCGTGCCGATGTGCGTCCAGGTGGTCGTATCGGCATAGTCGGCATTCGCGAGATCGACCGTCGCTCCGCTGGTCCCGATATAGGAATAAAGGTCGTTCGCGATTCCCCTCGCGGCGTCGTAGCCCTGCGAAACCTGAACGACGTCGCCCAGGCTGAGCTGCCGGTTGTTGGTGGTAACGCTCGATCCCTGCGAGGCGTATTTCACCACGCCCAGATTGGTCCAGGTCGTCGTGTCGTTGTAGTTGGCGGCCGCGAGATCGACGGTGGTGCCGCTGGTTCCCTTGTACTGATAGAGATTGCCGGCGGTACCCTGGCTCGAATCGTAGCCGTCCGACACCCGCACCACGTCGCCGTGATTCAGCGATTGGCTGCTGGAGACGAGACCGGACTGGTTCACGTCGGCGACGCTGATCGCGCCGAGATCGGTCCAGGTCGCGGCGGCCTTGTAGTTGACGGCGGAAAGATCAAGTGTCGTTCCGCTGGTCCCCTCGTAGACATAGAGATCGCCGGCGACACCCTTGGTCGAATCGTAGCCCTGCGAGACCCGGACCAGGTCGCCCTGGTTGAGCTGCTGATTGTTGGTCGTGACGCCGGATGCATATTCAACGCTCAGGTTCGCGGCGCCGAGGTCGGTCCAGGTCTGTGTGTCCTTGTAATTGGCGGTGGCGAGATCGACGGTGGTTCCGCTCGTTCCCTTGTAGGAATAGAGATCGCCGGCAATGCCCTTGGTCGAATTGTAGCCCTGCGAGACCTGGACGATGTCGCCCTGGTTGAGCTGCTGGCTGCTGGAGGTGACGCCGGAATCCGTGACCGCAGTGACGGCGCCAAGGTCGGTCCAGTTGATGGTATCCTTATAGTTGGTGCTCGCCAGATCGAGGGTCGCCCCGCTCGTGCCCTTATAGGCGTAGAGGTCGCCCGCGACCCCCTTGCTCGAATCGTAGCCGGACGAGACCTGGACGATGTCGCCCTGGTTCAGCTGCTGATCGTTGGTGGCATTGCCGCCGGAAACGTATTTCACGCCGCCGAGGTCAACCCACGGCGAGGTCAGGTAATCGATGCTGGCGATGTCCAAAGATGCCGCGGTGCCGGTGTATTGGTAAACGTGGCCGGCAACGCCCCTGCTTGGATCGTAACCCTGGTCGACCTGAATCTTGTCGCCCGTCTGCAGCGACACGATCTTCGTGCCCGGCGTGGTGTTGTATTTCGGCTCGCCGAGATCGGTCCACGAGTTGGTGTCGGTATAATCGGCACTGGCAAGATCGATACCGTTGGCTGGGGGTGTCCCCTTGAAGGCGTAGTAGTGGTTGACCTTTCCCTTGGTCGAGTCGTGACCGGTTGTCACCAGGACGATGTCGCCGACCTTGATCTGCTGGCTGTTGGTCGAGCCGCTGGCCGGCTGCGAGTCGTATTTGGCGGCGCCGAGATCGGTCCAAGGTCCGGTCAGATAGTTGGTGCTGGCAAGGTCCTGAGGCGCGGTGCTGCTGCCCGTGTATTTGTAGACATGGCCGGCCAGGCCCTTGCTCGAATCGTAGCCCTGGGAGACCAGCACCTCGTCGTTGGTCGCCAGCACCTCGTACTTCGTGGTGACGTCCGTGGGCGAGGTATCATAGTTCGGCGCGAGAACACCCAGGTCCGTCCAGGTGCTGGTGTCCTTGTAGTTCGCCTGCGTGATGTCGACCGGGGTACTGCCGATGAACTTATAGGTGTGCCCCACCACGCCCTTGCTGGGATCGTAGCCGGGCGCGACCGCTACCAGCGTGCCGTTCGCGAGCGTGCGCGGCGCCGTCGTGATGGCGATCGTCGCCGAGCCGCCGCCGTTGATATACGAGTCGGTCTTCACCGCGATGGTGTTGTGGCTGTCGACGCCGGCGCCGCTCGCCGCCACGCCACCGGTGCCGCCGCCCGCGAGTGCGGCCGCCGCCGACGCGACCACCGCGTCGATCGTTTCGCCGGACTGAGCGTTGAGATGGACCGCGCCCGATGAGGTGATGCTGGAATCGGAGATGAAGGCCAGCACCTCGCCGGTGCCGCCATGGCCGTCATTGATCTGGTTGTCGGCGAGCGCCACCCCGATGGCGATGCCGACCCCGGCCGTGCCCCCGCCTGCCGCCGCAACCGCAGCAGCTCCGACCGTGGCATCGATCGACGAAGTGTCGGTCGCGCTGACCGTCACGTCGCCGAATTTGTTGGAGGGCGTTCCGAGCGTGCTGTTGACGATCGAGGCATCGGTATGCACCCCGATGATGTTCTCGGCCGTGGCGCCGCCCCCCGCGAGGCTGACGCCGCCCGTGCCGCCGGCCGCGATGGCGATTGCGGCTGCCACCGAGGCGGCCGCGATGCTTGCTTCATTCACCGCCGTGACAGCGAGCGAGGTAGCCGTGAAGGTCGGAACGCCGGTGACATAGGCGTCGAGGCTGCTCAGGATGGTATTGCGCGCGAGCGAGATGCCGATCGAGGCCGAGACAGCGGCAGTGCCGGCGAATGATGCGGACACCGCCGCCGCACCGGCAATCGCCCCGATGGTCGATTCATCGATCGCCGCCACTGCGACGTTGCCGGCGCTGAACGCATCCGCGCCGTTCCCGTCGATATAGGCCTGGGTCGCAACCGCAATCGTGTTGGTGACGTTGACGCCGGCGCCGCTCGCCGCGACACCGCCGGTGCCCGCGAGCGCGAGCGCCACCGCCGCGGCCACCACGACCGCCTCCACATTCTGCTGCGAGGTGGCCGTGACCGCGACGTCACCGGTCGACGTGACGGCGGAATCCGAGACGTAGGCCTCGATCGTGCCCGTCCCGCCGTTGCCGTCGTTGATCTCGTTGTTCGCGGTGGCAACCCCGATGGCGACCCCGACTCCGGCCCTGCCGCCGCCTGCGACCGCCGCGGCGGCAGCGCCGACCGTCGCATCGATCGACGAGGAATCGAGCGCGCTCACCGCCACCGACCCGACACTGGTCAGCGTGCTGCTGCGGATCGATGCGCTGACATCGACCGTGATGAGGTTCTGAGCGGTCGCACCGCCGCCCGACAGCGCAATGCCGGCATTGCCGCCGGCTGCAAGCGCAATGGCGGCGGCGACGGAGATGGCCTCGATCGCCGCCTGCTCATTGGCCGTGACCGTCACGGCCCCGCTCGCCGTCAATGACGGGAGATTGGCAATATAGGCGGTGACCGGATCGGAGATCGTGTTCTGCGCCAGCGATATGCCGATCGCGGGCGCAACCGAGGTCCTGCCGGCCAGCGAGACGGACACTGCGGCGGCGCCCGCCACCGCCGTGATGCTGGCGGTGTCGGAGGCGCCGACCGCGACGGATGCAGCCAAGAGGCCGGCTGCGCTGGTGCCATCGATGTAGGCCGTGGTGGCCAAGTCGATCTGATTGGTGGCCGAGACCCCGGCGCCGCTGACCGCGACCCCGGTGGTGCCGCCGCCCGCGATCGCCGCCGCCGCAGCGACAACGATCGCCTGAATGGTCTCGCCGGAGGTTGCCGTGACCGAGAGCGCGCCCGTGGAGGAAACCGCCACATCGGACAAATAGGCCTGCACCGTGCCGGTGCCGCCGCTGCCGTCATCGATCTGGTTGTTTGCGACCGCGATGCCCAGCGCGACGCCGACCCCTTTGGTGCCGCCGAACGCGACCGATGCCGCAACGGCCCCGATTGCGGCGGAAATGTTTGCGCTTTCGCTTGCGGATACCGTGATGGGTCCAACTTTGTTGGACGTGGTCCCGAGCGTGCTGTCGCTGATATAGGCGGAGGTGGTGCCGCCAATCAGATTCAACGCAATGGCCCCGCCACCCGCGACCGCGACGCCGGTGGTGCCGCCAATGCCAGCCGATACCGCGGCGGCAACCGTGGCGGCATGGATGGTGGCGCTTTCGGCGGCACTGACGCTGACGGCGTTGCCTGATGTGGTCAGCGTCGGCACGCCGGTGACATAGGCGGTCACCGGGTCGTCAATCGCGTTGCGCGCAAACGCCACACCGATCGCTACCGCCTTGCCGGATTGGCCGCCGAAGCTCCCGGCAACCGCCGCGGCGCCGACGAGCGCCGTGATCGAGGACGTATCGGACGCGGCGACCGTCACTCCCTGCGACGAAATCGACGCCGTCGTGCCGCCATCGATATGGGCGCTGACGTCAACATCGATCTCGTTGAACGCGAAAACACCAGCCGCGGAGACGCCGAGCCCGGTCTCGGCACCGCCCGAGATGGCGGCCGCAACCGCCGCCGTGGTCGACGTAATGGTCTGGTTCGAGGTCGCGCTGACATCGATGGTGCCGGCGAAGATCGGCGTACCGGTGATGTAAGCATCGACCGCACCGGTCCCGAGATGCGTGCCGTCGCTGACCCGGTTATGCGCCAGCGACGCCCCGATCGCCACCCCGGTGCCGCCAGTGCCCGCGAAGGTGACGTTTGCCGCAACCGCGCCGACCAGGGCGCTGATGGTGGAGGTGTCCGTGGCCGTGACGTCGACCGCGCCGACCGCGTGGGTCGATGTTCCGATCGCGGAGCTCGCGATATAGGCCTTGGTCAGCGTTCCGACGAGATTGTCGGCAAGCGAGCCGCCGCCCGCGACCCCGAGACCGTTTTCGCCGCCGATCGCCAGCGACAAGGCGGCCGCGACCGAAGTCGCATGCACGGAGGCGTTCTCGGTCGCCTGCACGGTCAGCGGCGCGTTGCTGCCATCGAGCGCTGCGACACTCATGATGTGAGCGTCGACCGTGTCCGCGATGGTATTGCGGGCAATCCCGATGCCGATCGAAATTCCCTTGCCGTTGGTGGCGGACAGATCCGCCGTCACCGCGGCCGCGCCGTCGAGCGAGGTGATTTGCGCCGAGTCGGCGGCCGTCACGCTGATGCCGTTATTCGCGCCGGCGCCGCTCGAGACGCTGGTCGCGTTCTCGATCGAGGCCGTGATCACGGCTGCGATCTTGTTTTCCGCGTAGACGCCGGCCGCCGACACGCCGAGGCCCTTCGCCGAGCCTGCGGCCGCACCAGTTCCGGTGCTGGTTGCGGCTCCCTCGCCTTCGGTCGCGCCCTCGGTCTCGGCCGTATCGGTGCTGGCCGAGCCCTCGACATCCGCTCCTTCGTCGACCGTGGTGCCGGTTCCGTCGCCTTCGGCGCCCGTGGTCGTGCCCTCGCCTTCCTCTTCGGCCGAGGACGCGGTGGTGGTCGAGCCGCCGCTCGTCTTGCTGCCTGAAACCGCGGCCGCGGCCGCGACCGCCGCAGTGGTGGCGTTGATTGTCTCGGTCGAGCCGGTCGTGACCGATACCTTGCCGTCGGCGGAGAGCGAGCCGCCATTGACGGTCGCCGAGATCGTGATCGGCGCCGACGAGTCCTCCTTTTCGTCGGCGACCGTGCCGCGCCAACCGATCAGGTTGACGGCGACGGCCGCACCGAGCGAGACCGCATTCGAGGCCCCTAAGCTTATCGCGAGGGATGCCGAGAAGGCGGTGACCAGCGCGCTGATGCTGGAGCTGTTGGAGGCGCTGACCGTGATGTCCCCGGTGCCGCTGGTGCCGGTGTGGGCAGTGATGGTGCTGGAGCTGGCCGAGGCGGTCACGCCGCCAAGGATCGTGTTGATCGAGACGGCGCCGCCGCCGCTGAAGGCAGTGGTGGGTTTCCCGACCACCGACAGGCTGCCGCCGACTGCGCTCGAGGTCGAGGTCGCGGTGATGCTCGAGCTCCCGGTGGCCGCGATCCTCACGTCGCCGCTGTCGGCGGTCACCGTCGTAGATGTCGCGCCGGCGCTGACATTGCTCTCGATGATGTTGCGGGCAATCGACAGCCCGACGTCGATCGAGGATGTACTGTCATCCTTGTTGAATCCCAGGGCGAGCTTGAGGACCGGGGTGTCGACCTCCGAGGTAATGGTCGCCGAGTCGGTCGCCAGAATGCTGATCTCGCCGAGGTGCGATTCAACGCTGCTGGTGCGGCCCGAATTGACGCCGTCGTCCACGGTCGCGGACACGTTGGTGGCGATCCGGTTGAGCGCCACCACCGCGTCGATCGCCTTCCCGGGCAGCGGAATCGCGCTGGTGGAAACGCCCGAAGAGCCGGTCGGCAACAGCGTGCTTTCGGCCGACGTGACCGCCGCATCGATCGTCGACGTATCGGTGGCCGTCACCGACACCGCGCCCGCGGCATTGATGGTGCTGGCGCTGACCGAGGCGGTGACGGCGTCCGGCTGCTCGCTCGCGATGTCGGTACCGAACAATGCATCAACGGAGTTGAACAGAAGATTCTGCGGCTTGATTCCGATCGTGTTGAAGGCGAGGACGGCGCCAAGGGTCGAGCCTTCCGATTCGGAGGCGCTGCTCATCTGCGCATCGATCGTGCCGGTGCTTTCCGCGGTCGCCGAGACCGCTCCGCCGGCGGTCGTCGTCAGGCTGCTGTCCGTCACCGTGGTGACGGCATTGGCCAGCACGTTATTGGTTGCAACCGCGAAGTTCTTGGTGCCCACTTCGGACAGCTTGTTGGTCTGATCGCCGTCCTTGGCCTTTTCCGCGAACGGGCTGCCGCCGTCGGCGGTCACCGTGCTGGTATTGGTGGCATTGATCGCGGCGTTCTGCAGGGCATCGACCGTGAGCGCGCCGGCAGCCGAAAGCGTCGCCGAGGTGACCGTCGCGGAGGCGGTGCTGCGCACGTCGTTGCGCACCACGATGCCGCCGGTCGCCGACGAGTCCGAGTTGCTGATGTTGATGTGCGGAAGGCTGTTCAACGTGTTGTTGACGTCGAACTTCTTCCAAAGGGGGTCGGTCGCGTAGTCGATGTTGCCGAGATTAAGATTCGCGCCCTGCGCCGCGGTGCCGGTGAACTCGTAGAGCTTGCCGGTATCGCCGCCGCCCGCATAGTTGGCATCCACCAGCACCATCTCGTTCGGAAGAACGTTCTGGACGCCGGACTTGGTGGTGAACTGATAATCGTTGAGCAGCTGCTCAAGGAAGTTCGTGAACAGGCTCTGGCCAGCATCGCTCGTGGCCTGCGAGAACGACTTGAGGGTGTCGGTCGCATCGATGCTGGAATGGTCCTGGGCGCGGATCGTGAGCGCGGCGCCGGCGTGAACGGTAGCAAGCGCGGCGCCCGAGTTGTCGATATAGGCGGAGGCCGCGTCCTTGATCATGTTGGACGCGATGATCGCTCCAAAGTTCGAGCTCGACATTTGGTAGAGGCCGAGCACGGCGGTTGTCGATTCGTTGTCCGTGTTCGCGGTAATGGAGGCATGCTCGGTCGCGGTGACGCTCAAGGCCGCGTGCGCATCGAGCGAGGAATTGAGCGCATAGGCCGTGACGTTGGGCGCCCCGGAATTGGCGGGCGCGAAATGCTCGGCAAGCTGCGGGTCGCCGATCAGCGTATCGAGCGTATTGAACAGGAAGTTCTCGGATTGCCAGCCGATCGTGTTGAAGGCAATGACGAAGCCAACGCCGCCACCCCCTGTGTTGATCATGCTGTCGTTGGTCGCCTTGATCGTCGAGGTATCCTCCGCGTCGATCAGGATTGCATCGGTGGCGGATTTGAGCGAGCCCGACTGGACATAGGCAGTCGCCGAATCCTGGATGAGGTTGGTCGCGAGCGTCGCATTCTTGGCCTTGACCGTGCCGGCGGTGCTGATCGAGCTGCTGCCGGAGGCGTTGGCCTCGACATCGTTGGTTGCCTCGATCGTGCCCTGGTTGAGCGCCTGCACCGTCGCGGCGCCTTGCGCGACGATGTCGGCCGCCAGAATGTAGGCCGAGGTGCTGCCCTGCACGTCATTCTGCACGAGCGCGGTGCCGAACGTGGAGGCGCTGGCGTTTGAGAGGCTCACGCCCTGGGGGATCAGATTGGTGGCCGGCACCGCCTTCCAATAGGCCTTGTCGGTGTAGTCCTGATTGTTGAGGTCCACATTGGCGGCGGTGCCCATGTACTGATAGACATCGCCGGCGACTCCGCCGAGCTTCGCCCACTTTGAGGTGTCGGTGAAATCGGCCTTTGAAAGGTCGATCGTGTCCGCCGGACCGAGGTAACGATAAACCGAGTTGGGGTTGCTGGGCGTCGAGGGACCCCCGGTGTCGTCCTGCACCACCATGCCGGTCTGGATCGACTGCTGGCCGTCGCTCGCCAGGAAGTCCGGTGTTCCGTAGTTGTCGGCCAGGCGAACGGTGTCCCCGAACTTCAGCGCGCGAATCTGCGTCGCCAGACCCTGGTCGACCGCATTGGCGAAGTCCGCGCCGAGCAGGTGCGTGATCTCGCCCTGCAGTACAGAAGCGCCGCCGTCCGCGGTCATCGACGACTGGTTGACGATCTTGATGTTGGAATAGATGCCGGCGGAATTGGTTGCCTTGACGGTCAGATCACCGCCGACATCAAGCTCGTACGTGCTGGAAAGATCGGTCTCGTCGATATAGGCCTTCGCCGAACCGTCGACCTTGTTGGTCGAAATCACGATGCCGGTGGCAGAGGCCGAGCTCGTGAGGAGCGACCCGCCGGTGAAATCGAACGTCGGCGCATAAAGGGTGGATTTGTTCGAAGAGGCTGCGTTGGAATAAGTCGCGTTGATCTGCTCGTTTGAACTCGCGGTGACGCTCAGGTTCCCGCCGGCGGAAACCTGCGTGTCCTTCAGATAGGCGGCGTTCAAGGTCGATTGCGGCGAGGAAAATTGGCTGTCGCTCAGGAGAACGTCGATCACGTTCTCGAAGATGTTGGGCGAGCTCCAACCGAGGGTGTTGAACGCCAGAACGATCGCTTTGCTGGACCCGTCGGAGACCGAAGAGAGATGGGTCGTGGCATCCGCCGCCAGCGTGTTCTCTGCGTCTACCGTCACGGAGCCACCTGCCGAGAGATCGGCATTGACCGCATAGGCCTGCGCATAGCCCAGGATCGTGTTGGTCGTGATAACGAAATTGTTTGAGCCGGAAGTCGGGTTGAGCAGGTAGGGAATATGGACGGCAACGAGATCGCTGCCCTGGGTGGCCTGAAGATTGCTGGTCCCAAGCGCGAGGATCTGAGCATCCTCGATGGCCTGAAGCGTCAGATCGCCGGAAGTCGCGGTGACGGTGGCGTCCGTGACGGTCGCGGTCGCATACGAGTCGATGGCGTTGTAGAGCAACAAAGCGCCGAGAGTCTTGGCACCGGAATCGGTGATGTTGCCAAGATGGGGGAACAGGATGGAGGACAGCGCCGCCGTATCGAGATGCGTCCAGGGCCCTTTCGAATAATCCCGGGTGCCGAGATCAAGCGAAGTGCCGCTGCTGCCGGTATATTGATAAAGCTCGCCGCCGAAGCCGCCGTTGGCATAGTTGTTCGTCAGGCGCACGATGTCGCCGTTCTGCAGCGTCTGCGAGCCGGATTCGGTGGTGTAGCGATAGTCGTCGCTCCCCAGCCCATCCTGGATCAGGGTGTCGAGGAACTGCGGCGTGTTGCTGGTTGAAACTGTGAATACCGTCGTGCTGGTCGCCGACACGCTGGCCTTGTCGGACGCCGTGATCGAGACCGATGCGCCCTCCACGTCGCTGGGCGAGCCGACGCTCTGATCGACATATGCGAGCGTGTGCTCGGCAATCCGGTTCATTCCGGCCATCAGCCCCTTGGCCGAGCCTTTGACGCCGTTTTGCGCCTCCAGCTGGAAGCCGCCCTGCCCCTGGACGGGGGTTTGCGCTCCGCTGACGGCGGAGATGCTGCCCTGGGAGGTGGCCGCGAGGTCGACCGCTCCGTCCGCGACCACGTTTGAGCTGTGGATATAGGCCTGTGTCAGATCGGGCGTTTGGCTGCCGAAAATGCTGTCCTGCAGGAGTATGTCCACCGCGTTCTCGAGCAGGTTCTGCGCCTGATAGCCGAGCGTGTTCACCGCGAACATCACGCTCAATGCGCTCGCCGTTTCGCTCAGGCTGGTCTCAAGCAGCGCCTGGATCGCGGCATTGTCATTGGCGGTAACCTCGACACCGCCGGTTCCATCCTGGTCGACGGTGCTGTTCTCGATGTACGCCTGTGCACTGGTGAGGATGAGGTTGACGACAACGTCGGCGGCGGTGGCATCGTCCGACCCGAGCGTGCTTGTTTCTGACGCCGTGATCGCCGGTGCGTTGGCAGCGGTGACCGACACGTCCCCCGCGCTGGCGGTGACGTCGGCGCTGGAAATGCGCGCCGTTACATCGTTCCTGATATCGTTGCGGTCCACCAGCGCGCTGAGCGCCGAACCGGAGCCCGATCCGCCCAGCACCTCCTGCTGAATCTGCGAGAGGACGCTTGGCGGGGTGACGTTATCGAGCGTGAGCGCCTTCCAGAGCCCGAGATCGTTGTAGTTCTGCACCGAGGTCGAAAGGTCGACCGGGCTCGGCGTCGTCGTCCCCATGTACTTGTAGACTTGGCCCTGGACATAGACCATGTCGCCGAAGTTCAGGGTCTGCAGGCCCGAAGCGTCGGTGAACTTGTAGCTGTTGAGCATGTTCTGCGCGGCATGATCCCAGAGACCGACCCCGCCGTCGTTGTTGACGGTCGTCTGCTCCTGGATGCTGCTTGCAGCCACGATCGTCGCCTGGTCGGCGGCGGCCACCGCGACCGATGCTGCTGTGACCGAAACGCCTCCCTGGATGTAGGCCTTCGTGCTCGCATCGATCATGTTGGAGGCGAGAATGCCCGCATAGGCGGCGGCATTGTTGTTCTGGGCGCCAAGCGCGGTCGCGGTCGTGTTGTTGCCGAGGGTGGCGTTGATGTCGGCCGTGTCGGTTGCACTCACATTGAGCGCGCCGCCGGCGTCGATCATCGTGTTGTCGATGTAGGCCTGAAGCGTAGCGGGATTGGCGGTCGCGAATCCGACCAGCGAGCTCACGTCGGTTTCGAGCAGCGCATCGAGCGACTTGAAGATGACGTTCGAAGGCGCATAGCCGATGGCGTTGAACGCCAACAGCACCCCGATCCCGGTGCTGTTGCCGTTGGTCGTCATCGTGGTGTTGTTGGTGGCCGAGATGGTCTCGTTGCCGTTCGCCTCGACCGAAAGGTCGCCGGTCGGCGATACCGAGCTGTCGGCGATATGCGCGTCCGCGCTGCCCTCGACGAAATTCGTCGCGATGCTGCCGTCGACCGCAATGGCGTGGCCGGAGCCGAACATCGAGCCGCCCGCAACATTCGCTGTCGCGTCCGTCGTCGCCGTGATCGAGGCGGTATCGGTTGCCGTCACCGCAACGGAAGCGGCCTGCGTGATGTCGGTCGCCTCGATATAGGCCGAAGCTCCGCCACGCACGTCGTTGAGCACGACGATGCCGCCGACCGACAGCGCGACCGACGTAAACAGGTTGAAGCCGATCGGCAGCAGCGTCGCTTCTGCGGTACTCTTCCAGAGCTCGAGATCGGTGTAATCCTGCGCCCGCAGGTCGACCGGCGTTGCGCTGCTCGGCCCCATGTACTGATAGATATCGCCGAGATCTCCCTTCACCTGCTGCCACGGGCCCTTGGTGTAGTCCGTGGTATGGAGATTGATCGAAACGGCGGTGCTTCCCGTATATTCATAGATCGTATCGGTCGCCGCGACGTGAACCGTGTCGCCCGGGTTGACGGTCACGTTCGACGTCGCGCCGTTGCTGAACAGGGGCAGCTTGGTGTCGAAGGTGGTCTTCAGCCTGACGGTGTCCCCAAAGTTCAGCACAACGGACCCGTCGGTCAGCGAATGAGTGGCGCTCCGCGTGTCGAGCACGTCCTGGACCAGATGCGACACCCCGTCGGTCGCGGAAACGGCCGACGTGACCAGCGTTGCGTTCGATGCGATCGTCGCGGTGTTCTCGGCATCGACCGTGACGGCACCTCCCGCGGACACCGTCGGGCTGTTGGTCGCGCCGGTCTCATCGATGAACGCAGATGCCTTGCGGTTGAGCTTGTTGGTCGAGAGGATGCCACCCGCCCCTGCGGCAGCGCCCTGGTGGAGGGCGCGGCCGAGCACCTGCGAAACATTGGTGACGGTTGCGTTGACCACTCCGGTGCCGACCGCCATCAGCGTCAGCGCGCCCACAGCGTCGATGGCCGAGGTCGTGACCTTCGCGGTTACGTCGGACGGACTCTGGGTGGTGAAAAAGCTGCTGCCCAGCAGCGAATCGGCGGTCGTCGCCAGCAGCCCGGCTAGGCTCAGGCCGCCGCTGGGCTCGAACCCGATCGAATTGAGGGAGATCGCCCCGGCAATCCCGCTGACGGCGCCGCCTCCTTTGGCGGTGCTTCCAGCTTGCGCGAGCGAATCGACGGTCGAGGTGTCGCCGGCCAGGACCTGGACGTCCCCCGCCGTCTGGGTCGTGACTGAGCTTCCCTCGATCGACGCGCTGATTCCGCCGAGGATCGCGTTGGCAGCGAAGGTTCCGGAAATCGAGAGTTCCCCGGAAAGAAACAGGGTTCCGGTGGTGATCGCCTCGGCCTCGGCCATCGCCGCGACCGTCATGGCGTTTTCCGCTTCAATCGTCACCGTGCCGACGGACGTCACCGTCGAGTTCGACAGTTTCGCGGTCACATCCTTGTCGAGGATGTTCAACGCGGCCGTCGCCAGAACCGTGAACTGCGTGAAGCCCGCCGGGATCCGACTCGTGTCGAAGGCAACTGCCGTTGCGTCGGCCTCGAAACTCGACTGGTCCTGCGCCAGCGCCGACAGACCGCCGGACGTGATGTTCAGGCTCGAGGCGTCGATGAGGGCGTCGGTCCCACCGTAGACCGTGTTGGACGCGATGTGGCCCGATGCTGTGTAGTCGGTCGCGCTGATCGACGACAGACTCAGCCCGCCGGCCGTGACCATAACGCCGCGAACTTCCACCAGGGTGGTGTCGCCGGCCGCTCCCGCGGAGCCCGCGGTGTTCTCCGTGGTTCCAACCGTATCCGACGTCTCGCTGTTGTCGATAGTGCCGGCGCTGGACGCCACCAGATCGACCGTGCCCGCCGCATCCAGGGTCGTGAGGGTCTGGCTCGGGGTGGGACTGAGGCTGGTCGTGTCCCCGATCAGCACCTCAGTCGTGCGAGTGAGGTCCACGCTGCTGTCGAGGGCGGAGAACATCAGGGTGCCGCTGAGAATCGGCACTTTGAAGTTGCTGGGAACGACGAGATCGTTGTTGACGCTGGTGTTGTCGACCGCCGAGATCAGGACGCTCGCCGTGTCGCCCGCCAGCGCCCCGGTTCCGGTCACCACGCCGGGACCGGTCTGGGTGATCTGCGCGGTCTGCGGAACGATCACGGACGTGGTGTTGGTAACGTCCGTCGTGACCGAAATGAACGAGCTCGACGTTCCGGCCGGAACGAGCCCGTTGAGCGAGCCCAGAACCGTGTTGCCGAGGTCCAGGGCGGTGATCGTGACCGATGCGTTCGTGCCCGCTCCGATATTGATGGTGGCGCCCGACAGGTGGGCCGCGCTTCCAAGGGTGATCTGCGAGGTATCGGTGGCGTGGACCGTCACCGCGGTCAGGTCCTTGCCCTCCGGCACGTCGATGCTATCGGTCAGCGTCACGCCGGTCTTCAGGCTGAGCGCTCCGGTTGCCTGCAGGCTTCCGTCGACCTCGATAGTCGCGCTGTCGCCGGTCGTGATGCTGGCTTGCTGCAGGTGGACCGAGGAGGTCGGCGCGATCGTGGCGGCGCTGGTCGATTCGGCATCGATCGAGATCGAGCTCGCCTGGATGGTCACCCCCGACTGCACCGTGATGCTGGCATTGATGCCGGTCGAAGTGATGCTCTGGGTGGTCGCGGTCGAGCCCGTGAGGTCCTGCCCGCCGGTCACCGATGCGGTCGCGCTGAGCGCGCCTGATTCGGTGAAGCTGTTGTCGAACACGATCGACTTGCCGCTCCCGTCGATCGTCAGATCCTGGCCGATATCCGGGAGCGAGCCCACGTGCAGCGTATCGCCCGAGCCGAGCGTGATTTCGAGCGGGTTGGCCGACCCGTCGGCATGGAACGTGATGTATTCGAACTGTTGCACCTGGGCATTGGTGGGGTGGATGACCAGGTTGTCGGACGCGTCGGTCGAGGTGTACTGGCCGGTCATCTCCTCCAGCGTTGCCGTCAGCGGATCCGGCGCCTGGGTCGTCTTGGTGGAATCGGTGAATGCGTTGGAGTCGAGCGTCACGTGGTGGACGCCGTCGAGGCTGATCGGCTCGAGTCCTTTGAAGTTGAAGGTCTGCCCGTCCAAGTTGATGGAGCCGGAGCCGGGCGTGGTCGGAGAGTAGATGACCGACTGGTGTGGTCCGTTGTCGAAGATGAGCGAATCGAAGCCGCCAGCGCCGCCGTCATAAACACCCGACAGCGTGCCGCCCTTCTCGACCGTCAGCGTATCGTCGTTGTTGGCGGCGCCGGTCAGGTTGCCGACGTTCTGGAACGAGGCCTTGACGCCGTTGCCGCTGACGCTGCCGCTGTCGGCGCCGGTCAGCGTCCAGTTGGTATTGGTGGTGTTGTCGAAGACGAGGTTGTTGTGCCCGTTGCCGCCGTCGAAGGAGATCGTGGGGGCCGCTTTGCCGGCGAACGAATTAGCGTCGAGGGTGAGCGTGGTATTGCCGGCGCCGGCGATCGAGACCGCGGAAATCTCATTGATGTCGCCGAAGGCGAGCACCGCGTTGCTGTTCTGGTCGACCACCTGGACGCGCTGGACCGTAACCGTCTGCGCATTGATCTGCTGGGTGTCCTGCACCATCTCGACCACGATGTTGTGGTCGGCCGTTTGCGCACCGGTGTCGTGCGCGAGATCGATCGCCAGCACGTCGGCGTTTAGCAGGAGCCGCGGCTCCATGGGATCGAAGAGAAGCCGCTCGTGCGCCGAGCGCGCCGGCGCCGCGGCCCGCGGCCGTGGCCAGAACCAGCGTCTGCTGCCGCGCCGGGGCCGCGATCTGCGGGGATGGGGGCCGCTTGGGGTGCCCTGCAAGCCAACCGATTGGAACGGGAAGGCCATGAGCCCACCTCCTCGGTACGAATTCAGCTTTGGTTTTTTTGATGCAACCCGGCCCCCGCCGTCGCATCAATCGAAGAGGGGCGGCACCAACCCCTTAGGCTAATTCTATGCGGCAGCCCCCTCGCCGACGCCGGGCTTGGAGCCTGCGGCGACGGCCGTCACGCCGAGAACGCGCTCGGCGGTGGCCGTGAAGTTTCGTTGGGAATGCAGATGCGCATAGATCAGGTCGAGCTCGCCGAGCGCCGCGAGCCGCGCCAGCGTCTCGCCCGGCAGCGCTCTCAGCTTCTGGCGGTTGACCGACATGAAGCCGCCCAGCGTCAGCCGCTGGCCGCCGCGCAGCGTGAACTCCGCCCGCATGGCTTCGAGCAGATTGAGCTCGACCAGCCGCTGGCAGAATGCCCGCGTGGCCACGAATTGCGCCTGATAGGCCTGCAGGAAGCCCAGCACCGTCTTGAGGTACTGGGTGCGCTCGCCGGCGGCATCGAACAGACGCTCGCCGATGCCGTCGCGGTTGACGCCGTGGAAATCCTCATCGACGCAGAGCGTGAAGGTCTCGCCGTTGTCGGCGCTGGAAAAGACGAACGGATAGCGGCGGACAAAGGCCGGAATGTATTTCGCGTTCCAGGCGCCCTTGTCGTCGACATAGAGGTTTTCCTGGTCGCGCACCCCCAACAGCGCGCACGGCATGATCTCCTGCTCCTGCCCGGCAAACACGATGGCGTATTCGGAGCAGGCCGCCTCGAACTCGGCCGCCAGCAGCGGCACCGAGTTGACGTCCCGGGCAAAGCTGAAATCGGCGCCCGCTTTGACGGCTAGGTTGCGATGTTGATTCTGATTAACCGGGACGGCGCGCTCGTATAACAGAAGCTGCTTTACCATTTGACCCCTTACCCCTGACAAAACGAATGTTATGGAGTCGCGTCGATTCTTATGCCGCGCGACCTTGACAGCGCCTTGGAGCCTGCAGTTCAAAGCTTTGAAACTACAGGTATTTCTTTAGAGAACACTCGCCCCCGGCTCCCTAGAGAGACAGCGAGCAGGACCACCATCAGTTACCACAGTCCTCGCCCCTGTCCATAGTCGCGTTTGTGAATGATGCACGCGAATAGTGCGTAGATTTTCTTAGAGTTTTAACTTTTGACCGGCCATGGTGGTATCCCAAAACCGTCAGCCCAAGGGTTGCGCTGTCATAAAAATACAACGCGAGGACGGGCTCAGGTTCAGACCGCCGAAGCCTGGCGAGACCTTAGCCGGACAGCGGCCAGACCAAGCACCGAGCCGGGGCCGAGGCTCGGGGGTTGGGCCTGACTATGCAGCAATCTAGCGTGAGCGGATGACCTCGACGTGACGGCAACTCCGACAGGCGCCGTGATTCAGCCGGCACGGGGAAGCGGCACGCAATCGGCGGCCTGCGGCGCAAGCGGATGCAAAATCCCTTCGTCGTAGCCGTACTTCGCCACATAGGCGGTGCTGAGCCCCAGGCATTCCTTGGAGGCGCAGCGGTCCCGGTAGACGCACTGATAAAATCCGTTGCGCATGAATTCGCCCCAGAACGCCGGATCGATGAACAGCTGCGGCTGAGCGTTGACCAGCGCGGAGCCATCCTCCTCGAGCAGACATTCGGGGAAATTCTTGACCTCGACGCTTCGGCCGAGAGCGCGCGCGCGGCCGATCGCTTCGCGCAGACAAGGCCGGATATCCGCATGCGCGGCGACAAGCCCCTTCTCGTCGCGCTCGCTCATCGGCCAATAGACCCAGAATTCCATCTGGACGAGGCGCCTGAGATGCGCGAGCCGATCGACGACCTCCCGCAGCAGACGGAAGCTCCTGGTGGTCACCACCGTGTTGGTGAGCGTTGCCACCTGCGGGAACCGATCGAGATTCTCCAGGCCCTGCAGCGTCTTCTCGAAGGAGCCCGCGACCGTGGTGATGGCGTCATGGGTGGCGGCGTCGGGGCCCGTCACGCTGACGAAATATTCGTCGACGCCAGCCTCCACCAGGCTTTCACAATAGGCTGGATCGGCCAGATGCATCCCATGGGTTTGAATTCGAACATGCTCGAAGCCTGATGCCCGCGCGCGCCGCGCCAACTCCGGCAAGTCGCGATGCAGCGTGATCTCCGAGCCGGTCAGCACCAGCCCCTTCCAGCGCCGGTCTTGTGCATTGTGCGCCAGAAGCTCCTCGAACCGATCGCGGCTTTCCGGCACCAGGCGGTCCATGGTGCCTTCGATCATGCAATGCACGCAGCGCAGGTTGCAGCGGAACTCCATCGTCATGGAGACGTAGTCGCGATGGTCGAACCGCTGCAAATCGATCTCCGGTCGGTCGCTATCGTTGGAGCATGATCTTTTCCGAAAACCGGCAGCCACTTTTCGGGATCATGCTCAAAGCAGCCCGTAAAACGCGCTCTTGGTGATCTTGACGGCGCCGGCTTCTACCACATAGTCGAGCCCGACGTCATATAGCATGTGGTCCAGCTCGTTGCGATGCTGGGCGGCAAAATCCTTGAGATCGGCCGGGAAACGCTCGCGTTCGAGGAAGCCCACGAGGGGATCGATTCCGATCCGCGAGAAGTAGATGCCGTCGTTGAGCTTCTTGTTGGCCACCACGATCACCTGGCAGGAGGTCAGCTCGGGGCGCAGGATGTCGCGCATCGGCAGGCCGCGCAGATCGTGATGGGCCGAGCAGGCGACCTTGGCGACGATATCGTCCATTTCCTTGCGGGCATCGAAGAAGAAATAGAAATTGGCGAGCCGCAGGCCGGCGTTCGTCAATTCATAGCAAATCCCCGACGACACCGAGCTGCCGGGATTGCCCACGTAGACGTTGATCATCTCGAGCGGGCGCCGCCCGGCCACGATGTCGTCGTCCAGATCGATGGAGAACATGAAGTAAGGCCGCAGCTCTGAGTAGCTCAGCCGGCAGGTCACGAACGGCGACAGGATTTCGAGCGCCCTGGCGATCGAGACCCCACGTTCGAGCCGCGCATAATCGTAAAAATAGAATTCAAAGCTCAGCTTGCCGGCGATCTGCTTGACGCCGAACACGGTGCGAAACGGCCCGAGCCCCGTGCGCAGCGCCCGGCAGGCTTCGTAGAAGCGCGGCCCAGCGCCGGCCGCCGCGAGCGCGCGCCACAACAGGTTGGCGCAGCGCAGCTTGCCGTGCGGCGGCGCGACCGGCGGATAATCCCACAGACAATAGTCGGCATAGCGGTCGCCGGCGGCGCTGCGCTCCAGATCCTGATCCGGCAGACTTAGAACCGTCATGGCTCAATGCGCTTCCACGCCGTAATAGACGGTGACGAATTCCTGCCCATCGCGGGCGCGCCCGCCGGACAGATGGCCGAGATCTAGCTCCCCTCGCTCATCCAGGAGCGCACGGATCGAAGCCTGCGGAACCGAGAGCTCTGCCGCCAGCACCTCCAGCAGATCAGCGATATCTCCCAGATGCAAATCTGCCTTGTAGACATTCAGGTCGTAGGAGCGGCGGGGGTTATCAGGCTCCGCAACTTCCATCAGAAAGAGCTCCCCGGCATCGATGCGGCCGCTTGCGCGAGCGAGGAGATTGAGCCCGCTGGCAAGCGCCGCCGGCGCCTCCCGCGGCGGAAGCAGCGTGCGCAGCTGTTCCGCGACCGCCGCTTCCGTGCGGCAGGGCAGCCAAGTATAGCGCGTCACGGTGCGCCGCTCAGGCAGTTGCGGCATCCACTTGTAAGCGAGGTAAACAAGGACCGGATCGAGCGCGTTTTGCGCCCGCGCGCGGCGCACCCGGGAGCCATATTCGAGATAGATTTTGTAGATTGGATGCGACTGCCCGCCCTCGTAGCCGAGATGAATGATATCGGCATCGGCGAGAGCCTCCGTGATCTCCGCATCGAATGCCTCCGGCGCGCCCAGCGCACGCGCCATATGCCGCAGCTCATCGGCCGCTGCCGCGCCCAGCGCCGAGCGCCCGAGGCTGAGCAGGAAACGGTCCTGGTCGAGCGCCCCGGGCGTGATCTTGAACGATCGCTCGAGCCCGTAGGGCGCGCCGAGTGCCTTCACCAGGCCGACGAGATCGGGTGCCCTCATTCGAACGACTGCCGATGCAGCTCGGCGAGCACCGCCTTGTGGCTCGGCATCCGAGCGGCCAATTCGTCGTTCGAGGTCCTGACCTGTGCCAGGAGCCGGCCCAGCTCATTGACGTTGGCGGTTTCGGCCTCGGCAATGGGTCGGCGCGGCAGCCTTGCATTGCCGGTCAGGACGGAAAAGTAGCTCGGCTCGAGAAAGAGCCGCAGGCGCACGCTTTCGAGGCGCCCGCTCTCGTCATAGAGCGCAAGGCTCTCGCGCAGCGTGTCGGTGAGCGGCACATTGCGGGCATCGCGCCAGAACGGCTCGTCGCGGCCCGCCAGCAGATAATGCAGCATGATGAAGTCGCGCACCTCGTCATAGGCCGCCGCCATCCGCCCATTATAGGCGTTGCGCAGCGCCTCGCTGAAATCGCGTTCGGGCAGGTATTCGACGAGCGACATCACGGCCTGCTGAATGAGATGAATGCCGGTTGATTCCAGCGGCTCGACAAAGCCCGAGGCAAGCCCGACCGCCACGCAGTTGCGCAGCCAGAAATTCTGCCGGCGGCCGACCCGGATGGTGAGATGCCGGGGATCGGCCGAGCGCGCGCGGCGCAGGCCCGAGCGGGCGATCAAGGCTTCGGTCGCGGCCTCTGCGGTCAGGTGCGCGCTCGAATAGACATAGCCGCTGCCGGTCCGGTGGCTCAGCGGAATCTCCCAGCGCCATCCGGCCGCAAGCGCGGTCGACAAGGTGTATGGCGGAAACCGGTCCGAGCGCGGCAGCGGCAGCGCCACCGCCCGGTCGCACAGCATGAAGCGCGACCAGTCGATCCAGGGATCGCCCAGTGCCTGCTCGATCAGGCGGCCGCGAAAGCCCGTGGCGTCGATGAACAGATCGCCTGCGAGCTTGCGGCCGCCCCCGACGTCGAGATGCGCGATATGGCCGCGCGCATCGAGGACCACGTCCTGCACGTCCCCGAAAAGATGCTGCACGCCCTCCGAGGTGGCGATCTCCTTGAGGTAGTCCCCGAACGCGGAGGCGTCGAGATGAAACGCGTAGGAGCCGACCTTGGTGATGGGAGTATCGCCGCCGAAGGGCCGCGGCGATTTTTCCGCAAGCGAGAGCTGCACATGGGCCGAATAGTCCGAATAAGCGAGCGCCTCGCCAGCATCGAGGCGCCGCTTCAGCCAGAAATGGAACAGGTCAAGCCCGTCGAGACGTGCCGCGATCCCAAACGGGTGCCAATAGGTCGTGTCCGGCCGGTGCCAGCCGTCGAAGCGGATGCCAAGCTTGTAGCTCGCCGAGGTGCGGCGCATGAGCTCGTTCTCGTCGAGATTCATCAGCCGCACGAAATGGACGAGCGTCGGGATGGTGGCCTCCCCGACCCCGATGGTGCCGAGCGTCGGTGATTCCACCAGGACGACCTTGGCCTTGAGGCGGCGCAGATAGCGGTTGAGATAGACCGCCGCCATCCAACCGGCGGTTCCCCCGCCCACGATAACGAGTCGCTCCAGCGGGCGGCGCGAGGCTTCTCTCGTCGATTCCGGCATCACGGGAACCTGCACAGAATGTCGGCAGCAGCCCGCTCGACGAGATCATCCGGCGGCAGCTTGCCGTCGAGGATCAGGTCCGCATGAGGCCGCACCGTCGCAAGCTGCAGCTGATAGCCGCGGTGCATGACGGCGCTGTAGCTGTCGAGATAGCCGGCGAGCCAATCGACGAAGCGTGCTGCTTCAGCGGGACCCGCCTTGCCGGCGAGGGCGACCTGCTGGCGCAGGGTGCGGGCGAGCGCGATATCGAGCGGCGTATCGATCCAGATCAGCCAATCGATATGGCGAGCGGTTGCCCGGTGCGCGCGCGCCAGCAGGAAATCGAGGATCACGTGGCGCGCCCCGCCTTGCTTCAGGGCGAGCATCGCCTCGGCGAACCCCGGCAGCGGGACCTCGTCGGCCGGCGCGCCGCGGTCGAGCCAGGCCGCGATCTCCGATGGGCCCCTGCGCGTGATCTGCTCATAGTCGTCATAGTGCAGCGTCGGGGCGCCGCCGAGCCGCGCCGACAGGCTCCGAGCGAGCGTGGTCTTGCCGCCGCCGGGCGGCCCCGCGACCGCGATGACGATTGAGGGAGCGGCCATGCTATGCCGGCCTCTCCGCCACGATCAGATGGAAGCCCATTTCGAGCTCGATGCGCCGGCATTCGATGGCGCGAAAGCCGAGCTCGGCGAGCGTCTTCAGATAGAGCTCGGGCGGGCGCAGAAATTTCAGGAACACCAGGTTGGGGGCCATCGAATAGGGCAGTCCCCCGGAAGCGATCTCGATCGGGCCGCGCTCGAAAATCAGCAGGCGTCCGCCCGGGCGCACGATCGTCTGCGCCCGCGCCAGCATGTGCCTCACATCGGCATCCGGCCAGTCATGCAGCACCGACTTCAACGACACGACGTCGGCCGCGCCCGGCAGCGGGTCCGAACGAAAGTCCGTCGGAAAGAATTTGATGCGCGCCGCCTCCTCCGGCGCAGCGGCGGCCGCTATATGCCTTTGTCCGAGTGCACAGACGACCGGCAGATCGACCACCGTGGCGGCGAGTCCGCGGTGCCGTCGGCAGGCCTGGCGGGCGAATTCGCCGCTGTTGCCGCCGATGTCGACCAGGGTTTGCGCCAAACCGAGTTCAACTGCGTCGAAAACCGCAGCTGATTCGTATTTCGTCAGGCAGGTGGTCAGCCGAACCCAGGCTTGAGTCGCTGCAAGATTCTCGGGTGTGACATTCATGCAACGATCGTAGCGAAAAAGATCGAAGACCTTCGAGCGTGCCATGAACTGCGGCAGGTCACAAAGCAGCGGCGTGAACAGCGCGTGGATGTCCGGCCAGACCAGATCCGCAAAATCAATACGGGTGTCGAGGAGATCGCGGAACTCGAGCGCGCGCCGGAACGCTGGCGTCAGCGCTAGCCGGTCGCGCTCGCTCCACACCACGCCGTTGCCTTTGAGCAAGCTCGCCAGAAGCCTGAAACCCACTGTATCCATTCGAGTTTTGGCGGCGAGCGCCGCCTCCGGCTGCGCGCCTTCGGATAGCAAAACATCTATCAGCCCGGTTTCGAATGCGCTGCGGATGGCGCGAGCATCGAGCTCGGTGCGCAGAAAATCGTCGACACAGAGGAACTCGTACAAATGCGTGTCACGAGGCGCGGTCATTCTGGGACGCCTCTTACGGGAGAGAAGGAGGGTGCGGGTGTGCTGCTTGGGCGTGGTGGACCGGAAGGTGATTGGCTGCTAGTCATGCCTCCGCGCTTTGATATCAATCGACTGGAATGGGGGCCAGCCGTGCGCGCATGCCGATATCGCGTCCTTGCCGCCTGCACGGCCGTGATCCTGCAAGCGTCGGTCCAATACGCCGCCGCGGCGGATGCGGCGCTCCCGCCGCGCGCCCCCGTCGCCGACGTCTACAGCTGGACCGGACTCTATCTCGGCGGCAAGCTCGGCACCGATTTCGGCACCGCCCGTTATGTCCGGCCCTTCGCGGCCGGAAGCGATACCTCGATCGGCTCGGCGGCCCGCGGCCTGGACGCGGGCGCCTACGGGGGCGCCAATCTTCAGGTCCTTCCCTGGCTGGTGCTGGGAGTTGAAGGCGAATACAGCACCTTGCGGACCGGCTATCGGGAGCTCGGTCCCTCCATCGACTTCCTGCAGGCGTCCAAACATGTGGCTGCGGTCTCGGGCCGCGTCGGCTTGGCGATGGCCCCGGGCAGCATGGTGTATGCCAAAGCCGGGCCTGCTTGGCTCGACACGCAAGGGGTCCAGGGCTTCGGCACCCCATTCCAGAAGACTCTGAACGCCGAGCTCTTTGCCGTCGGCGTCGAGGCGTTGGCGACGCGCAACATCGCGGTGCGCGCCGAGGCGGCCTACATTCGTTCGCGCGACATCCTGCAGCTGAACCAGGGCTTCGACCAGTATCGTCCGACCGTCCTCGAGGTCACGGTGGGGGCGGCGGTCAAGCTTGATGGACCGCCCGGTATCGGGTCGGCACCGGCCGCGGCACCCCAGAGCGGACCGATGTTTTACAAAGCCGCAGTCGCAGCGCCTGCGGCGCATTGGACCGGGTTTGAGGTTGGCGGGTTCGGCTCCTTCAACGGCGACCAGATGCGCTATCTCGGCTCGATCGCGGGCCAGAACAACGAGCAGGGTCCCTATACGGATGGCGTGTTCGGAGGCGGCTGGCTCGTCGGCGGCAACGTGCAGATTTATCCGAGCGTCGTGGGAGGATTGGAACTCGAAGGCAATTACCAGAAGGCCAATTTCAACGACGCCAATGGCGTGGGCCTGCCGCCGAAATCCTTCCACTTTGCCTCGACCAACGAGGTCTATGCGCTTGCGGTGCGGCTTGGCTGGCTGCCGACGCCCAGCACCCTGGTCTACGCCAAGGGCGGCCCAGCCATGCTCAAGGTGACGCCCGACCCCAATTATTGGAACGCGCTCGCGGCCGGTGCGCAGACCCAGCCGGTCTGGCTCGATGGCCTTCAATATGGCGCAGGCGCCGAAACCTTCATTAACTCCTATTTCAGCATAAGGGTCGAAGGCCTTTATACCCAGGTGTTTCCGGAGCCGACGCAGTTGCTCTTCTTCGGCAATCAGCCGCTGCCGATCAGGCTGAAACCATCGCTGCTGACCGGGACGCTTGGAGCGGCGGTCCATTTTTGATATAGCGTGCCAACGGAGGGTTGGGGGGCTTGTCTCGCACGCGGGACAAAGAAGCGATTTGATTGGGTTTGATTGGGAAAGCGACCATCCAATATGGCCACCAAAAGCGCCCCCGCCGCCGGCAATCCGAGCACGCCCGCACCTCCTGAAGCCCCGCGTCCTTCCACCGTGCAGTGGAACGACAAGAACATGGCCACGCACTTTGCCAACGTGGTGAACGTGCAGAGCACCCGCGAGCAGGTGGACCTGTTCTTCGGCACCAATCAGACCTGGAGCGTCGCGGACGGTGCGGCGGTCAGCGTCGATCTCAGCAACCGCATTATTTTGACGCCTTTTGCCGCCAAGCGGCTGCTGGCAGTGCTGGGCGGGGTGCTGCGCGAATATGAATCGCGTCACGGGCCGCTTGAAGTCTGACGCGTCCTTTTAGAACGGCGGCGCAATGAGCCAGAATCCCTCCCCGGCCGGCGAGACCGGCCGCGACGGCGCGCAGGACTCTGCAGATCCGCGCGCTCCGCACCTCGATCTCGATCCGGTCGGGGATGACGAGGCGGGAGATCGGGTCGCTTATCTCGAGCCGGCGCTGTGGAAGCGCCTGTCGGATGCCAAGACCGACGCCGACATGGCGCGGGCTTGGCTCGCGCTTCAGTGCCAGATGATCGCGGGCGCCACCCGCGGGCTCCTGCTGCTGCAGACCCAGCAGCCCAACAATTACGAAGCCGTGGCCTTTTGGCCCGAGGGATCGGGCCGTTTCGCGCCGCTCGGCGAGGTGGCGGAGATCGCGATGCGGGAGCGGCGCGGGGTTGCGCGCGCCGATGGCGCGGGCGCCGCTCCGAGCGCCGCAACGCCCGCGCAGATCGGCTTTCCGATCCTGGCCGACAAGGAGCTCCATGGTGCGGTTGCGGTCTCGCTGCCGGCGGGCCGTTCCGAGGATGTGCGGCTGGCGATGCGCCAGCTGCAATGGGGCGTCGCCTGGATCCGCGACCGACTGGCGCAGCGCCGCAACGATCAGCAGGGCCGGCTGCTCGACCGCGCCCGCATGGCGCTCGATCTCCTCGGCAGCTCACTCGAGCACGAGCGGTTCGAAGCGGCCGCAATGGCGACCGTCACCACGCTTGCCACCCGCCTGCAATGCTCGCGCGTCAGCCTCGGCATGGTCAGGGGCCGCTCGGTCGCCGTAAAGGTGATCTCCCACAGCGCCCAGTTCGGCCGCCAGATGAATCTGGTGAGCGCGCTCGGCGCCGCCATGGAGGAAGCGGTCGATCAGCGTTGCGTGATCCTTTATCCGCCGCCGCCCGAACAGACGATCGGCACCACCGCCCACGCGGAGCTCGCCAGAGCCCAGCAGGACGGCCCGATCCTCACCGTGCCGATGCTGGTCTCCGACCGCTTTGTCGGTGCGCTGACGTTCGAGCGGCCACCCGAACTGCCGTTCAGCAAGGACGACGTCGAGCTCGTCGGATTGGTCGCCACCGTGGTCGGTCCGGTGCTGGAGGAGAAGCGACAGAACGATCGCTGGATCGCCGTCAAAATCGTCGAGGCCTTATGGCGCCAGGTCGAGCGCCTGCTCGGGCCCGGCTTTCTCGGCCGCAAGCTTGCGCTCATCGCCGCGGCGACCGCGGCCTTCGTGCTGGTGTTCCTGCAGGACACCTATCGGGTCGATGCGGATGCGCGGATCGAGGGCCTGGTGCGGCGCGCCGTGGTGGCGCCCTATGACGGCTTCATCGCAGCGTCCTCGGTGCGCGCCGGCGATTCGGTGCATGTCGGCGACCTCATGGCCTCGCTCGAAGACCGCGACCTCGTGCTCGAACGGCTCAAATGGGTCACCGAGCGCCAGCAGCACGTGTTTGAATACGACAAGGCGCTCGCCAGTCGCCAGCCGGCGCAGATCAACGTCATCCGCGCCCAGATCGACCAGGCGGCGGCGCAGATCAACCTGATCGATGAGCAGTTGGCGCGGGTCAAGCTCACCTCGCCGATCGACGGCCTGGTGGTGTCGGGCGATCTGAGCCAGCTCATCGGCGCCGCGGTCCAGCGCGGCCAGGTCCTGTTCGAGGTGGCGCCGCTCGAAGGCTATCGCGTGCTCCTCGATGTGGACGAGCGCCAGGTCGGCGCCGTGGAGCCGGGACAGACCGGCGCGCTGCTCGTCAGCGCGCTGCCGAACGAGCCCTGGCCCTTCACGGTCGACAAGGTCACGCCGATCGCCGAGGTCAAATCCGGGCGCAACGTGTTCCAGGTCGAGGGCCGGCTCACGCGAACATCGGAGCGGCTGCGGCCCGGCATGGAGGGCATCGGCAAGATCGAGATCGGCCCGCGCCGGCTCGGCTGGATCTGGACCCACTCGCTCGTCGACTGGGCGCGCCTGTGGGCTTGGCAGTGGCTCTGGTGAGGATCAGGTGGCCTCCTCGCTGTTCAGCAATTCCTGGTACCGGGTCGCCGAGCTCAAGCCGCGCCTGCGGGCGCATGCGCGCATTCATCGCCAGATTTTCCGCGGCCAGACCTGGTACGTGCTGCAGGATCACCAATCCGGCCGCTTCTTCCGGGTGTCGCCCGCCGCCAACCGCATGCTCAACCTGATGAACGGCCAGCGCACCATGCGCGAGGTCTGGGACATCGCGGGCGAGCAGGCAAGCGACGACCCGCCCACCCAGGACGAGACCATCCAGCTTCTCTCGCAGCTGCACGCCGCCGATCTCCTCCAGGGCGAGCTCCCGCCCG
>Ga0126381_100001339_pt1 | contig 26521 bp, 18 predicted proteins | sample PanSoiMetPlot_28_FD_96465 | JGI IMG/M metagenome (GOLD analysis project Ga0126381, IMG submission 96465) | Tropical forest soil microbial communities from Panama - MetaG Plot_28 | ecosystem: Environmental > Terrestrial > Soil > Tropical forest > Bulk soil | place: Panama | collected 2016-02-17
GATGTCCAACAAGGTACGGTTCGGGTGATGTTCGTCAGACATGATGGTGGTTCTCTGCCGTGCGATCCTAATCGATACCTTTTTAGAAAGTTTTCCTAGTCTGAGGACAGTTGTGAGTAAACTTTCTAGTGAATTCTATGCATGCAATTCTATGCATGCAGGTAACGTCCAATAACCTGCTGCGTCACTCGAATAGTTACGGGTGCATACAATATATTATCCTGAATCAGGGATTCTATTTAATAGATTAATAGGTCAGTAGGTCAGGGTTTCGGTTCTGTCCACGGACGTTTGGCAGCTTAGATACAGATGTTAGACCCGCGGTAATCCTAACCGCATTCATTACCTACCCAGATTCCGTACGGTCACCAACATGTGGCAGCAGTAATGTACTTGCGACCGAAGATTTGATTTCCGAAAGATGGCATAATAAAACCCGAAATCGGGGGTCAAAAATGAAGTTTTTCCAAACGACGTTTACTCTACTTAGTTTCTTGATCGTGCCTGCATTTGCATCAGACGATACCAATTACACCTATTTAGCGCTTGGGGATTCCGTCCCGTTCGGGTTAAACATTACCCTCCTTCCACCCTATTCCTCCGTAACTCCCAAGCCCTCGCAGTTCATTGGATACCCGGAAGGCGTGGCGGCAGTAGAGCGTCTGCTGCATCCGGAAAATGAGGTAAATGCTTCATGCCCCGGCGAAACCAGCGCAAGTTTTCTGATCCTGCCGAGCCAGTCGGGAGTACCGGATAACGGTTGCAACAGTCAGCATCTCCAACCGCCGGCGTCACCTATACCACCGTTTAAGACGATCGGCCTGCACACACCTTATATCGGAACGCAGATGGAGTTCGCCGAGGCTCAGCTCGAAGCGAACAAATATATAAATCTGGTTACGTTGAGCATCGGCGCCGACGATGTTCTGCTGGTGTTGTCGAGTCTAGAACAGTGCACGGACGCGACGTGTGTTCAAAATGTTCTGACGCCGGTTCTGCAGAATTATGCGGTGAATCTTTCGCAGGTTCTGACCCGGATTCGCGCGCACTATCAGGGAACTTTGATTTTATTGACCTACTATTCGCCAAGTCCTGCACTCGACGGCGTCGCTGTGGCGCTGAATGGTGTGATGACGCAAGTGGCGGCTCAATTGTCGGCACAGCCGAATTTCGCTCCCATAATCATTGCAGACGGGTTCAGGGTGTTTAAGCTGGTATCGGCACCTTTCCACGATGACGCATGCCAGGCGGGACTCCTCATCCGCCTACCTCCTTCGCCATTTACTACGACACCGTGCGACATTCACCCTTCCCCGCTCGGACGAGACCTCCTCACCGCGACGATACTGTCTGTGCTACCGCGCTAGGTTTGGATCGAAACTTTCCAGGGGAATTTTCGACGCTGCCATTCAGTGGGTCAAAACAGCCTTCCGGCTGGTGCATAGATGGAGCCGTCTATCTCATCCAGGCTAAATCCCGAAAGCCCTGCCGGGCTCAAATACCGTACCGACCCGGGGAAAACAACCGGTCGGGATCGACTGCAGCCTTAATCGCGGACGCAAGACTCCAGAAGGTTTTGCCTTCTTTCGGTAGAGATTCCATCGCCGCGATGTTGAGCCGGTAGGGAAAACAGCCGGCCTGCTTTCCAGTTTGTAAGAGCAGTTGGAAGCACTCGTGAGCGCGGTCTTTGTCGGCAGGCCGATCGTAGATGATTGGAATCACTCCCATCGCACAGCGCTCGTTAATCGTGGTCAACGAAACAGCCTCCGGAAAACCATACTTCCGGAGGGCCGATTGAATGGCAGCGACGGCGGCGCGCACGGTCTCCGGCGCGAGCGGAATGATTGGCGCATACCAGATCACGCCGACGCCTTCCTTGATTGGATCCTGCAATCCTCCAGGCGGGATCGGCACATGCTGATATACCAACCGAAGTTCGAGCGCCCGAGGCACACCACGCACAATTTGTAATACGTCCCGCCCCTGCTGCACCTGGCGCGCGATTTTCCTGCCCATTTGGCCCGGCACCACCCGTGCCAGAGCAGCGAACCTGCGGACCCGGGCATCATTCAGGAAAATTATCTGTGAAACATGCGGCTTTAGAATTTTTTTCAGAGCTGCCCGCGCCGACCGTACCATGCCGGCTGGAGTATGCATGACGCCAAAGCCGACCCAGGCGAATTTCGATGACAGCCCCATGCCCAATTCCTTTGTATCCAGCGTGAGTTGAAATTGAGCATGGTTCATGATCTTGATTCCGCCCGCAACACCGTACAGTCGCCATAGGATCTCCCGGCATTGCGCCATTAATTGCGGCAGGCCATCTTTCTCCTGCAAGGAGAACACGTATACCTCAATGTGCTCCGGGCGGCGGCGCATCGCCAGAGTCATGGAGGTGACGATGCCGTAATTCCCCTGCGCGAAGATTCCATCCAGGTAGGGACCAATACCCCATTTCCAAACGCTCTGCGTTACGGGCATCCCTAAACTGGCGAGCGGGGATTCGTAGACGCTTCCATCCGGCAGAACGGCTCTGAGCGAGCGGACGGCGCCGAAATGATCTTCCTCCGGGGTGATCCCGAATCCCCGTTCCAAGGCATTGCCGAGAATGCTTACGGATGGACCGGCGCCGGTGGTGGGCACGAAAAAATCGAGTTTGGCTTCTCGAAGATACTTGTGCAGTTGGCCCTGAGTCACGCCGGGCTCGATCGTCACCAGACCCAACTCAGCATCGGCGCTCACGATGCGATTCATGCGAGACAGATCCATCAATACACTACTCTCAGCCACGGGAAGAGACGTGCCATATCCCCAATTATGTCCGGTCGAAAACGTATATAGCTGTATACCGTTTCGAGCCGCGATGCGGACGATTTCCTGCACGGAGCTCTCGCGGTCGGGCCGAAGAACGGCCGGAACTGAACGCGTCAGGCTAAGGCAGTTGACCAGATATGGTTCTACCCGGTCACCCGTCAGCACAAATTCCGGGGAAATCACTTCGCTCCATTCACGCAAAGCCGACTCAATCCGATCGGTAGTAGGTGCCATGCCTCGAAATCTCCGCAAGAAGTTCGCGCTGCAGATTTCGGTCCAGCTTCGCTGCCAACGTTCTTCGGCGGAATTGGCCGACCCCGCGCGGCGCCACCGCAAATCTACATCTGTAGAACAAGGTAAGAAATTTCACCGTTGAGCCGTTGAAACGTAAAAAAAATACCTCACAGACAGCGGGCTGAACAGAGAATCAGCAACTTGCCGTTTTGGACACCAGACTGCAGGGTCGTCCCCTTCCGTTTGCTTTAATACCGTTCGTCAGTGCTCTTTCGGGTACGAAAGAGACTACTGTATGTATCGGTACACATAATTAGAATGATGATTTGATTTGCACGCTTGGATGGCGTGCACGGTTTCCCCCCAAGAAGAACTCGACATCCGCTCGCTGCGCAGGATCCCGGGAAACAAAAAATTCGCTGAAAGGACTCTGCGCGTGAAATCTATCCTTACACGTGTATCCGGACCCAACGCGAGCGACATCGTGGTCCTGCCTCCCATGACGGCTCGGGTTCCCTGGCAATTCAGGAATGTGATATTCGACCCCACGGCGTACGGCTCAATTCTTGCCCAGATCCAAATTTTTCGAGGCCGAATTTATCTAGAGGACGCTGCCATCACCCCGGGGGAACTCACGCCTGACGGCCGCCACCTTCTGCCCATTGACAAGCAGAGTTGGCACGTGATCAGCATTGACAGAACTGGTGAAATCACGGGATGCCTCCGGTTTCTCGAGGAGAGTGCCGCAGTCCGGTTTGACGATCTGTGGCTCCGCGGCGCGGCCGTTGCACGTGGCTCTGGATTAGGGCCGGAGGTGCGAAGAGCCGTGGAGGAAGAGATGGCGCGCGCCCGCAAAGAGCGGGTCCGCTTCGGGGAGGTCGGTGGCTGGGCCATCTCCGAACAGCGGCGCTACGGTTCAGAAGCCCTGCGCATCGTGCTATCCACTTACGGGCTGCTTCAATTGCTTGGCGACTGCATTGGTCTGGCGACGGCCACGGTGCGCCACGGCTCGGCCGAAATCCTGCGCAAAATTGGTTTGTCGAGCCTTTACGCGGGAGATACTCCGGTTGCTCCCTACTATGAACCGCAATACGGCTGTCTGATGGAAATGTTGAGATTCGACTCGCGCCGTGCGAATGGCAGGTTCATGGGTTGGATCGATGAGTTACGCTCGCACTTGACGACGGCCTCGGTGTTCGCATGGGGCCAACCCGCAACCGTTTTTGGAATGTTGAATGCGGCGCCGGCCGAACCAGTCCCTGTTTTGGCTCGGGGTGCGGTGGCGTAATAGAGCTTGGTTCAGCGCACAATATTCTAAACTTTGACACTCCCCGGCCTGAAGACCCGGAATTCTTTCCCGCTTCAACCGGGGATGGCGACATGCGCGCGGAGGTTGCCCACCACCGAAGTCGGTCTCGGAGCTCCTCTATCCCGAGTTGACTGCTTTGTGCGTAAGTGCAAAGGCCCACATGGCAGCATAACGTTTTTATCATCACCATTAATAGTTGCGCTTGATTCACCACCCATCGCTGATATTTCGTCTTCCGCGAGACAGACAAGACGATTGATCTCCTTCAGTATTGGTCTGTTGGGCGTACTCCCCAAAAAATATTTCGGAGGCAAGAGAAAGAATGAAGTGTAAAGTGTTACTACTACTGTTGTTGTGCTTCGGCGTCGCAACAGCGGCACCCTTATCCGGAACCTTCCAAATGAATGGCATCGTTACGGCGACCACTACCTCGTTCACATGGGAGGGCGTTAGCGGCACCCCGGCTGACGTGTTCTCGCTTTCGCTGGGCACAGGTCAAACGGCCACTGAGGACGGAACCGACACGATTCAGAACCTTAACAACACAACGGAGCCTGTAAACGTTGGTTTCTCGCCGCAAGATTTCATCGATTTCACTGTCGCCCCAGGCTTGCCGTCGCTCCAGATCAACTTCATCCCGATGGGAAACGGCGGCGCGGCTGGGTGCATCCTGCCCCCAGCGGGCACCAGCCCCCCCCAAACCTGCACACCGGCAATACCCGGAGGCTCGCCGATCACTTTCGTGAACAATGATGTGGGTGGGGCAGTGACGGCATCGTCCGCGACGTGGACGTTCAGCGGGGTTACAAGCGACGGCCTGAGCACATGGAACGGCGTTTTCACGTCGCAGTTTGTCGGCCAGTCCTATCAAGCCGTATTAGCTCAGTTTGCCAGCACCGGGTCGGTAACCGCGTCCTACTCGGCTAACATTACCGTCACACCAAACGCCACGGTTCCTGAACCGAGCGGTCTGCTGCTGGGAGCAGGAGGCTTTCTGTGTACGCTTCTCTGCAGCCGGCGACGGCGCCGCAGCTAAGCAAGTTTGCCATTTGACAATGTTCGCCGGCAGGAACCTTCTGCCGGCGATTTTTTTGGGGGGCCCATTTTACTTCAACTCGACGGGGCGCCTCTCAACTAGGCTGGATGACCGTCTCGTTGATTACCCGCGGTGAGATGATGACGGTGCACGTGAGACACAAGGTCAGTTCTTTCCACATAAGCGTCCTTCTTAAACCTATGCTTACTGACCAATTGCTGTCTCGAGACCGTCCTGATGTCGATCGGTTGCAAGTGTGTGGCACGCATTCAGGGCGAAAACAACCGGCATGCCTCGCAATCTGTGAATAATCTCCATCCCCTCGCTGGCGGCGTTTCAAGATTCTCTTTATAGACGCCGCAACAACAGCTTGCGGCCTGCAGGCCGCCCTGGGGCGGAGACTTCAAATTCCGCGCCTTTCACTGGGCGTGGGTTCGCCTCTTACTTCGGCACCAATCAGGCTCGATGCGATAGGCTACTGATCTTGCTTCTTCTTTGGCGCCGGCACGGTTGGAGGCGCAGCCTGGTCCGCTGGTTCCGTCGCATTACTCGTGGGAGTCACGACTGCAGCGGCCGGCTGTTGCGCGAGTGGCAGGGGCGGGATAGCCGGAGTTTTCACGGTAGATTCGCGAGCTTGTTTGTCCCCTCTGAGCCAGACGAAGAGCACCGCATCAGGATTCGGCGGATCGGGAAGGGTGACCTCAACCGATTGCTTGAGGCCCGGCCCGGGAAGCGGCGTCGGCAGGTTGGAAACGTCCACCAGACTCGCCTGGTCCCACCCCAGCTTCTGAATCATCTCGAGATTCTGACCAGCAAGCTGGTAGTGCCGCACCCCATTCTGCGGCGGGGTGGCGGATACGGTGAAGGAGTCGATTTGCGGCGTCCGCAGGATATGTGCCAGGGTAAACGGCTGCGAACTGCCGTCGCGTCCGTTATCGATGACGGCCTGCAGCAAGCACCCGGCCGGAAGAGCACTGCTATCGAAAGCAAGAAACAACTGATCGGGCGAGAGGCTCTGCAGACTCCAATGAGCCGTCTGTTCCCCGACGTGCAGTGCCGCCTGCTCGCCGGAACCCTCCGCGCACGATAGCCGCAGTACGCTGTTCCGTGCGATGCTCCTGACATCCAGCAACGCATTCAGCGTGTATCCGGCCGGAAACTCGTCGGGGTGGAGGCTGATCTGGGTACCACTGGGCAATGAGAGCTTAGAACTGGCAATCACAGGCAGGGGCCCGGCTATCTGTAGGGCTCCGGGAAAGGTTAGCGGCTCGCTTCTATCCTGCACATACGCTCTTACCGCGAGCGCGGTACCAGGTTGGGGAGACGATTTTAACTCAACCGTCAGGCCCCGTTCGGATTGATTCTCCGCCGCGGGATTGAGTGTGAAATCGGCGCCCGAAGCTTCCAGTTTCGTGATCAAACCCAGTCTCTCGCCCTTGAGCATGAAATGCTGAACAGCGGTGCCCTGGTTGAGCAGGACCGGCAGATTATCGATTTTAGGCGGATTGGGGAGTATCTTGAATTGCACAGGATGCTTTTTGCCGTCCTGCTGCGAAATCAGCAATTCATAGGGACCCGGGGTGAGCCCTTCCGTAGAAATCTGCACGTCCATATGATCCTGAGGGCCCTCGCGCAGACCTTTCGGCAGAAGAAACCGCAGGGTTTCCGGTGTAGCGAATTCGTCGTGCAATTTCTGCAACTCAACCTTGGTGGTGAACTCGAAATCTCGGCTCCACAGCGTAACCGGCTCTTTGCCCGAGCCGGCAAGCAGGCGGTCTTGCGATGCCGGATCCAGACGCGCCGTTTTGAAATCGTCCAAGGCCAGCACATGCACGGTTCCAGCAGCTTTTAAAGGCGTCCAGTCCCAGAGCCCGTTCAGAGTGTACTCACCGGGCGCCAGTTTGGCCTTCGTCAGATCGAGTTCCAGCGACTTCTGGTTGGCGAGCTTCACAACCGAGATCGGCGTCTTTTTCCCCTGGTCGCTGACCAGAGCCCATTCCCGCGCGCGATCCAGATATTTCCATGCGGGGTCCGGCACGTCAATCGGAACGGGTGTCTTCTCGCCAACGGGAATGAAATTGGCATTGCCCATGTGGATCGATGGGGCTGGGACGTTTGGAATGCGGCTTGCCCAGATGTAGGCAACCCGAGTGTGCGGCGGCAAGGGACCTTGTTGACCGCAGAGATTCAAACCCGAGTCGGAACCGGCGAGCGGCTGCGCAAACGAGGCGCGGAATTGCGTATCGGGAAAAGCAATGGCGCGCAGATCGAGCAACATGGCCGTTCCGCCGGCAGCCAGTCCCACCGGGCTTCCAAAGAAGAGCGTTGCCGCCATGGTTGCCATGCCTGCGGTTTGCCCGGCGCTTTGCGCCGTATTACTGGCCAGCGGATTGTAGACCGCCAATTGCGGATTCATCGCCGCAAAAACGGTGGACGCCTGGGTAGCGATGGGAGCGCTCCGGTTTATCTGGACGGCGAACCCATATTGGGCGGCGAAGCCGTTGAGGGCGGCATTCACGCTGGCGGCAGAACTCTCACTGTTCGACAACGTTGCCACCAGCTGTTGTGCCTGGGCGGTCTTGTCCGCATAGTCCGCCAGTTGCGCGACCAGGACCTCGTCCCGCGAGAGGAATTTGGCCACCTTTTTCTTATTCAGCCCGGAGGGAGCGTAAACCAGCGCCGCCAGGGAGATGGTCTGGCTCATTTTCCACTCCTGCGGCTTGTCCGCGGGTTTCGGATCCGTAACGAGGATGTCTTCCTGGCCAGGGGCTCGCTTCTCCGGCACGAGCACCAGGGCGACCTCGCCCGTCCGCTTCTCCTTGCCGCGAAGAACCGCTGCGTAATGCAGCGTGTCGCCCTCGCTCAGATGATTGATCGTGCGAAAAGGCAGGCGCTGATTGCCCGCCTCCACCTGCAAATCGACTGCGCCTAACGGGGCGCCTGCCGGACATGCCACAAAAGGAGGCGCTTCGGGGACCGCAGCGGCAGGGTTGGGGTGCTGCCCCGCGTCGTCCGGACCCTTGCTTTGCGCCTGCAGGAAACAACTGAACACCAGTGCAACCAAGATCGACCGAAATCGCATCCTCATACCAGTATAACGGCCGCCCCTGATGAGGCCTCTACAGAAAAGAAGCGTTGTAACAGCACCCCGGCGTGGAGAATACCGATGGTATTGGTTTCGTTGGCGAACCCAGGTGGCGCCGGGGCCAGGATTTAAAATGCGCGCCCTTCAGCGATCATGGGGGCGCGATCACGCCTCGGGCATCATCTCAACTCGTCCGTCATTACGTGCTACCCACCAGGATGCGAATTACGCCCGGAATGGGCTTGCCATCGCATGAGACGATACCCGAACCGACAGTTATGGTTCCGCACTTCTGGGTCGTTCTGTTCTGCGTGTAAATTGTGCCGCCGAACGGCGCGCCCGTTGGCTTGGGGATCAGGGCAGTGGGATCCGCGCCCGGGTTATACACGGCGGCATTGAAATCAATGGAGCGAACGTAATTCGCTCCAAACTTCAGCGTGACTTTTCCCGTGCGGAAGGTCGCTGACAGTTGCAGGATGCCGCCCGAGATGCTCACTTTACCATTCCAGCTGCTCGAATCGCGGGTGGTAACTGTATCCGCCTCTGCCGTCCATGCGGCCAGCAAAAACAGGGCCAGTCTCATTGTCCTCATGTTCACCATCCGATGCGGTTCTGAATGTTTGCCATTCGAATCTGACTGTCGGGCATTTCATAAGTTGTCCGGCCGGCGCCCGACGAAGTCCATGCATTCTCGCAGAAATTCGGGTCAGGTGCTTGAAAATAGCGGTACGCGTTGTTCACATGAAGGACCAGCAAGCAGGTCTCGGGACTGCCTTCGAGGCAAGGAGGCGGCGGACCCCCTTGATCGGGCGCGTTGACCATGTCAAAGACGATGATTGGCAGCCGCGATTGGCAGCTCGAATCCAGGCGCGCATCGTAACGCCCAAGCGTCCATGCCCCTATCGACATGCCGAGCGCCAGAATCGCCGCCAGCACCGTAGCGCCTGGATGGCGCTGTCTGTACCAGTGGGCGAACCAGACCGTGAGGATGGTGCCGGCAAGCACCCCGAGAAACAAAAACCATCTCACCGGGTCGGGGTCGCTTTGCCAGTCGCGCACGAGGACCTGAACCGGTGAAACGGACACCACTGAGAACGAAAGGTCTAATACCAGGGAATTCAACCCGAACGCGGTGTAGTAAGTCGCCCAGTACAGCCAGCCGTTGATGAATGCAAGGCCGGTCAAAACACCGGCGGCTGCCCCAAGAGATTTTAGAAGGTCCAGCGCGCTGGTTGGAGTGGAGTCGGTCCCATCGTCCTGATCTTTCCGAAGATGCTGGCGCGCCATGAGAACCAATCCGAACAACGACAGGGATCATTGTATACGAAATGGCTTAGGGAAAATGCAAATACTGAAGGCATTGCGGTGCGCCAGGAGAAACCCGGATAGAGTTGAGCATCGGGCTGGAACTGGCCGTGGTAAGCTGAGGCGTCATTCAAATATGAACCGCCGGACATTTATGACCGCTTCCACTGCAGCTGGGCTCTCGGCCGCCACCGCCGAGAATTCGCTCCAGAACACCGTTTACGGGCTGCTCTACTTCTATATGCGTAACGGCGCGCAGGTGGAGCGAACCACGGCATACCTGCGCGACGTATACTTGCCGGCAGCCAAACGCCACGGCATGGTTGCGGGGTTCTTCAGCCCGGTCGTGGGCGAGCGCTCACCATACATTCTCTCTCTGGCCGCTTACCCTTCCTGGAGCGGCATGGAGAAGCTGCACTTCGAATTCGGCGATGACAAAGATTTTCAGAAGGGTAGGGACGCGTATAACGTAATCGGCGACCCCGCGTACGAGCGGCAGGAGAACATTCTGCTATATGCGTTCGACAAATTCCCGGCGATCAGTGTGCCGCCCACCGAAGGCCGGCGAGCGGCGCGCGTGTTCGAACTGCGTACTTACGAATCGCCGAACGAGAAAGCGCTGGCGCGGAAGGTCAAGATGTTCGAGGATGGTGAAGCGGCGACCTTCCAGCGGCTCGGGATGGCGCCGGTGTTGTTCGGCGTCAATATTTCGGGCCCGCGCATGCCGTGCCTGACTTATATGCTGTCGTTCGATGACCTGGCGGCGCGCGAGCGGCTCTGGCGCTCTTTCTCGAGCGACCCGGAGTGGCAGAAGCTGCGGGCGACACCCGGGTTGAGCGATGCGGAGATCGTTTCTAACATTACGAATACGGTTCTGAGGCCGCTGCCGTTTTCGATGATCCGGTAGTGCGGGCTTCGCTCGTATGGGACGGGGTGCCACTCCGTCCGCAGGCTGCCAGCCTGCCCCACTTATTCATAAGGTACGCCCAGTCAGACCACGGGTCCTGGACTACCAGCCGACTCTTGTAAATTGAAAGACGGGATTGAAGAGGCCTGTTTGAAACTGTGGGGTATCCGTGTGACCAACCTTGAAGATCAGCAGGCCTCCGCCAACAATGAGATTGCTGTGATCGGACAACGGTTCCTGGTAAGGTGCGGCGACGATGTTATCGCCGTAAATTCGAAGCATGATGTAATGACTCGTATCCTGATCGAATATAAACTGCGGCTCCGAGAGGGCCCGGTAGCGACCGAGGATGAACGCACCTAAGAGGAGATAGGCAATCAGATTGAGCGTTAACAGGTACTTTGGATTTATCTTTTTGAAAAGTACACCGGTTGTTCGTGGCGGCGCTGCAAATGCTGCCGGTTTTCGCGCGTAGAATACGCATAACAGTGCGAGGCAAACGAAAATGATCACAGGATTGGGGCCGGTGATCGTAAGAACGCGCTTGGAAGAAACAGCAAGGCTAGGAATCGCGCGAAACGGCGCCTATCCGAATCACCGCCGGGGATAAGAGACCGCGGAGCGAAGCTCTCGAAAACGGAGAGCAACTGATAGGACAGGATGAGCGCGGAAGCCCCGGCGGCGGCCGCTACACGAGCAGTGGTCAGATTCAGAGAAATCAAGGTTGGCGGAACGCGGTAGAGCGAACCAAATCCAACTTCGTGGGCAAAGGCCAGCGCGTATGAACCGACCGACGCCAAGGCAAGAATTACGCCGTCGGGTAGATGCAGATCACTGGGACCGGGGAGATTCCTCCCCGGGACGGATGTTCTGCCTGGTCATCAAGCGGTTGTGGTCTCGCATAGGCGCTTCGGACACCTGGTTGGGCGGAAACTCGAAAAAAAGCCACGACACAGGCCGCCCCGATGCATGTTCCGGGTAAAACCGGGATCAAGTTGGAGCGCCAAACGACGGCCGGGGCGAGGACCGCCAGGAGCGAGAGGCAGAGCGACACCAGCTGATTGCGAGCCGAGGGAGCGAGCACGGATTCGACTAGGAGAAAGGCGGCGGACCCTATTGCTGCCCCGAGCCCTGCTGGATCGAGCGAGAGACTGGAGGGAGGTTCGTGAAAACGGTTGCCGCGATAACGAGGGCGAAGAAGCAGGCGAGCGTAGCGAGGACGAGAGCCAGCATCCATCGCGATATCTGGATGGCGACTTTCTTCACGCCTGCAACCCCCGCATCCACAGATCTATAACAGGCCGGGGCGATCAACAATCGATGATGGACCCGAGAGGGCCTATACGGCCGCAGCGTTCCGGGTTCGGGGCGGCGCGCCTAGAATCCCGCGGCGCTGCTGCTGCTACTCGAGCTTGCACTGCTGCTCGAGGTGGAGTTGGAGCTGGAGGAGCCGGCGGGCGTTGGCGGATAGTTGGTGTATTGCTGGGGATTGGCGATCATCGTGACGCCGTCCAATTCGCCCTGCTTGATTTCGGTGCCGGTGCACGAGCTCTGACGCCCCTGGATGGGGAAGTCCTGCTGCATCTGGGCCGCGGATGGGTCCTGCTGTTTCTGAGTGCCGCCCTGGTTCCAGGCGTCTTGCACGGCCTTCATGGGATCGCCGCCGCCGGTGCCGACGCTCAGGCCCTGGCCGACTTTGTTGGCTACGTTCTGGGCGCGGCTTACGTCGTCCTGCGCCTGCCAGACGTCGCTCTTTCCCTGCTTATAGAACGCACCGGCAGAATTCAGATAGGAGCTGAGCGGACCGGCCGCTTTCCCGAAGACGGCGTTCACGAGGAGGTCCCACATGGGAAAGAAGGTGTTGCGGAACAGCAGCGCTTCGAGATAGGGCAGGCGACCGAGGTAGACCTCCATGGTGAGGGCCTTCTGCGCCTGCGCGGTAGAACGGATGGTATCAAGCTTGGTGGCCAGGTCGCCCATGGCGAATTTCAAGATCGGGTCCATGCCCGGGGCGAGCTTGGAGGCAAGCTCCTGCTTGGCGATATCGGCGCCCTTGTTCATTACCTCGTCGCTGGTGACGGCCTTGCCGGTAGGCGGCGTGAAGAGGTTCGAGCCGCTGAGGCTCTTTTGCAGATCGGTGAGGAACGAGAGCTGTGAGGTGAGCAGGTCGACGGCCTTGGCGAGCAGCGCCTCACGGCCGGCCTCGAGGATTTCCTCCTGCGGAATCGTCTTGGTGTGGTCCCAGGCAAGAAGGTCGGTGTAGATCTCCTGGAGGAGTTCGACATCGGTCTGCATGATCTCGCCGGCGATGGTTTTGACGAAGCCGGGCAGGTCGAAGCCGAGCGCGGTGGAGAAGGCCTGGGCTACCAGGTCTCCGACCTTTGAGGCCGGCTTGGGCGGCTGGTCCTTGCTGGTATTGGGCGCGTCGGTGCCGAAAGCAGCGGTGAGCTGCGCGGCGGCGGGATAGTCGTCGGTCGGCACGTCGAGGAATTTGTGGGCGGTCTGGGCTGCGGCGTCTTCGGCGCGGTCTTTCAGCTTGCCGGGAAGCTGGCTTACCTGATCGCCGATGTCGCCGCTGGAGGTATCGATGAGAGGGGACTCGGAAGTGGAGTCGGGCGGCTGGTAGAACCAGGCGGGAAAGATGGGAGCCTTGTTGTTCTGGATCGCATCGATGGTGACGTCGTGGCAGGCTTTTTCGATCGCCAACTGACAATGCGTGGCCAACTGGCCGTAAACCGCAACGTAAATATCGAAGACCTTAGTGGCGATGCCGGAAATGGTGTTGAAGAGAGGCCCTACGCCGGGAACGGAACCGGCCACCTGCGAAAGAGTGCTCATCAGCCCGCCGCCGGCGGCGTTCTGGCCCTCGGGCGGATGGCAGACTTTCTGCAAGACCTGGAGGAAGTTCGCCCGCTGCTGCGCCAGGTCTTCCCCGGCCTTGTGCGAGATGGTATAGGTCATGGCGCCGACATTGAGATTGCCGCCGATGGCTTTGACCTTGCTGTTTTCGTCGTTGAGGTCGGTGGATTTGACGCCGCCCGACGGCGCAGCAGAAGAGGAACTACCGCCAAGCAGGCTATTGGCTTCGGCGATCGCCGCGCCCACCATCTGGTTGGCATCGCCACCGACGTTACCCTCGTTCTGCTCGCGCTCGGCCAGCACGGTTTGGGTGGAGGCGACGAAGGCGCCCAGCAATAGGGTTTCGCGTTCGAGCGCCGCGCGATACATGACCGCGCGGGAGCCCGGCGTGGGGGGATTGGTGGGCAGGGTGGGATCGGTAGCGTCGTCCTGAATGGATGACGTGTGGCCAAAGTTGGTGCTGTAGTCGTGGTGGACGAACCCGAAGTGGATGAGCTCGATATTGTCGCCGGTGTCGGCGGCGCCGGGGTCGTTGGGGGCGTAGGATCCGCCTGTACCGGGAGGGGGGTGGCCGATGGCGGCGCCTTTGTAGTAGAGCGGCGTGGCGTCGGAGGCGGAAGGCGACGAGCTCTGCGGTCCGCTGAGGGCCGAGCTGACCGAGCTCAACGCGCTCGACGCGCTATCGAGAAAACTCATGGGTGCAGCTCCAGCAGCTTCGCCTTGGTGGCGCCGTCTATCTGGCCACCCGTGGTCTTCAGACCGTTCTTCAACTGGAAGGTGGTGATGGCGTCGACGGTCTGGTCGTCGAGCGTGCCGCCTTCGTTCCCACAGAAGAATTTCAAGTTATTGAGGCGCTGCTGCACGCCGGAAAGCTCGTCGATGGGATTGAGGTAGCCGATATTGATCGGAATGATTTCTTTGCCGCCGCCGAGAATTAACTGGCCGCCCTTCGCATTCGGCGGGATGAACTGTTCGAGTTTGCCGTCGCCATCGAGGGTACCTTTGTAGGAAGTGCCGTCGATGATGAGCACATAGCTCTCTCCTTTACGCGGTTCGCCGAGCCTGCGGAGATGCAGCACCAGCTTGGCCGGGACGCCCTTGCGGTGGAACTTGTAGCTGGAATCGGTGCCGCGGGTCTCGGTACGTTTGCGTAGCTCGGGAATGAAAACTTCGTCCCCCGGATAGAGCTGATTCTGGCTCTTGCGCTTGGCGCGCAGGCCGGCGTTGCCGGGATGGTTCCAGATGGTGTCCGCAAAAAAGCCATTGTCCTTGGCGAGACTCGGAATACTGTCGCCGAGAGAGACGATTACAGTCGACATATGAACCTCAAATCCTCACGTCATTGTGGGGCAGGATGAAATCCTGCAGGCTGCCAGCCTGCCCCACATCCTACGCCGGCTCCCAGGCGTCTTTGTCGAGTTCCGGGAAGGAGATGTCCACGGAGCCCGGATCGATGTTTTCGACGCGCGCCTTGCCATGTTCGTCGGTGGATCCGGTGGCGATGGAGCCGTCCGGCAGCTTTATCTCGTAACTTTCGCCGGCTAACGGCTGACCCGCATCGTCCACCAGCTCGATTTCAACCCAGTGGGTCTTGTCTTTGTTGTCGTCCGAATTCGGATCGTGGCGCGGCCCGGATGGGGCGGCGCTGCCTCCGCCTCCCCCGCCTCCTCCCGCTCCGTTGCTGCTGCTGGAAGACGGGCTTTGCGAGAGCAGGGCCGCCACGTCGGTTGGCTTGGTGGTGATGGGTAACTGTGCCAGCTTGGGCGCGACGGAGGCCACCAGGTTGCAGGCCGTCCCGGACCCTGCCGAACCGCCGCTGTTGATCAACACCATGGGACCGCTGATCGTCACACCCGACGGGCCGATGTCTACGAAGCTGCCGCCCACTTTGAGCGAAAGATCGACGCCCGCTTCGATGACAATATTCATTCCCGCCTTAAGGTACAGAGCCTGGCCGGCTTCCTCGCTGTGGTTTGCGCTGAACTTCTCGGCTACATCGCCACTCACTTTCAGAGAATACGAGCCGCCGATTTGGGTGGCGGCTTTGCCACCCACGGTAAGATTGTCGTCGGTTTGGACCTGGGTCTTACGGTTGCCGTTGACGGTGTCGTTGACGTCGCCTTTGACGGTGGTGTAGTTGTCCTGGTTGACCGTGAGATGGCGGTCGTTCCCGATCTGCTCTTGGCTATCGTGCTTCACCTGGGTGTTCATGTCTTTCTGCGCTTGCAGGAAGAACATTTCGCTGCCCGCGGTGTCGTCGAGGCGGATCTCGTTGAGCTGGTCGTTGGCGCCATCCTTCGTGCTGCGGCTCCGGATGCCGCTGTAGTTCTTGTTGTCGGGAAGCTGCCAGGGCGGCGTCTGCTCGGCGTTATAGACGCTGCCGATGACGATGGGGCGGTCGACGTTGCCGTCCACGAAATCGACGATGACTTCCTGGCCGATACGCGGCAGGTGAATCATGCCCCACTGCTTGCCTGCCCACATCGTGGAGACGCGCATCCAGCAGGAGCTGTTTTCGTTGTACTGCCCTTCGCGGTCCCAGTGGAACTGCACTTTGATGCGACCGTACTTGTCGGTATAGATCTCCTCGCCGGCGGGACCGGTGACGATGGCGGTCTGCACGCCGCGCACCTGCGGAACGGGCGTGACGCGCGGCGGCCGGTATTGCGTGTCCTCGGGGATAGCACGGAAATGATTTTCGTATTTGGCGTCTTCGTATTCAGTGCCGAGGGGCTGGCGGCAGAAGGTATCGACGCGAGTGAGGACGAACCTGCCGGAATCCGCGAAATGATTTTTCAGGTTGAGCTTGTACGCCGGGAGGAAGTACCAGTGCCACGACTTGCCCTGTACGACCATACTGGGCGTTTCTTCCTCCTGCATCCGTACCTTGACGAGGTTATCGCCCTCGTTGGGCGTCTCATACTTCCCGGCGTATTCGTAGACCTCGAACTTCTGGCTCACGCCGAGCGGCACCACAGTATCGGTGTTCGATTTGAGCACCATCGAAGGCGTTTCGAAATTCCAATCGCGCAGCGCGTATTTACCGGAGCGGATGGCCTGCGCCCGGTTCCACTCGAAGATGCGCAAGTCCTCACGCCCTCCACCGATGACTTCCTCGAACGATACGTCCGGGTAATTGTCCAGATCCTTGAAAGCGCTCTTCTGGTCGGCCAGGACGAGCGTGTGGCTGGTCTTGCTGTGATCGAAATAATAGAAGATGCCGTCCTGTTCCATCAGGCGGCTGATGAAGGCGAAGTCCGATTCGTAATACTGGACGGTGTATTCGCGCGGCGTGTACGAACTCTGTGTTTTGAGCGAAGGGCTGGGAAGTCCCAGGCCTTTGATGACCTCCTGAATGATATCGAGCGTGGTTTTTTGCTGGAAGATGCGGATCTGGGTGTTGCGGGTGAGTACCCAGTGCTGAGGATCGACCTCCAGCGTGTAGAAGGTGATGTCTTTTTCGCGGTCCCAGGCGCCCTGCTCCACGGAAGTGACGATGCCGTTAATGTTGCGCGCCCCAAGCTCTTCTTTGAGCAACAGCTCGATGGTGACGTTCTGGCCGAGAATCTTCTTGAAGTCCAGGGGCGTGGAGCTTTGCCAGATCGCCTCGACGCGGAAGTGAAACAGCTCGGAGATCGCCTCCTGGCCGGTCACCTCAATGGGGATGAGCGCATCTTCGCCCAGCGGCGTGTCGAACTTCAGCACCCGATCTGTTTGCGTGTATGACATGGGAACACCGTGAATCCACAGGCCGACGGTTTATCGCCAAGAGCACCTCAGTTATACACAAACCCCCCGTTCTCCCCGATGGAGACGTGAATTCCGGATAGCTTCTGCCGTTCGGCCATTCTTCCCAGGATCTGGCGGGAGATTTCCGGGAGCAGAGTGTTGGTCAAAATGTTGTCAACGTTGCGCGCGCCGCTTTCGACCTCCGTGCAGCGGTGCACCACTTCGTCGAGCAGCGCGTCTGCATAGGTGAGGGGCACGCGGTGCGTCTCTTCCAGCCGGCGCTGGATCTTGCCGAGCTTGAGGCGCACGATCATCTTCATAGATTCGTCGCGAATGGGATAGTACGGAATGATGACGAGCCGTCCAAGGAAGGCCGGTTTGAAAATCTTGTTCAGCTCGGGCTTCATCGCCTTCACGAGGCCCTCGGGGGTGGGTGCAGTCTCGGGATCAGCCGTGAGCTTCATCATGGTATCGGTGGCGGCGTTCGACGTCAAAATAATGATGGTGTTCTTGAAGTCGATTTCGCGTCCTTCGCCGTCTTCCATCATTCCCTTGTCGAAAACCTGGAAGAACAGCTCGAGCACGTCGGGATGGGCCTTTTCGACCTCATCGAGCAGCACGACTGAATAGGGACGCCGGCGGACGGCTTCCGTAAGCACGCCCCCTTCCCCGTAACCCACGTATCCCGGGGGGGAGCCCTTCAGGGTTGAGACGGTGTGCGCTTCCTGAAATTCAGACATGTTGATGGTGATGAGGTTGCGCTCGCCGCCGTAGAGCAGATCCGACAGCGCCAGGGCGGTTTCGGTCTTACCGACGCCACTGGGGCCGACGAGCATGAAGACACCAATGGGCTTGGACGGATCTTCGAGCGACGCCTTGGAAGTGCGGATGCGCTCACTGATCATTTCCAGCGCGTGGTTCTGCCCGATCACGCGGCGGCCGAGGTAGCTGTCGAGCTTGAGCACTGTCTCCAGTTCGTCCTTCAGCATTTTGCCGATGGGAATGCCGGTCCAGCCGGAGATGACGTCGCCAACAATGTGGGCGTCGACGCACACACGCATGAGCGGCGTCTCGCCCTGCACGGCGGAGAGCTCGGATTCGAGCGCGGAAAGTTGCCCGCGCAAGCTGGGTGGGGCAGGCGTTTCCGCCTGTCCAGCCGTGGCGGAAGCCGCGGCCGTCTGCGTGACGGACGCCTCCAGCTTCCCTCGGATCTCGCGGATCTTGCCGACGAGCTCTTTTTCCTTTTCCCAAACCTTGGTCAAGGTTGCCAATCGCTCTTCGGCCGAGGCCTGGCGGGCAGCGATGGCGGCAAGTTTCTCCGCATGGTCGGCTCCCAAGGCAGCTTCGCGCTCCAGCACGCGAGTCTGCACCTTGCAGTCCTCGATTTCGCGTGTAGTGTCTTCGATAGCAGGCGGGGTGGAGTTCTGAGAGAGCGACAGGCGCGCGCAGGCGGTATCGAGCACGCTGACGGCTTTGTCGGGAAGCTGGCGGTCCGCCAGGTAGCGGTGCGACAGGCGCACGGCCGCCTTCAGCCCTTCATCCAGGATGCGCACGCCGTGATGCTTCTCCAAAGCGGGCGCGATGCCGCGCATCATGACGTCGCAGTTGGTTTCGGAGGGCTCTTCGACCTTGACCACCTGGAAACGGCGCGCCAGGGCAGGGTCTTTTTCGAAATACTTCTTGTACTCTGACCACGTTGTGGCGGCGATGGTACGCAGCTCACCGCGCGCGAGCGCCGGTTTCAGCAGATTAGCGGCGTCGTTCTGCCCGGCCTGACCGCCGGCGCCGATCATGGTGTGGGCTTCATCTATAAATAAGATGATGGGCGTGGGCGAGGCTTTCACTTCCTCGATGAGGCCCTTGAGCCGGTTTTCGAATTCGCCCTTGATGCCCGCGCCTGCCTGCAGCAGCGCGAGATCGAGCGTGCGGACGGTTACGTTGCGCAGCACGGGAGGCACATCGCCCTGGGCAATGCGGTTGGCGAAGCCCTCCACCACCGCGGTTTTACCGACGCCGGCCTCGCCCGTAAGGATTGGGTTGTTCTGGCGGCGGCGGGTGAGGATGTCGACGATCTGGCGGATCTCGAAATCGCGGCCCAATACGGGGTCGATCTTGCCGGCCTTGGCGTTGCCGGTGAGATCGATGGTGAACTGATCGAGGTTGGGCGTCTTGCCCCCGGTCTTGGGCGTGCCGGGCGCCGCAGCGGCTCCACTGGCAGCAGCGGCTGCGGTGCTCACACGCTCCGCGGAGTCCGCCATCAAAGCCACAAACTGTCTTCGAAGCGAGTCGCGCTCCACCTTCCGAAACTCGCGGCTGATTTCGAGCGCAATCCGCCTGAGTTCTTCGTCATCGACCAGCGCCAGCACGCACGCACCGGTGCGAATTTGCGGGAAACTGTATTCGAGCGAGCCGACTGTCCACGCCTGAGTAAGCAGTTTTGCCAGCGAGGGCGCCCATCGGGGCATGTTGCCGCTGCCCCTCTTGAGCCGGTCGATGGAGGCGGAAACGTCGGCGGCGAGCTTGGAACGGTCTACGCCGAACTGCCGTAAGATCAGAGCAAAATCCGAATCGACCGCGTCCATTAGCCCGCTTAAGAAATGCTGGACTTCCACGTCGTAGTGGGTCTGATGAACGCACAGCATCGCCGCCTTCTCGACGGCTTCTCTCGTGGTTGCGTTTAAGCGTTTTCCGATCTCCTTCAGGTCCATGGCTTCTCCTCGTTACAGCTCCAACACCGTCTCCCCGGGGTCGCGCGCAAAGGGCGCGTTTTTCACCCAGCTCGTCCAGCCGAGTCGCGGCGCGGATTCGGGCTGCGGGGGCAGCTCGCAGGCGGGTACTTCCTCGCGCCGCAACACCAACTGCAACTCCATATCGTACTCGTTGCCGGCGAAGAACCCGGTAAGCGCCTTCACGTGGCGCCAGGCGGATCCACCAGGCAAAAACTCCATGTACTGTTCCAGGGAGAGCGGTCCCATCCGAATGCGGACGCGCGACTGCTGGTCCCAAACTTCGTCGCCGACCACGCAACCGAATCCCAGCCGTTCCTCTTCGCGCTCTCTCTCGCCGAGGGAATATTGGGAATCGCGGTCCACCGGATACCAGGCGCCGACGAACTGCTCAATCTCCACCGGCACGCTGAAGAAATCGCAGAGAAGCTGGCGGAGGCCGGTGGCGCTGCGGGCGTGGGCCGCCAGAAGGCCGCTGTAAAACAGCAGCGATTCGTCGGAGACTTCCTGGCGTTCCTGCAGTCCGGGCGTGCCCAGACCGAGCAGCGCGAGCACGCGGTAAGAGAAGCGGTCGCGCTCCCGGCGCTCGTACGGAATCGCGAAGCGATACTTCTCCCACGCCTGGCAAAACAGCGAGATCATGCGGTGGTTGAAGATATCGAAGAAGTCGCGGACGGTGCGGTCTTTGGCGCGCAGCCTCTCCAGCACGAACTGGCTGTAGGTCAGGGGCAGAACACCGAGCGGCCCTGTGAGGCCCATGAAATTGACGCGCATGAATGCGGGCGCATCCTCGTGCAATTCGAGCGAATTGATCTCGCTGGGCGGAAAGGACACGTCGGGATTGGCGCCGAAGTGTACGGCTTCTTCCTCCGGGCGGGTGAAGCGCCCGACCACCTGGCGCCCGGGGTACATGCGGGCCAGCAGGCGAACAGCCTGGAAGAATTCGAACGTATAGGGCTCGCGCTCCATGTCGCGCGCCACTGGCCACCGCTCGAGATCGAGCGACGCGGGCGCCCTGCCTTCCGCCGAGGCGGGAGGGTTCAGATCAAGATTCTCTGACCGGCCCGGGGTGGCCACTGTTTCAAGATCTCCTTTCTCTGGCGCGTCTTCACACGAAGCTGGCTGAAGCTGTTCATGGATACATACAGCCCGAGAAACGCCTCCAGCACGGAGGCGAACAGATAGATGCCGCTGCCCACGAACTGCTCTTCGTCAAACTCCATCTCCACCTGTGTGCCTCGCGCGAAGGATACTCCGCCCTCGGAGACGACACGCGCAAAATGCTTGCGGCTGTTGAGACCGACGATGCCCGAGATCTGGCGCTCGGCGTAAGTGGAACCCGTGAAGTTATAGAGACGCAGAATCTCCTGCAGCGCTTCCCTTCCCTGCTCGACCAGGGACAGGTAGTTGAGCGAAAGATGCGAGACGAGACGCCAGAGCGAATCGCCGGCGAGCGGCGGACGCAGAGTGTCGCTGGGTTTCAGCAGAGCGACGATTCTTTTCGCCGGCAGCGGACCTTCGCATTCGAAATCGCCTGCCTCATTGCCGAAGGGCAGGCGCGCCGGCAGGTCGCGATTGCTGCACAGTGTCCGCACCGTGAGAGTCTCCACGTCGGGCGCGACCGGACGGCCGGAAAGATCGACCAGCGAGACGAACACTTCTGTGCCTTCGTCGTCGTGCCTTCCGGATGGGCGGCGCGAGGTGTTCCAGAAGGCCTGCACCTTGGCGCGGCTGGTGTCGTGCCGGTAGGAATAAAACGGCTGGAACTGGATGACCTCCTGGGTCTGCGGGTTGGCGCTCACCACGTCCTTCACTTCGAAGACTTCGAGCGCGCTACGGCGGTTCGCGTCGGGAATGACAGCATATTCGAACCGGCGGTGGCTCAGCAGGATGGGCTCGGCGGTCTGCGGGAACAGGTTTACGACGGGCGCGCAACCGAGGCGGAAGGTCTTGGCGGAGACGCCGAGCTCGAGCGCCTGTTTGCGGTCGCCTCGCTCGAAAGGTGAGATGAGGAAGATGACCTCCGCCCGGCCGCCGAAGCGCGAGGCGCAGACCTGCTCGAGTCCGCTGAGGTCCATGAAGAAGAACTTCTGAGGGAAACAGAAGTACTCCTGCAGCAGTCCGTAGCCCATGAAGGAGCGACGCGGATACGGCAGCATGGCCTCATCCTCGGCGAAGCCGGCGGGCCGCAGCGCATCACCGGGAAGGATCACCGGTTCGACTTTGGACCGCGGAGCGGGGTCGCGCACCAGAATCTGCACACAGTTGTTCGCCAGCAGCTCATAAAGCGTGTGAATCATGGCGCCTTCGCCGCTGAGGTAGAAGCGGAGCGATCGCAGCGCGAGCTTTGAAAACGTGACATCTCCGGTGCAGCGGAGCTCCATGCGGACGGCCGCCACAGCGTCGGATGATTTGATGGCAGGCTGAAGACGGTCAGGCGTCTTCCATTCGGCTTCGGCCACCACCAGCGGCCAGAAGGTGACGTCGTAGCAAGTGCGGAACTTGCAAGGCACGCCGTTGACGGGGCGCGAACGCAGAATGGCGCCGCGTTCCAGCTTGAGGCCCGTTTCGGGCGTCACCTGGTCGAGATCGAGGCGGAACTCGGCCACCGTCATGGACGGCAGCGGCCGCAGATAGTGCGGGTAGAGGATGCCGAGCAGTGCTTCGGTGATTTCGGGAAACTCGTCATCTACCTTTAAGTGAACGCGCGCAGCGAGGAAGGCGAACGCCTCCAGCATGCGTTCGACGTGCGGGTCTTCGCATTTGTCCGGCTCGAGCACAAGGCGGGACGCCACCTTGGGATACTTCGCCGCGAACTCCGCGCCCATCTGGCGAAGGAAGGAAAGCTCCCGCTCGTAGTAAAGCAGCAGGTCGTCACGCACCGGGGTCTCCCTTGATCTGGATGTCGCCGCTCGAAAGCTGGAGTACGGTATCGAACGAAACATGCTCGGGGGCCGGGTCCATGTCGAGCAGTCCTTCGATCTGGAACCTTAGCACATGCTTCAGGCCGGGCGCCGATTCGACCGATACAACCTTGAGACGCTTGATGCGCGGCTCGAAAGTGGCGATGGTTCTTTCGATCATGCGGGTGACGCGAACGCGGTCGCGGGCCGAGTCCCAGCTCAGATTGCTGATGTCGGCGAGACCGTAATTGAACATGGACTGCTCAAGCTCTTTATACTCGCTTTCGACCGCGTCAGGGCGTCGGCGCGTATTGAGCAGCCATTCGAGGTCGCGCCGGAGGGATGTCTTCAGCTGACGCACGGATTGCGCCCGGGTCAGCACCGGTTCGGCCGCGACGTCGGGCTCGCGATCCGTGAGCCGCTCGATGACCGAGACCGTTACGGTCTGTTCCGCTTCCCACCTTGGCATAGACTCAAAACCAAATGCGCCCGCCAAGACGCAAAGGCGCTAAAGACCGCATGCGGCCTAGCCTGGTTCTTCTTTGCAACTTGCGTCTGGGCGAGAGCCTTTTCACTTGTTCACCGTCAGCGCCGCCAGGGGATCCAGGCGGCAGATCCAGGAGTACAGTTTCTGGCGGTCCTCGGGGCTTGCATTCTTATCCATGCATTTATATAGCAGGGCCAGAGGCTGGGCGAGAGTCTCCGGTGTTTCCCAGTCTTCCAGCTTACGGCGTTCGATTTCGGCGGCGAGTTCCTGCAAAATCGGATAGGCGATGGGCGTGTGGCCGGTCATGGCACAGAGCTGCGCGAGCTGGGCTTTGCGCTGGAAACGCGCGCGGCCGCTGCGTTCCTGCGTCATCTCGCGCATCAGTATTTCGATGCCCTGTTGCGCGCGTCCGCTGCGCGCTTCGTTCATGGCGGTTTCAAATATGTCGGGCGGCGCGCCCGCTTCGGCGGGGGCAGAGGGCGGCGGCGCATACGGCGGCGGCGCGAACGCGGCAGATTGCGCGGCGGACTCTGCGGCCTTGGGCAGCACTTCGTCCTTGAGCCAGGCCTGCGTTTCGCCGTTGGCCGTGGCGGTATCGTCCATCAGGGTCATTTCCATCAGGCGCGGATAATCGGTTAGCAGGGCGCGCAGGCTCGAAATGACGGCCTGGCGAATCGCCTCGTAGTAGGAGCCCTGTTCGTAGCAGGCACGGGCCACGTAGCGCTGCAGATCGAGCCAGCCGCGGCCGCACTCCATGCCCATGGCCGACTCGCACTCTTCCATCAGCTCCGCCCAATTGCTTTCCAGCGAAAGCTTCTTGAGGTTCTGGCGGATTTCGGTGGGCGGCGCCGCCAGCATAGTCTGGTCGATATCGCTGCCGGCGGCGCGCAACTCGCCCCATCGGAGGCCGCGCAGCAGAAGGAAAGGCGCCGGCGTGTAGGCATCCTGCGACCGCAGGAATTTGGCCGCACCAATGACACGGGCAATGGCATCTTCTTTATTGGCCGGCTCCGGCGACAAGCCACCCGCAACCTTGATCTTGGCGCGCGCAGGAGCAGCAGCGGCCGCAGACGCCCCGGCCGGCTCGGGAGCAGCTTCTTCGACCGGTTCGGATTCGGCCTCCGAGCCAGCCGCAGCCGCCGGAGCATCCGGCTCCTTCTCACGTTTCTTCTGCAGGAGCGTCTTGACGGTCTGGCGGATCTCCTCGAGCGTGCTTTTCAGTTTGGAGAACGAAGGAGCGACGTCGCCGAACTTGCCGTCGCAGAGGCTGGAGAGCGACTCGAGGGATTCGAGCGTGGTGTCGTAGGATGCCACCAGGTCCGCATAGAACTGTTTAGGAGTGCCGTCAAAATCGGAATCGAAATCCTCCTGAGTGACCTTACCCTCGGCGATGGCGTTCTGACGGGCTTCGCGCTTGGCATCGGTATCGGCGGACTCTTCGGTGCCGACCGCGCGCGCTTCTTTGTACTGCAGCCAGCTCAAGCCCTTCTTGGTGACGCGGCTGAGCCGCAGCGGGATCTCCAGGCGGTCGCCGATCCACTGCAGAGGTGCGGCGCGAAACTCCGCGTCACCGTCCTCCAGTTCGGGGTAGATGCCGTCCCAGAAGTTCTCGACCAGACCGTGGGAGAGATCGAGGCACTCTTTGAGTCCCGGAATCCCCTCGCGGATCAGCATAGCTTCGGTCAGCCAGGCGACCAGTTGCAGGTCTTTGCTCTTGGTGGCGAGCGTTTCCGAGATCAGCTTGATGGTGAGCGGGTAGTCGGCTACCTTGCGCTCGCGCGTCCATTCGCCCTGAGGCGCGTCGTCATCCTGCCGCCGCGCTTCCTTGATCTTGTCGAAGATCGGGGCGTAGCGCAGGTTCTCACCGGCAGGATTGTCGCCCGGAATCGGATTAAGAAGATCATTCCGCAGAGGCATGTGATTGGTGCACTGTATCTGCGGCGGCAATTTCCAGCGTGCGCACTTCCAGCAGCGGAAACTCCTCGCCGTCTACCAGGAGCATTTTCTGTCCGAGGGGGATTTCCCGCCCGTCCTCGTCTTCTTCCCATACGGTGGCACGCCCCAAACGCACGGCATCGTCGGCGTGGCGCGACGAGAAGGGAGCCAGCGCGGGGATGAGGACTTCACCCAGCTCGCGATCCTTGAGTTCCGGACCGGTGTGCACGAGGGTGGGAATCCAAAGCAGATCGCGCAGACGTCTGGGGGCTTCCATTTGCAATGAGGCGATGTGGGCTAAGGGAAGCCACAGGTAGTCGCCCGCGGCGAAAACTTCCAGGCGTGCGCCGATGCGCGGGTCGGCATCTTCCAGAGATTCGAAGGGCTTTCCGTTCAGTGTGCCGCGCACCGGTGACGGAGCCTGACCGCTCGGATAGTCGTGTTTGTCGAACAGCTGGTGGCGCATGCGCTCGGCGGCCATGGCGGCTCGATAAAGCAAGGTGCCGGTAGCGGCGTCGGGACCGGCCTGGGCAAGAACGTCCAAATGCTTCTCCGCGCGATCATAATCGCCCGCGAAGCAAAGGAGTTCGAAAAGAAAGGTGCGGCGCCGGGTGTCGGTGGGGTTGTCGCGCAGTTCCGCCCCCAAAGCCTGCACCGCCGGCCCAAGCTGGCCGGCCTGGTAAAGCTCTCTCGCATTCATGGAAGGACCCCGGGTGGGCGGATTTGTGCCCGCCGCGAGCGGCGCGGGAAAGATTCCGGCCCCGCGCCCTCGCGGCCGTAGAAAACCCTATATCTTCGCGTTGGTCGCCACGCTCCAGCCCGCCATCACCTGCGACCCCAGCTTGCCGTCCGCGCCTTGAGCCTTGTACGAGAGCTTCACTTCCTCGTATGCAAATGAAACCGTCTCGTGAGGTGTATCCGACGCCGCAGCGCCACCCGCTCCACCTGTGCCGGCCCACGCCAGGCTGGTCACATAGACGTTCTTGAAGTCCATTTGCAAATACACTTCACCGGTATTGCCTCCAGTTGACTTCTGCACGCCCAGCGTCATCTTGCTAAAGTGCTTACCCATGCAGCAGTTCAGGAAAAGCGTGGGAGAGGACTTGTCCGTCACCTTGGTGACCGAAAAATCCGCGTGTGAAGATTTCCCCGCCGCCATGCCGCCAGTATGTCCTACCGTCGTCGGGTTCGA